>Ga0210085_1000367_pt1 | contig 19458 bp, 14 predicted proteins | sample China_Galinas_PW_5_FD_184866 | JGI IMG/M metagenome (GOLD analysis project Ga0210085, IMG submission 184866) | Wetland microbial communities from San Francisco Bay, California, USA, that impact long-term carbon sequestration - China_Galinas_PWC_D1... | ecosystem: Environmental > Aquatic > Marine... | reverse complement strand
ACATCTAAAAATGGAATTTATACAACAATCACTTTTAGCAATAGAATAAGTAAGAAAACTGGGAAACCATTAAATGTTGGTTCAACCTTTAAGTTAAAGAATAAAGCCAGATTATATGCTACCATTATTTTGAAAAACTACGAATCCGAAAAAGGGAAAGAGCTATTATTTCATATTGATTGGCTGGATTCTACTGGTATTTCTTTCTTTAAAAAACGAATTAACTTTTCCCCCTCTGATTCAGTATCAAAAATAACAAGCTCAATCTCCGTTTCACCCCCAAAAAGAAAAATGGGGAAATACTACCTTCGTGTATATCTGTTTAGAGAACTAATTGCAGAAAAGGAGTTCAAACTTGTTAAATCAATCACAAAGTCTAAAACAGTTATAAAGGAAACAAAAAAGAGTAGCGTTCAAAAAAGTATAAAACCAACAGTCAATTCAGAGGTTATAAAAGCCGAGATTGTTTTATTTAGAAAGCTAAGCAAGAAAACGGGCAAACCGGTTGGTGCAGGAACAACTTTTGAAATCAAAGACAAGGCGAACGTAAAAGCTATAGTAAATATTGAGAAGCCCGAAATTAAAACTAATGAGCAGATGAAATTTTATTTTTACTGGATAGGAACGGATGGAAAAATATTTTATAAGAAACGTGTGATTTATACAACCAGTAATCCATCCTTTACAATTTCAAGCTCAATCTCTATTTCTCCTGAGAAACGAGTACCAGGAACTTATACTTTGCAGGTCATCTTACGAAAAAAAGTTATCGCCGAACAGAAGTTTGAACTTATATCTCCAATCTGATTTTTATAGCTTTCTTACGGGATGGAAATTATAACCAATCCCTCATTTTCATCAGCAACATAAACATATCTATCATCCACCGCTAAACCTCTTGCATATTCTGTTTGCACGGTTCCAATAAGATCGGGTGCATAATTATTAGAGACATCAAATATTTGCAGACCTCTTAATCCAGTTGTTACATAGGCTTTATTATCTTTAGTAACAACTTCCTTAGCATAACCCCCTGTTGAGTAGCTTGCAACTATTTTAACATCGGCAGAATCTGAATAATCAACAATAAACAGTCCACTGGTTCCACAAGCAAGATACGCATAGGGTAATGTTGGATGAGCAACAACATCCTCGGCATAGCCGTTAATATCTACCCAGCCCGTCATTGGATATGTCCCCCACCCGGTTTGTAGTTCAGAAATATTAAATAGTGAAAATCCCATCTCACCGCATGCAACAAGAAGATAATTTCTATCCGGACTAACGTAAACAGCCTGGGCAAATCCGGGAGTGCTCGTCTCTCCTCTTATATCTGGCTGAGTTGGATATCCTATTTCTGAAATTTTAAAACCATACTCACCAACAGCAGTAAATAAAAAGTTTTCCCATATATCAAATCCTTTTGCTGGCTTTAATGCAAGGTTAGTAGCGGTAATTACCGGGTCTTCCGGATCAGCAGCATCTACTACTGAAGCACCGAATGATCCAGCAGATATATAAACTACTGAATCTTTTATAGCTACCTTATTGCTGTAACCTTTCAAGTCTTGAGTAACACTAGAAAGCTCATATGGTGATTTGCGATTAGCAATGTTTATGATCATCAATCCACCTTCTCCTTGCGTTACAAAAGCAAGTGAATCATTAACAACAACATCCTGTGCATATCCTGAGGTTAAAAATTTACTTATTATTTTGTATCCGCCGTCTCCACCAACAATTGACTCGGGTTCGTTTGGAGTGCCGCAACTAAAGAAAACTATTAGACTGAAAAAAAGAATTACATAATTAAGTTTTTGCATTTGACTTCTCTAAAAATGTTTGATTTATTCTAAAATGTTATTAAATAATTAAAACTTACACCAAGCCGATACTGTGTGTAATCTTTTTCATCTGAAATATATTCGTCATTATACTCTGAAGGAGAGCCTGCTTCCCTCATATACCAATTGTAGAAAAGGGTTGCTGAAAGATTTTTAATCAGGATTAAATTATAATTAAGAAACAAACGATAATTATAATCATACCTTCCAGCGTGAAGCGGATCTATTTCAACAAATTGCTCAGTAGTAAAAAATGTTCTTTGGTATTGAAAATTAGTTCTGAGATAATTGGGGCGGGAAAATATTTCAGGAAAATTAAGCTTAAATCCCGCAAAGTAAGTATGCTCATAGTTCGTGGCATCTGAATCGTCAGACAAGTCTCTCGTTTCTGTGGGTTCATCATATCCTTTAGCATCGGAATTGGTATATAAATAACCAAATGTAATTTGAAGGTTTTTCATTAGTGTCTGATATATTCTGAATCCAAACATGTAATCATTGCTATCATATTCAGTATAAGCTTCATTTAAAAAATATCTTGAATATGTAAAGTAAAGTCGTGCTCTTGTTGTTCTCCATGGTAATATTTGATGAACCCAGAAACTGAAATTATCTTTTGAAAAAGTATATGGCTGAAAAGCAATTTCTGTGTAACCATAGTAATACACCCAATCATCATCACGAAAATGACGAACATAAAATTCTGGAATAAAAGAATATGAAAACTGCGCAGATGTTGACTTTGTAATTTGTTGTCGGAAAAACAGCTCAAATGTAGCCCAGGTTTTTACTGAATTATACGTGTAAGCATCAGTATCATATCCTGCTCCTAAGGTAGTTCTCAATTTTCCAATGAATTTATCAGAAAAAGTTAGCCCGGCAGAATAACCAATTGTTAAATCATCAATTCGATTAATATGAAATCTTCCCGGATCTTCCCTGTTTTTAAATCTCTGAATGTATTTATCAGAGTACTTCAAGACATTGCTGTCATAATAAGGATTTATAGATAATGTTAGCGCCCACTTATCAGCTTTCTTCTTCGGTGGATCACCCGCAAATATTTGTTGATTGATCACGAGAAAGGTGAGAGTCACTAAGATTAAAACCGTTGCTCTAATCGATAAGGATTTCGCTTTTTTTATACAATTCACCATTTAATATTCATCCAGTTTAATATCTTTTTTAGGGAATAATATTCTTGCAAGGATGGTATAATTATCCAATGGAATTAGTTCGTATTTATGAGTGCCTGATGGTACATTTATCACTATTTCATTTGCTTTACCTGGAATCCTTTTCCCATCATTTCTATACCTTGTAACATCTGAACGAGTTGAACACAGCATATAAGTGTTCTTGACTTTTTTGTCTTCTTTAACTTCTATTCTATAATTTATTTTTCCCTTCATTTTGTAATCAAATTCAAAGCGATTTAGAACTCTTAAAACTGTAGGACCCGTAATTTTTATTTTCAAAGATTTGGAAGGAGAATAACGGAAGTACGAAAGAACATCTTCATTAGCAATGAGACTTACGGGTACATTGGGATACATTGGCGAGAGCCGAACCCAATCAATTTTCTTTTCTTTTATTTTTGTGAACAGGCTACGAATGCATATCTTAGGATTTCCGGGAGCACTCCAAACTTCCACTGTGCTTTCACCGCGAGATAGTTCAATAATAATTTTTTCTCCCACAGAGGGAAATCCCTGTGAATCATCTTCGAAATAAGCTTTTTGATCGACTTTAGCACTATTAAAATTTGATTTTATTTTTTCACCACCATTAATTCTATAGTAAACAACATAGTTTAATGTTTTATTGCTCTTAGAACCCAGATGTCCGCGAGTAATAATTTTTAATTTACCAGGTCCACGAGCTGAGAGTATCATCGCTTCCTCAACAGAGATCGGATAGTATTTCAGACTTTTATCAGAAATATTAATTACTATTGGCGATCTGGCATTCTTTGGTACAAGCACTTTTGTTTTAGGGAAAGCAATGCACAGGATTGATAGTGAAATGAAACCAATCAGTGGAAGTATTTTTCTATTTATATGTACAAAATACATTGGACTATAGTTCCGGCACAGCTTCAGTACGCTGAACAACTACTTGCTCAGTGCCAAGCTGGTGTCGTTTTCTCTCCATGAAAAAAACAAATGCGATAACTAAAACCAAAAACAAGGTTACCCCCGAAGTAAGAACTACACTATATCTCTTTTGAATAAATATCTCTCCTTCTCCTACGCGAGGCAACGGTGTGGGGTTAACAGGAAGCCCATACTTCAGTGCAAGTTGATTAATATTTAAAAGATGAATAATAGGTATATTATTCTCGGCCATTTGAATCATAACTCCACGCACAGGATAATTTTTCATAGGAAGTGATTTAGATAATCCACTTGGTATAAATTTTCCATTTTCAACAGAACCTATACTTGCAATACCACCGCCAACATTTATAAATGCTTTTATTTTTTTGTTTTTCTTTACCTTGTTGTAAACATCCATTCTTCTCTGAATATTGCTTTCAAGATGATCTTCATTAATAAATTCAATCTTGTTTCGCTTGATGGCATCGGAAATAAGTTGTCTCCCGTCAGGACTGAGTCCCCGCCCCCTATCAAGACCCCCTCCAATTGAAGCGGCAATAGACCTGGTTTTAAATATCCCTGCATTAAACAGAATCCGTTCCATATCTAGCCAGGTAAAATCCGGATCATTTGCACCCCAGTTGGAAGCACCAACTGAAGTAATGATAATTGGTTTTAGATTTAATGTTTGCAAAGCAGAATGAACAGCAATATTTAACCCGGGCAATGAGCCCGTGAAAGCAATTGCAACGACATCATTTTTTTCCAACTCAGCTTCTTTTAACATGTCAACAATAATTGCTGCAAAATTTGGATTTGTCGCTGTCAGTTTTGCTTCGATGTAACCACGATCAGTTGTAATCGGAGTTAGATCCTGACCGATTAAAGCTGTTTCGTTAGGATCATTTACAACGTCAACAAATACACCTTTCTGCATTCGGAATTCTTTTAGGAAAGTAGCTGCTTCATTAGCAAGTTTGGATGCTTCCAGCTTTTGATCGAACCATTTCAACTCCACATCTTCTTTGCCATACTCAACAGCAAGAAAAGCCATAAGTGCCAGGAGTGCGATGACACTTAGTACAGTTTTTGATCCGGCATTTAAATTATAAACTTGCATCGGTTTTTCTAAAGTTATGTTGGCAGTAATTCGCCATTAAATATTATTATCACAATTAATCTTACTAACACAGCTGTAATAAACAGGACACAAATGGTTCTATAAATTCCTTGCTTCCCGAACCAATGAGCGATTAGGCCGGGAACAACCCAACCAACAGCTTGTAGTTGAATTGTGTTCGTTGTTAAATCAATTAGTAAAAATTGTCTTGAGAAATTTGCAAGCAAGCAACCTACCAACAAACACAAAACCATTTGGCGTCTTCCATAAAGGAAGGTATAAGAACCCAGAATTTTTATAATTAGATATGTTGCTAAACTGACGAGAATAATTCCAAGAAGTCTGTCTGGTTGAGAAAGCTGTAATGCTATGTAACCCGGCACTACAATTCCCCCGGCAGCTAAGCCGAAAACTTCATAAGAAAGTAAACTGAATATCAAACCAAGAGTAATTGCAAGCTCAACCATAAACGACACTCCTGTTTTCAAAGAAGTCTGCAACCTTACCACCCATTCCACCCATGTTTCCAATAGCAACAACTGTTGATTGATCATTTGTGTAAGCCAATACAGCTTCAAATACTGCTTGTGGCTCTGCGAAACCCAGATTTACTATCTTATCTCTTTTTACACCATTAGTAACTGCAAGTTCTTCAACTACTTCAGTAGATTGCCCAATTAGGATCACATAGTCATATTCATTGGTTAATTCTGAACCTATCATTCCCGTAAGTTGCTTTGCTCTATCCAGGCGATCCTTTCTGGTATTTAACAAAATAAATTTCACTCCGTGAAATCCTATTTCCTGTTTTATTTTTTCCCAAATCATCAAGCTGGATTGCGGGTCATTTGCAGCAAAACCATTATAGAAATTTATTCTTTTCTGAAAAACATTTACCCTGGAAAGTTTAAGAGCACCTGCATCGGGAGGCGCTTTATACATACCTCCTAATGCTATATTTCTATCAATACCTAAATGTTCACTAACTGCAAGTGCCAGAGCAACATTTTCTTTGTGTTCTATGTAAGCAAACCCTTTCATCTCTTCTTCGGTTACCGAATAATTATAAGCATGGTGAATTACCGAGCCTCTCTTATCAGATATTTTTTTTAGATTGTTAAATAAATTCTTTTCTGCTGTATATAAGTGCTGCTTTCTTGGGATAGTATTTCCAAGTGCCTCTGCAATTTCAGGAAGAGTGTAACCCATCACATCAATGTGATCCAATCTTACATTTGTAATTACAGCTATGGTTGAATGAAGCATTTTTGCTTCAGTAATCCACTGATATTGAGGTTGAATCGCCATACACTCCATCACAATTGCCTGAGCTTTTCTTTTTGATGCAAATTTTATTATTGATAACTGTTCAATTATGTTTGCACTTGCTTTTCGATAAATTCCAACCTCACTTCCGTTTTCTAAAATAAGTCTTGGATAAGTGCCGGTAACTTTTGTAATGGTACGTATCTCACCTTCACGTAAAGCGGCTCCGACTAATCTTGTAACACTAGATTTACCTCTCGTTCCATTGATATGAATTCTAATCGGGATGGAATGTATTCTTTTCTGATGAAGAGCAAATTCTATCAACCCATACACTGAGACTATTATAAATACGACCAGCAAAGAAGTGAATACGTACATATCAATACACTACATTAAAATTTTACCACTGCTCATCGTTAGAATAATTTTTAATACCCAACCAATCACGTTATTTCAACAGAATCATTTTTCTTGTCTGCAGAAAACTATTCGCTTGAATCCTGTAGAAATAAACTCCTGATCCGACCTTCATTCCCAAACTGTTTTCACCATCCCAAAGAGTTTGATATCTGCCAGCCGATTGATTTCCCTCAAACAGAGTTTTTACCAGTGTTCCATTGATGTTATAAACACAAAGCTTAACAAAAGCTTGCTCCGGAATTGAATAAGTAATATTTGTCTGCGGATTAAATGGATTCGGAAAATTCTGCTCCAAAACATAATTATCGGGGAGATTTGCAGTTACATTTTCTTCATTTAAGGAAACTATTGTTGCACTATCTGTCGAAAATTTTATAGCAAAATCATTACGCACCTCTGTAGCAGTTATAGAATAAGTATCATTATAGACATATTGAAGTCCAATTGTTTCAGTATTATCTTCTATTCCAATTGAACATCCGCCAGGTTCTCCAACGGTTTTATACTGAAAGATTATTTCGCCATCACCAGTTTGAGTTACATAGTATGCTGGATCCAACAACAATATCTGAAATGTTTCAGAGCTTAGTGTATCCTCAGCGTGCTTAACATTATCCCATTCAATAATAAACTTGTGGTTCGCTGCATCATTGTAATAATATATCATCCCTGTTTCATTAGGATAAGTAGAGAAAAGATCATCCCAGAAAGCAGAGACCATATTCCTGATATCATCTTGCTTTGGTATGGGAAAGTTTTCCGGAGAGACCTGAGTGCCGCTGCCAAGAGCAATCCATCCATCAGTGCTGATTCTTACTTGTGAAAAATTGTTCCCATAATATTTGAAATTGAATGGAAGTGAAACGGTTTGCGTTAAGTTGCTAACTCCATTCGGTCTCGGAAACAAAGTTCCAAGGCTATTTATCTCCACCCAATCATATTTAGGTGATTGTTCGAAAAGAACATCATCACTTGAATATGCATAGTAACCATACTCATCAGGACCTGTTGGATCAAAACCTGAAGGCATTGCAACAGAAATATTAAACGAACTAATTTCCGAGTAAGGATACAAACCATTTTGCGTGGAGAGTAAAACTGAATATGAAGCATCGTACTGAATCGGACAGTCTTCACTAACCTTGACCACAAAAAAATCCTGCTCATTAACTGCACTACTGTCAGTCGGAAGTGTGCTGAAAGTGCCGGTTGAATCCAGAACTGTAATAAACTCATCATCACTTCTCAAAATCCCCTGAACATCGGGTGCGATATCATCACCGGAGTTTTTGATTAGTAATCTAACTTTAACTGTTTCACCGGGGTCCATTCTGTAGTTTCTTAAAACATTTCCTTCATCATCAATAAAATTATCTTCATAAACTAGCTGACATCCGTGCACAGAAGTATTCCAAAAGTAGTCCCAACTTGAACTTGAGCTTGTTACAGAAATTTTAAAAGGAATTTCAAATCCAACAGGACATTCAGGTTCAACAAAAAATTGGAAAGGATTACCAGTTATAGATTCATTGGAAGAAATATTTCCGAAGATTACCGGATCAGTTGTAATAACCTGGATATAGTTCATGCTGTCCAGAGATGTTAAAATAGCAGAGACATCATTCGAAGTTTGTGTACCGTAATTCTTCAAGGTAATGGTTATTGCCCCATTCTCATTTGGGTTTATTAGACCATCAAGGTTTCCATCAATATCTACTAAAACCGGATCACCAAATAATGCTACATTCTCAACACCCTGAACAATTTGTATAGTTCCCTCAAAAGGTACAACAGTACCCCCACGAACTGCAATATTCAAAACACCCTGTGATGAAGGATCAATATTAATTATTGTAGTACCATTCATATCAGTAGTACCCAATGCGAATAAATCATTACCTGAAATACAAATCTGTGCATCTGCGACAGGTAATCCTGAACCGGTGTAAACAACTGACACCGGAACCTGAGAAAATCCTGTCACAACAGTATCAGGATGACTAACGGTTACAGACTGCGGAACATCTTTCCAGATGTGTAAGCTTGGATCTCCAAGAACATGATAAACTCTAAAGTGGTATTCTACCCACATTATGTTTCCGAATACACTAAACATATACATTTTACCATTGAGAAGAGCTTCCCCGGGGCTGTCAACTGCCATTCCAGGTTGAGTGGTTTCAGGAAACATACCTGAATAAATTCCCATATCAATTTTATTATTATATGTAGTATGAGTGTTAGATGTTGGGCCAACAAATGCGCACGCACCTCTTGGCTCAGTCAGTGTTCCAAGTTGCACCCATTCTTCACCAAAACAGTTACCACCGGTTGTATTAAACATGGCTACACCACACCCAATGCTTGTAACAAATGGTAATTTCTCTCCGTTATTAAGTGAACTAACATTCGAAGTCTGAAATGGGAAACAATCTGCCCACCAACCACTGCTCCAACCTTCTCCCCTGTAGTTAAGAAAACTTCTTCCATCATTTAGCATGTTAACAATGGTTGTGACATTACCCGGGCACGGGTGGCCATTGTACATTGAGTCTACAGAATTGAAAGATCCACCAACTAACATTTTTTGAGCTGCAAATCTTTTTGTATTTATTTGCGAAACATAAGCATCATTTGAACATACCAGTCCCTTCTTAAACCAATCGGTATTTTGAATGTATGGTGTTTTTTCATAGCCTAAAAATTTGTTTATCATCACCTGCATCCTATAATCACCCTGATTGGTAAACCTGCCGATCATCATCTCGGGGAAGTAATCATTACCCTCCAATTCAACGAAGTAATTGTCATACACAAAAGTATAATCGTATGAAATCGTTTTTATCGGAGCAATTCCAGCATCACCAACTAATAACACATGGGTTGGGGCTACATCCCAGTTTGCATAGGCATCCAAAATGTGATTCCTAACTGCTGTAGGGTCATTACCAGTTGCACCTATATCACTGAACTTTGTAACGTGAATATATGTGCCCGAATTATGCTTCCAGTCAGCGTAAGTTTGAAAGCTGGCAGCCAAATCATCTGGCAAAATGCATAACATAAAATCGTAGCCTTCTTCCATACCAGCATACTGCCTTTGTAATACTTCTCCATAATTAAAAATAAAATTTCCGTACAGTTTAGCGAACGAAGGTGCCAATGGTTTTTGTGGAGTTGTTTTAGGATTTATACCTGAACCAGGTGTATAATTTATTTTAATTGTAATTGAAGATACTGCCTGAATCTCCTGCTTAGAGGGTGAATATCTAACGGGAAAAATTGAAACGCGAGATAATCGAAAATCTCTGAAAATAACGGGGTCTTCAGCTTTTGCATAGTTTATTGGATATATATCCTCCGAATCATATGCTAGCATATTTTCAAGGTATGGGGTTTCAGGCTCTCCCTCAAACCAGCTTTCTCTTGCAGGCGGAACATTTATTCCTTTGAATACCTGAACCGGACTTGTTTCCATAACCTCTACACTTACATTCCCCTGTTCAGGAATAGCCAGTATTTTGGCAATGTGAGGAATTTCCGGATAGCCTGCTTCTGTAGTTATTCCATCTGCATCTATGCTTATCGATTGATATGTCTTTCCCTCGGAAACAAATTCATTTATTTGAAAACCTGAAATTTCAACTTTTATGACAGTGCTGAATTCATCATCGCTTAGTAATTGAACATTTGATTTGGAATTAGGTGTTGAAAATTTGTTAAGTGGGATCCATTGGGTAAACAAAACGGACTGCATAAAGACAATTAAAAGACTGCTAAGTGATATTATTTTCATCATCACTTTTATCTCCCTGTATATTTTTTTGTGAAAAAAGTTATTTTTCAATTGGACGATTTGTAGAATGCACAGCAAATCGGTTTTTAAAATTAGCAGTAAATTTTGTGGTTACCAATAGCTAGGGGTAATTAATATCGGCAGGCCTAAAATCTACATAATATTCACGTCAGCCATGTCGGATTATCAAAAGATCTCCATCCTTAACGACATATTCCTTCCCTTCCAATCTCCATGTTCCGTTCTCTTTTGCTTTAGCAAAAGTACCGGCAGCAATAAAATCATCATAGCCAACCGTTTCTGCTCGGATAAATTTATTATAAAAATCAGTATGAATTTCACCAGCAGCATCCTGTGCAGTTGAACCTTTTTTAATTGTCCATGCTCTGCATTCCTGTTCACCGCAGGTGAAGAATGACTGAAGACCAAGTAAATCGTATGCTTCCCTTATAATGCTGTTTAATGCAGATTCTTTTATTCCATACTCATTCATAAAAACATCGGCTTCTTTATCTGAGAGTTCGGATAGTTCCTGCTCAATTTTTCCAAAGAAGAAAAGAGCTTTTGTGTGAGCACTTAATTTTTTCTTCGCAAGCTCATCAAGATATTTTCCTGTTTCATCAACCTGGGTTTCATCAAGATTAAGTGCAATCAGCATTGGTTTGATTGTAAGCAACTGAAAGGAATTTAACATCTTAATTTCATCATCTGATAAATGAGCATCTCTTAAAGGTTTTTCATCCTGCAAAATTTCATAACATTTTTCCAGCAAAGGCAACTCTCGTTTAAGTTTTTCATCCTGAATTTTTTGAATTTGTTTCTTAACTGTTTCAATTCGTTTTTCAATTATTGCAAGATCAGAAAAAATAAATTCAGTTTCAAATGCATTTATATCTCTCATCATATTTATTGATCCGTCAGGGTGAGGAACAATATCACTCTTAAAAAATCTCACAACCTGAATTAGCGCATCATTGTTTTTTACTTTGCCTAAAAAGTTACTTGTAAACTGAGTTGATCCTGAATCACCTTTCTGCAATCCTACTACATCAAGCACTTCAATGGTGGCATTTGTTTTCTTTTTCGGGTTGAATATTTCTGTCAGCTTATCGAGTCGCTCATCAGGCACTTTAATTATAGCCTGATGTGTTTCAACTCTTGACATTGCAGAAGGATCGAGATGTATTTTAGTTATCGTCTGAAATAAAGTTGATTTTCCTGACTGAGGTAAGCCTACTATTCCTATTTGCATTATTCTTTCTTTTATATCTTAATTTGAAATACAAATATAAGTAACAGCAGTGTACGAACTCAGGTAAAAATAAAAAGGCCGCTACGAAAGCGGCTCTTCAGCAATGTAAGTATTTTTATTTTTGTTCGAGAGTCACTAATCCAATATCTGTTTCCTGATTTGCTAGTACCTGGACACCGGTTATGGTTGTATCCCGATATATCATTGTATCTGCTGGAATTATGTTGACATCGTAGTTGCCCTGGTATAATGCCATTAGTTTGAAAAATCCCTGCAGATCAGTGTAAGTTGTGATTGTATCAGTTCCGTAAACTGTCCAGATAGTTGGTTGTGCATCTAAAGGAAGAACTTGTCCTGCAATGCTTCCGGAAACGACAATAGGCATAACCCTAATAGTGGGCTTCAGTTTGTATCTTCCGTTTCCCGTAATGATAATAGATTTGTCAACATTAAAGTCTAAAATCAACTCGTACAATTTTCCACCTTCAATTGTAAACTGATGTGTGAGCTTTAATCCTGTTTGTGATCCGCTTGGTACCTCAAGATCGTGCTTTACTCCATTGTCAATTACATAGCTTCCGGGACCAATAATTAATCTGATTTGAGTATACTGACCTGCCGACAAAGAAGTATCCCCTAAAACTGCGGAAGCACCGTTAGTTAAAAGCAGCAAATCAAAATATCTTGTTGAATCATTTATGACAAACCATCCGCTTGTTGAATCACTCCCGCTTTTATGAACTTCAACTCTCGTAACACAAATAATTACAGAATCTAAGTTTGATGGCGAATCGACCATGTATATTTTGAAGCGACCATTCTGTTCGACAGGATCAACGTTTGTTGACTGATCCGAACAACTTATGACATATAGTAAAGACAGTATTAAGGCAATTGAAGCTAGCTTTTTCATAATATTCCTTTTGTTCATTTTGAAGATAATAAATATTGCAAAATTAAGACCAAATTAACACTCAAAAATTGGTCAATTATAAATCCCGCCTAAAGCAGTTTTGCGATTGAAATTCAATTTGATACATTAGAAATATATTTTAATAACTATTTAAGAGAAATAATGAAGCAGCTTTTTATATCCTTTTCTATTGCAGTTGTAACTGTATTTGTATTTCAGACTTGCAGTTCAGTACCATTAACCGGCAGGTCCCAGTTAAACATGATTCCAAGCAGCGAGATGCTTGCAATGAGTTACCAGCAATACAATGTTTTCCTGAATGAAAATAAACTAAGTACAAATACTGCTGAAGTAAATATGGTTAAAAGAGTAGGTACTAACATCCAGCTAGCTGTTGAAAAATATATGGCTGATAACAATCTTTCTTCGAGACTCCATGGCTACGATTGGGAGTTTAATCTTGTTGAAGATGAGCAGGTAAATGCCTGGTGTATGCCTGGCGGAAAGGTTGTTGTTTATACAGGGATTCTTCCCGTAACAAATGATGAAGGCGGTCTTGCTGTAGTTATGGGTCACGAAATTGCTCACGCAATCGCTGAGCACGGTAACGAAAGAATGAGTCAGCAGCTATTGCAGCAAGTTGGTGCCGTTGGTCTTATGGTTGCAATGAATGATGAGCCTGCAGAAACTCAGGCATTATGGCTATCGGTTTATGGAGTTGGAACTTCAGTAGGAATTTTGCTTCCATACAGCAGAACACAGGAGAGTGAAGCGGATCATCTGGGATTAATATTTATGGCAATGGCAGGGTACGATCCATACGAAGCTACTGCATTCTGGGAAAGAATGGCTGAAAGTGGCGGACCCACACCACCTGAATTTTTAAGCACTCATCCATCTTATGATACAAGAATAAAAAATCTTAATGAATGGATACCTGAAGCATTGACTTATTATAAAAAATAAATGATGAGACGGGATAATTTTTATTACCAATTAATAACTTTCTTATCTCTCCAGAACAATCCAGTTTTATCAATTGGTGCTTCGGTTGCCAGCCAAACGATTGTCTCTGCTCCTTTTTCCACCGAACGTGATGCTGACATTCCACCCATATCGGTTCTAACCCAGCCTGGTGTAACTGAATTCACAGCTATACCTTGATGCTTTAATGCACCCGCAAATTGTTTGGTTATTGCATTGAGTGCTGCTTTTGAAACACTATAGGCTGGAGCATAGGTTCCCATATCGTGAAGCGCACCAGCTCCGCTTGAAACATTTATTATTCTACTGCCGTTATCCATAAATGGAAGAAATTCTCTCGTCACAACGAACGTACCGACTGCATTTATATTCAGCACATCCACTAATTCTTTTGTTGTCATTTTTGTTATCTCTGTATCTTTAAGAATGGCGGCGTTGTTTATTAACACATCTAACTTCATTGATTTCTTACCAAATTCATTCGCAGCATTTTTAACACTGTTTTCATCGGCTACATCCATTTGAATGAATTCTGAATTAACATTTTTACTCTTGAGTTTCGCAACAGCATTGCTTCCTTTATCACTATTTCTTGCTGAAAGAAAAATATGATATCCAAGTTTGCCAAGTTGTCTGCATACTTCCAGTCCAATCCCACGATTGGCACCTGTAACGAGAACTGTTTTTTGAGAAATTGATTTCATTTCTTCAATAATTTAAAAGCCTGGCTCCAGCTATTAAATTTAAATCCATAATTAATCCAAATCATTGCCAGTGCTTCCAGCCAGAATGCTTGTGAAATATCTCCAAGATCGGTTGCACTTTTCCAACCCCATTTTGTCACAATTGCACTGATTTGTTTTTTAGCTTTTTCATCATTTCCTGCAAGAAAAAAATCAGGATCACCTTCTTCCCTTTTAGGATTAACCATTATGTGTGCCCCAATAGAATTAAAAGCCTTCACTACTTTCGAATCAGGAAGATATTTTTGAATCTGTTCACCAAGTGAGTTACCCAATGTCGCAGTAAAACCCGGAGGGACTCCCTTTGAAAAATCTAGAGGGTTTGTTGTATCAATGACAACCTTTTTTTTGAAGTTTTCTTTTCCGGCAAGATCGATTGCGTTTTTGGTTACGTTACCAAAAGTTGCAAGGAGAATTAATTCACCGAATGTTGCTGCCTCCGAAAATGTGCCAAGCTTAACTTTTTGATTCTGTTTTTGCCATTCCTTAAACGGTGGATTTCCCATTCCATCTGGCTCACCTTTTGCCATTGTATTACTAACATTTCTCGTCCCGATCATTAAATCGTCTCCTTCCGAAGAAAATTTTGCAGCAAGTGTTCTACCGACAATACCGGTGCCTAAAATTCCAATTTTCATTTGACCTCCTGAGATATTGTTAAAAATATAGTTTAATCTAATCAAAAAAAATCATAGTTGTTATCTGTTTAATCTTTCATTTTTCTTACGAATTATTATCAACAACACAATTTCATTCAATAGACCACATTGACAAAACGAATAAATTAGCTATTATTGTAGAAAGATTTAGCAGTGCACCTTCTCATAATTAATTGAAAGGATACCAATGGAAAATCAGGAAGAAGAATATCAATGCTCTGATTGTGGTACTGTTGTTACAGCTGATGCTAAAAATTGTCCAAAATGCGGCGCATTTTTAGAAGAAGTTCCCGAGGAGAAATCATCGGACGAAGAAGAGTTTGTGCAAATTTCAGTTTCATCTCATCCAGCTAACCTTTCTTCAATTCTTTCGCTCCTTGATGAAAAAAAAATTGAATATTCGATAAACGATGATGCTATGGAAAATATTTGGGGACCAAACTTCATACAGCTTCCCAAACTACTTGTCCGCAAAGATCAAATTGAAACTGTGAGAGGAATTATTGAGAGCTTGGAAAAAGAAGAAGTAGAAGTACTGGGTGAGGATGTTTTTAACAATTCATCTTCAGAAAATAAGGATGCGAAAAAAAAGGTTAAAGGTGTTGAGGGCTGGCTACTGTTCTTCTGTTTGATGCTGTTACTTGGCCCAATTGCGTATTTACCTTACAATATTAATACTTACCTTGAGATCAAAGACGAGATGAACTGGATTCCGCTAAAAGATCTTATTAATAACATCGATCTTATTGCAACTATCCTGATTTCTTGTATAAGTGTTTATGCTGGGTGGCAGTTATGGAAGATTAATCCAGGCGCAATTAAAACAACAAAAACATATCTTAATATTGTTTTAGTTTATTCTATGTTTTTTTTCTTTATAATAACGATTATTTTTTCTTTTTCTAATATGCCTTTCAATTCAATTTCTCAAAACATATTTGGAGATATTATCAGAGAAACTATTTCATCAATTACTTACGTTATAATCTGGAATCTCTATTTAAAGAATTCTGAAAGAGTGAAGAATACTTACGTTTTTAGCAATAACATATCTGACTAAGTATTCAATTGATTTTTGATTAATTAGAAACTCATCTGCTATGAAATTCACCGATGAATCCATACTTTTCAAATAAGCATTAACATTCAAATTAATATAGCAATCTAAGGGCTTACTAAAATGAAAATCTCTTTTACTAACTTTTCAATAATTTTTATTCTATTATTTCTCTTATTACCGGGTATAATGAAAGCACAAGTTCAAACTGAAGATGAAAAAGAGTTAATTAAAACAATCGAACAATTCCTTATTGTCGCTGGCAACTATAACCTTGAGGCAATGGCAGAAATGATGACTAATAATGCTAATCTGGGAATTGTCCGATACAAAGAAAATAAATGGAATACCACTACATTGACAATGCAGAAATATTTTGAAGATGCAGAAAAGAAAAACCTTCTACCCTATTTTGAACCAGTCAAAGATTACGCTATTCACATTGACAACGGACGTTTAGCCTTTGTAAGAGCTGATGCAACAGTTTACAGATATGGGGTGCCTCAATCACGTAATATGGATTATTTTATTTTAATGAGGGAAAATGAAACCTGGAAATTTTTAAACTTGTCGTTCACTGCAACTCCCATTCCGGAAGACGAAAAGGTTTTTGATCTAAATATTTTTGGTAAAAGCTATGCGCAAGCCTGGTGTAGTCAAAGACCTGAATTTGTTTCCCTATTTTTTGCAGAAGACGGATCCTTAAGTGTTAACGATGGAAAACCTGCCGTTGGAAGAAATGAAATTTCGAAAGTTGCAGAGAGTTTTATGACTACTTTTCCGGATATTATCGTTTCGATGGATAGTCTTGTTCAAACTTTGGAAAGTATAAATTTTCATTGGACATTCACTGGCACAAACACTGGTCCGAATGGAACGGGAAAGAAAGTAAAAATAAGCGGTGTTGAAATCTGGCAGATAGAAAATGGATTGATAAAAGATTCAAAAGGAAGTTTTGATACTGAAGAATACGAAAGACAGGTTAAATACGGTGTTGACAAATAGTTTTTCACCTTTCTTATACCTTTCAATAGTTTCCAATGTTGAGTATTTTTGAATTTGTTATTAATTCTTATTTACTCTAACCGCATATTAAGCAGGGAAACAAATGAATACCAAAATCACCTGGACAAAAATTGACGAAGCTCCGGCTTTAGCATCCTATAGTTTACTTCCAATTTTAAAATCATATCTAAAGAATAGCGGAATTGATGTTGACGTAGCAGATATATCATTAGCAGGAAGAATAATCGCCAACTTTCCTGAAAATCTTACAGAAGAGCAAAAACTTCCTGATTACTTGACTCAACTTGGTGAACTTACCCAGAGTCCTGATGCAAACATTATTAAGCTTCCAAACATCAGTGCTTCCATTCCACAACTTCACGCCGCAATAAAGGAATTGCAATTAAAAGGATATAAAATTCCTGATTATCCTGACGAGCCAAAAAATGAAGAAGAGAAAAAATTGAAAGAAAGATTTTCAAAAGTTCTTGGTTCTGCTGTTAATCCGGTACTCCGCGAAGGAAATTCAGACAGACGAGCAGCCGCTTCAGTAAAAAAGTTTGCACAAAAACATCCGCACAAAATGATGAAGTCGTGGCCAGAATCAGGATCGAAATGCCGGGTTGTTCACATGGATAAAAAAGATTTTTACGGTTCGGAAAAATCACTTACACTCGACAAAGATGATGTTGTTAAAATTAAATATACCGGCAAAGATGGTAAAACCGAACCTCTAAAAGAGAGTCTGAAGCTGATTAAAGGAGAAGTAATTGACACCGCAGTAATGAATGTAAAAGAACTGAGAAAGTTTTATGCAGAACAAATTGAGGAAGCAAAAAAAGATGGTGTGCTTCTTTCACTTCATTTAAAAGCTACGATGATGAAAATTTCAGACCCGATAATGTTTGGTCACGCTGTTTCTGTTTATTACAAAGATGCTTTGGAGAAACACGCTGATACTTTGAAAGAAATTGGTGCAAATGTTAATTACGGATTGATGGATGTAATCGAAAAGTTAAAAAAACTTCCTGATGAAAAAAGAAAAGAAATTGAAAATGACATCAGCAAGATTTATGAAAGCAGACCTCAGCTTGCAATGGTTGATTCGAGAATCGGGAAAACAAATCTTCACGTTCCTAATGATATTATTGTTGATGCATCTATGCCGAATGTCGTTCGTGATGGAGGGAAAATGTGGGATGAAAAAGATGAACTCCAAGACTGCATTGCAATGATTCCAGACCGATGCTACTCAACTATATACGGTGAAATAATTGAAGACGCTAAAAAGAACGGACAGTTTGATCCTTCAACAATGGGTGCAGTTTCAAACGTTGGACTTATGGCAAAGAAAGCTGAAGAGTACGGCTCGCACGATAAAACTTTTGAAGCAAAAGGTGATGGAATAATTCGAGTTGTAAATTCAGAAGGAAAAGCTTTACTTGAGCAGCAGGTTGAAACCGGAGATATTTTCAGAATGTGCCAGGCAAAAGATGAAGCAATTAGGGATTGGGTAAAACTCGCTGTGAACAGGGCAAGAGCTTCTAACACTCCAGCAATTTTCTGGCTCGATGAAAACAGAGCACACGACAGTGAAATAATCGCAAAGGTTAAAAAGTATTTGCCTGAACACAATACAACCGGACTCGAATTAAAAATTCTCAAACCAGTCGATGCAATGAAGTTTACACTAGAGAGAACACGAAAAGGATTGGACACAATTTCAGTAACAGGAAATGTTCTCAGGGATTATCTCACAGACCTCTTCCCTATTCTCGAACTCGGCACAAGTGCAAGAATGCTTTCAATTGTTCCGTTGCTTAAAGGTGGTGGTTTATTTGAAACCGGTGCAGGTGGATCAGCTCCAAAGCACGTCCAACAATTACAGAAAGAAAACCATTTAAGATGGGATTCGCTGGGTGAATATTGTGCTCTTGTTCCATCGCTAGAAATGATCGCAGATAAAACAGGAAATGCAAAGGCAAAAGTATTAGCTGAGACTCTCGATGCAGCAATTGGTAAATATCTTGAAAATGGAAAACTACCTTCTCGTAAAGCTGGAGAAATTGATAACCGCGGAAGCTCATTTTATCTCGCACTTTACTGGGCAGAGGCTTTGGCTGAACAAGATAAAGACAAAGATATGAAAGAACGTTTCTCAAAAATGTATAGAGAGCTTAAAGCGAATGAAGATAAAATTGCAAACGATTTAATTTCTGTGCAGGGTAAACCTGTTGATTTTGGTGGATATTATTTACCTGATGATAAAAAAGCTGATGATGTTATGCGTCCGAGTT
>Ga0210085_1000366_pt1 | contig 19468 bp, 12 predicted proteins | sample China_Galinas_PW_5_FD_184866 | JGI IMG/M metagenome (GOLD analysis project Ga0210085, IMG submission 184866) | Wetland microbial communities from San Francisco Bay, California, USA, that impact long-term carbon sequestration - China_Galinas_PWC_D1... | ecosystem: Environmental > Aquatic > Marine... | reverse complement strand
GGCGACGGCCGCCGCCGGTCCCTCGGCGGTCGCGAGGTCGGCGGCGAAGGTGGCGGCGCCGATGCGTGCTGCGGTGGCCTCGAGCGTCTCGGCCGTGCGGCCGACGAGCATGGTCCGGGCACCTTCTGCGGCCAGGACGCCGGCGATGCCGGCGCCGATGCCCGAGCCACCACCACCCACAAGGGCGCGCTTGCCTTCGAGTCCCAGGTCCACGTCGATGCTCCATAGCCGCTGATCCGCGTCCGGTCCAGCATAGCCAAGCGTTCCCCGCCCGGGTTCGGATACTTGGTCAGTCCAGCCTCAGGAGCGGATGGGCCGCCCTGGCGGGAGCCGCTGCCCCGTGAGCCCAGATGGCCCCTCAAGTCGTCGCCCCTACGCCCGCGTCGTCTCGACGTGAGCGCACTCAAGTCTCATCGTTCGCTATGGTTTCGCTCCGCTTAACGGTCAGTAGGGGGTCTACGCCGGCGTCCAGCAATTCTGGATGCGTGGCGTAGTACGAGACGGGATCGAAGTCGCGATTAGGCTTGCGTCCCTCGTAGAAGCCATTCATGACGAAGTGCAGTGCCGGATCTTGGCCCGCCGCCCGCACGTCTGGGTAGGCGTTGAGGTACCACTCCGAGTCGAAGGCTGGAGACTGCGAGACCAGGCGGACCTGCGCTCTTGACTCAGGGTCCATGGTGGTCATCCCGGGAAAGACCCATCGCCGAGCGCGCAATCTGCTGATCAGCAAGTCGCGCAGCCGCAATCGAACTGCGTTCTCGGCTATCAGCGACCCGAGGTGGATCCCCTCTGGCGTTACCCGCTCACAGAGCCTGGTCAACGCTACAGTTTCTTCGACGTGGATGGCTTCTCGCCGTTCCACCTCCTGGATCAGCGCAGCTGTGCGCGCTTCCATCTGGGCCACTCTCCGAGCCAGCGGCTCATTCGATTCGATGAGTCGTTCTACCTCCGGTGTGAGGTCTTCCACGTCGCTCTCGTGAGATGACGACGCCCCAGCGGGACGAACTACATACTCTGGTGCTTCCCGAGACGGGCCTGTGGCGGGGTTCATGGCCATTGATCGCCTCACGTCCCCGCTTCCTCCGAGGAGCCGCTCTAGCTGCGACTGTCCTTCCCGGTACGATGGCTCACCGCACAGCGACATCGTGTCCCAGCCCTCAAAGATGCCGATCGCGTGCTCTGAGGCCATCGATGCGTACTCCGAGAGCCGGTTTGTCACGTGGTCAACGATGAAGTCCGGCACATATCTCGAGAAACCCGGGTAGATACTCTCGGCGAAGCAAACCCCGTCAGAGTAATCGAGGAGTGCTTCGGTCTTCCGCTGCAGAGCGGCCAGTACGGGGTGTCCATCGCAGCGCAATCCATGCACGCTGAAGGCGAGGACGTCTTCATGATGGATTGGCTGTTCAAGCAGGCGTCGTTTCACCTCGGCCGAATTCAATGCAATGTCGAAATGTGATGGATCGACCGGTTGATCGAAAATCCGTGCCTCCAAGATCCCTTTTCGAAAGCACTTGAAGCAGTTCATGCACGGCTGCTCCGCAGTGCCACGAATGCAAGATTGCGAGCTCCACCGGAAAGCCTGCTCAGTCGCTATCTTCGATGTCATCACCTCAGACAGTCCTGACGTCGGCAGGCTGATCGGCACACCAACGCGCTCGAAGAGTGGCGCCCAGCCAGCGTACACCGAGCGCCGTGCTAACTCAGAGAACCGGGGATGGCCGATATGGAAGGCACTCTCCGCCACCATGCCGAAGGAAACCGAGCGCAGCCCAAGGTGATCAGCAAGGAGTATCGCGCCAGAGGCATTGGTCCAATCCACTGCAAAACCAATCGGCTCACGGGCGTACTCCATGGTCGTATCGACAATCTCGGCGTGGTACCCGCTCGTCTGCACGTCCGTACATGACTGGAGCGCGGCATCAGGTCGATAGAGCCCTCTCGCCCCGCCAGGTAGGGGGACTCGGTGCATGAAGATCGGAATCGTGTCCTCGGGCAGGAGAGCGAGTGCCGCCGTTGAATCGACTCCCCCGCTATACGCGAGAGCATCCCGGCCAGCCGTAGGCAATCGGCGAGGCGAAAGGGTCAGATCCACAGGGGAGACCCTGATATTCAGTGAGTTAATCACCGCATCTGCGAATGCTGCGCTGACCCCTCGCGAGACATGCATGTCGGTAACGGCGAACGGACCGTAGACAAGTAGTGCCAGGAGGGCTTCAAGGTCCGGGTGCCAATCCTGCATCGAGAACTGGGTCGGGACCCGGAACTCAGTCGAACCGCGTCCCATGCGAGCCTTGGCGCTGGAGGAAGCCATGTCCTGTTGGCTCGCAGTCGCTGTCTGGACCACTTGACCTTCACGCAATCTCAGCTTCGTGACGACTTGCATGCGCTCCTCAACCGTATTGGTCGGCATGCGGCCGCATACCTGTTGTGTTCATACCTCCCCCCTGGCCATCTCGCCCTGGTGCCAGACTGTGTCCGTCACGGCTAGCACCGCTTCCTGTGGTACAGCGTGGGTTCGAGCGGTCGGGTATCGGCGGTTAAGCTGGATGAGGTCGAGTCGAGCGTCCGTGGCTGCCATGGTCTGATGCCACCTGCTCCAGGTATCCTTGTACTCGGCGCGGACGGCCGAGAGGCCCACTGGGGTACGAATCCCGGTTTCAGTGTCGTTGGTGAGGCTGGCCTCATGGTCAAGGCAAATCATGCTTATCTGCTCGAAGAGTCTGAACTCATCGCCAAGCACAGCCATTGCCCGCGAGATCATCTCGCTGTCGGCCCCAAAGCGAACGCTATCCCAATAGCCCAGCGTCTCCCTGAGCAAATCGGTCTTGAACAAGCACGAGATTGAGGCCAGCCGAGCGAAGCCATCGTGTGAGAACGGGCCGATCTCTGTGAAGTGGCCGAAGTGCCCGTTCGGTCGCATTCTCAACATATAGGTGACACTGGCCCTCGCCCCGCTCTGATGAGCCGCTTGAAGGTGGTTCTCGACACGCTGAGGCAAGGCCCAGTCGTCAGCGTCGTGGCCGGTGACATACTCACCCTTCGCCTCCCTCAACGCCAAGTTCTTGGAGACATAGGGCCCGACGTTCACCGAGTTACGAGCGATGCGTACGCGCTCGTCCTGTATTGCCAGACCCTGCATGATCTTCCACGTGTCATCGTTACTAGCATCGTCCACAATCAGCAATTCGAGGTTCTGCCAAGTCTGGTTCAGGATGGACCTCGCCGCAGCTTCGAGCGAGTCCCCGGCATTCCAAGCCGCCATGATGACGCTCACTAGGGGGCCGCCGGTCTTAGGGGATGCGTCCCTGGCGCGCAGGCGAGACAGCAACGAGCCGTCGCCTTGCAGGAGCACACCGGAGAGCCCGTAGTGAGCCAAGTACGCATTGAGGTTCTCGAGCCAACCTTCCTCGAGCCCATCCCGCAGGCTCTGGTTGGCCCGCAATGCTCGTACAGTGTGCTGCAATTCGGGGGGCAGATACCTCTCGGCCAATGCGATGCCCCGCTGATAGTCTCCCGTTGCCCGGACGACGTCAGCCGCCGATAGCAGCACGAGTCGCATGTCAGGTTCGTCAGTCTTTCCCGTCTGCCGCGTCCTGAGTATCTCGAGGATGGGATTGCCACCTCCGCTGAGTACATGTGGGTGAGTGCCCATGTAGAAGCGGGTCGAGAAGTCGGGCCGAGGGTCGCGCAGCATCAGCGCGCCGTACTTCAGATAGTGCTCGGCCGGATCCATAGCCAGCTGTACCACGTCCGGGTACGTGTCTCGATACCAATCTGGGTCAAACAGGCCGGACTCACGGAGGGCGGACGCGCTAGTAGCTAGATCTGGCCGGGGCAGTTCCATCAGTGCTCCGCTGAGCCTGGGGAGGCGAGGCTCGGTTCTGTGCGCCCGCAGCGGCATAGTGGCCACTTGGCGGCTGGGCCCATGCCGTTGTGACAGGTCCGACTTTCACCAGACCGAAGTCCATCGAGAAAGCCTATCAGGCTTCAGCATCGGGCATCCGCATTCGGTCTTCGGCGATGTAGGCTAGAAATCGCATCCACGACGCAACCCGCAGTGCACACCAACATGACACCTGAGCAGCCCCGCAATGAATGACGAAGACACGCTCGAACAACGCCTCGGCGAGCTCGAAACGCGGCTGCTCGCGTCGCTGACGACTTCATCAGGACGGCTGCAGGACTTGCTCAAGCGGCAGTTGGACGGGGCGATCGCCCAAATCGAGGCACTCATCTCGCTCAACTCCACCCTCAACCTTGTATCCCCCCTAGCGCCGACCCGCGGCTGGGCCGCGTCTCCAGATCTGCTCGTGGAGCTGGTACGACAGATCGATCAGCGGCGTGTGCGCACCGTCGTCGAGTTGGGAAGCGGCGTGTCAACAGTGGTGATGGCCGCAGCAATGCGGCGGCATGGTGGCGGCCACGTCTATGCGATTGAGCACGAACATGACTTCGCCGACGCGACGCGAACAAGCCTCGAAGTACAGGGCCTCACTGACTTGGTGACGTTCATCGAGGCACCGCTCGGCTCCGTGCCTATCGGTAGCAAGACGTGGCGCTGGTACCGAGTGCCTGAGGGCTTGCTTCCGAACGACATCGATCTTCTATTCGTGGATGGCCCACCCGCAGCGACCGGACGGCTGGCTCGCTATCCAGCGTTGCCTGTCCTCCATCACCGGCTAGCCCACGGAGCGATCATCGTGATGGACGACACTGGGCGGGAGGATGAGCGCGAGATCGCTTCGAGGTGGTTGGCCGAGTATCCGGGCATGACCGGACGCGAAATCGATATCGAGAAGGGCGCCTGGCTCCTCGTCACCGGCGAACGATGAGCCGGCGCTTGGCCGGACCTGCGCCCGCAACACGAACTGATCGCTTCCCGGGTCCGAGCAATGGTGTGCTGGTGCTCGGCACCCAACACAGCGGCCTCGGCACGGTCTCAGCGGCGTTGCGTGCAGCAGGCCTAACCCAGAAGGCCCAGCCTTCGGCGTCAGGAGACTCAAGGCCTGCACCATCAGATTTCGCCGAACTCCTGCTTGACTCGCTTGACTGGGCGTGGGATGCACCAGCCGCGATACCGACGCTTCGGACACCCGGGCGCCCGGACCTCGACGCCATCGGCGAAGCCTTCACCGCTGATGCCCGGAGCCGATGGTACGTCGCCGATGCTCGCAATTCATTGCTCCTGCCGTGGTGGCGCGACGCGATCACCGACCGGTTCGTGGGGCTGCTAGTGATACGAGATCCACTAGAGGTCGCGCGTCGACTCATGGTCGAGCGTAGCGTGCCGCTGCCCTATGCTCTCGCGCTCTGGCGGGCCTACCACCGCCACTTGTTTGCCGGTATCGCGGGGCACCGACTGGTCATCACCAACTATGCCGCATTGGTGACAAAGCCCGTCGAGGTCGTCCCGATGCTCCTCGATGCCCTGCACGAACTCGGCGTCGATGGACCACTCGATGCACGAGCGGCCGTGCTCGCGATTAGCAACAGATCTAGGCGGCGGACTGGCCCGTCGCTCCGGTCGGACTTCAGCGAGCTAGCGGTGGCCGCAACGAAGGACTTCGCCAGGCTATCGCAGCGGCCCCTTGTGAGCCTGAGAACAAGTCGTCTGGACTTCCCGCCACCGACAAGCTTCGAGGTAGCACTGCTCGACTCCAGACGGACTGCCGCGGCGGCAGCGACCGCGAGCGAACGAGAGTTGGCTACGACCAAAGCAGAAGCGCAGGCAGAAAGCCGGACGCTGCGAGCTGACCTGCAGGCGCAGCAGTCGCTGGTACGCGCTAGCCGCGTCGAGGCGCAGTCATCGGCGGTACGCGCATCGGTGGCCGAGTGGCGGCGTGATCAGGCCAAGCGCTCAGGCGATTCCCAGATGCGATTGCTTGCGACAACCGGTAGGACCCTGCCAGGGCATATTGCTCACCGCTGGATGCGCATTAAGGAAGGCAATGGGTTGGCGCAACGGCTGGCGAACTCGCTTGGAACCGCACGGTCAGTCGTTGCACTCCAACGACCGTGGTGGCTGCGGCAGCATCCGCTATTCGACCCGGACTGGTACGCGCAGAGATATCCAGATGCCGCGACCGGCCGCCTCAGCGCTTGGCGGCACTACGTCCGTCACGGCGTCCATGAAGGACGCCAGCCCAATGAGTACCTCGACCTTACTTGGTATCTCGATCAATACGACGACGTCCCACGATCGTTACCGATGGCGCTCGATCACTATCTGCGCGTGGGGCCGTGGGAGGGAAAGGACCCGGGTCCTGACTTCGTTAGCCACTGGTATCTGTTGCGCTACGCGGACGTCGCGGCGGCCGGGATGAACCCGCTTCTGCACTACCTACGTCACGGGCGCCTTGAGGGCCGAGCACGACACGCTCGTGACGAAGAAGACCTGACACCCGCGAGCAGCCTACCTTTGGCAATGCCGCCAGCGCCTCGCGTGAGCATAGTGATGACGACGTACGAGAGCGCTGAGTTCGTCGGGGAAGCCATCCGTTCGATCATCTCGCAAGACTTCACGGACTGGGAGCTGATCGTGGTCGATGATGCCAGCAGCGACCATACCGTGGACGTGGTGGACCGTCTGACGCAAACCGACCCGCGCATCAGGCTGTTCGCCTCGAACCGCAACCACGGGACATACTGGTGCAAGAACTTTGGACTGACACAGTCCAAAGGTGAGTTCGTTACCTTCCAGGATAGCGACGATCGTTCCGACCCTACTCGGCTGAAGCGCCAAGTGGCGGCGATGGAGTCACACCCGGAAGCGACCGCAGTAAGCACCGACTACGTACGAATAGATAGTGACGGCACCGTACTGGCCAACCGCGGCGCACAGCAACGGCGTGCGTTCATCTCACTGATGTTCCGCCGACCAACGGTCCTATCGAAAATCGGGTACTTCGACTCAGTTCGGACGTCGGCCGACGAGGAGCATTTCGAGCGGCTGCAGAAGGTCTTCGGGCGTCGGGGCCTCGTGGACTTGAACATGGTGCTGTACCGCGCACTTGTTCGAGGGGGGTCGCTCACCGGTTCGAGCGGTAGCCGCGTCCGACTGGACGCCACACCCGAGGAAGAGTCCGATCTATCGTTCCTGTCCGATGAGCGACGGCAGTATGTGGTCGCGTTCCGCGCCTGGCACGCGCGTAACGCCGAACCTTACATGCCATTCCCGCTAGCGGAACGACCGTTCCCGGCCCCTTCACAACTGCTACGACCCGGAAGGCGACTGCAGGCAGAGGGGGTCGCAGCGGGGCGACCGGCGCTCCGTTCCGGCCACACCGCCGATTGGCTGGTCAAAAGCTGTCACGAGGACGACGTCGTTACCGGGCCAATCGACGTCGAAGTTGTCATCTTGTCCGACTTCCGCTTTGCCGGCGGAACCTCACAAGCGAACGTCGCGGAAATCGAGGCCTTGGCGCGGGCGGGCCATTCGATCGCCCTCTGCCAGGCCGACAGCAGCACATACAGTGGCGCCCCGGCGGTCCATACAGGCGTCCAGCGACTCGTAGAGGGTGGAAAAGCCAGGTGGCTCTCGGTAGGCGATCGCGTCGACTGCCGCCTGCTCGTGATCAGGCATCCGACAGTCATCGGGCAACTTCACGAACTGCGGGTGCGCATCGACGCAGATCGAATCGTGGTGATCGCGAACCAGGTCCCGGCCGACCGCGACGGCAGCGTCTACTACAACGTCATCGAGTGCCAAGATGTTATGCGGCGAGTCTTCGGCAGGGTTGGGACTTGGTATCCAATCAGTAGCTCGGTTCGGACAGAACTGGCGGCTGTCTCTGGCATGGCCGGCTTGGCGCCGGATGACTGGCACGAAATCATCGACGTGGACGCGTGGACCGCGGATCGGTCATATTGGCGGTCGGACCGTGCCGTAATCGGCCGGCACTCGCGGCCTTCACCTGCCAAGTGGCCAGCCGATGCGGCCACGATCCGGCAGGTGTACCCGACGGATGGTTCCGCGCTGGTGCACGTGCTCGGCGGGGCGGACACGGCGCTCGAACTTCTCGGCGCGAAGCCGACGGGTTGGACCACATATGACTTCGGTGAGGTCGAGCCGCGGGACTTTCTCGCCGGGCTGGACTTCTTTGTCTACTACCACCACCCGGACATCATCGAGGCCTTCGGACGTACCATCCTAGAGGCGTTGGCGAGCGGGCTTCCTGTGGTTGTTCCACCGCACTTCGAAACGACCTTTGGAGAGGCCGCAATCTACGCCGAACCCAGGGACGTCCAGTCGGTCATCGCCCGGCTCCGGTCTGATCGGGATGCATATGAGGCTCAGTCCAAACGAGGCATCACATATGCGCGGCGCCACTTCAGCTACCAGACACACGTGCAGCGGACGCTGGCGTTGTTGGCGCCAGTCGACATCAGCGACGGAGATCCACGGAGGTGGCCGCCCTGATAGCGCCGAGCGCCTGACGTGCCCGCTGTTCATACGTGTGTTCGGCCAGAACCAGCTGCTGCAGGGCCTCGACTCGCGCGGATCGGGCCGCGTCGTCTTCGAGATAGCGCCACAGCAGGGCCTCCAATTCCTGCTTATTGGCGTAGGTCGGCAAGAGCTCGCCGAAGAGTTCGTTGGCCCCGGTCTCGCCATTGCTGACCACCATCGTTCCCGCCGCGAGCACGTCGAACACGCGGCAGTTGACCGATCCCCATCGCTTGACGGGGAACTGCGCGTCGTCGATCACCAGTCTCGTGCTGGCGTAGACGTCGGGCACCGATGGGTACGGCACGGGGCCACGGGCATACGCGCCAAGCAGCGGAGCGTGCTCCCAGCCGTGGCCGAAGATGCCGAAGTCGAAGGGCAGGCCTGAAGGCTCAAGGTCGTACATGAACTCGCGCGGAGCGTAGAAGAAGCCGCCCGTGAAGCAGTAGTCGGTCGCCAACGACTTGTCTGCCCTCCCGGCCTCGAAGCGGTCGGGGTTCGTAGCCACGGGCATGATCGGCACCGGCCTCGACACGGCCCCGGCCAGGTGGGCCGATCCCCGACGCGATGATGCCCAGAGGAGATCGTAGTCGGCGACCCAGGGTCGTTGCGCCCAGCGGTCGAACCAATTGCGGGCCCAGGCCACGACGAGGACGTCGGGATAGCTGGCCCTGGCGCGCGTCAGGTCGTACTCGTCGCGCATCACGATGAGCACGTCGACGTCGTCGAGCGCGTACCAGTCGGTCGCCATGCCGAGGTACTTGATGCGCCATCCTTCCTGCGCCGTCATCGCGCTGCCAAGCTCGAGCGCGGTGAAGTAGTCGCCGGTGCCACCCCGCTCGTCGACCTCCGTCACCGCGAAGGCGACGCTGGGTCGCGAGCCCAAGGGCACACGGCGATGCCGAGGCGGGTCGCGGCCGGCCTCCGGCCCCTCCCCTGGAGCGACCTCGTCCGCGGCCGCGCTCGCCGGCGTCACGACCCCGCCATCGGTTGCGCCTTCGACGGCTACGTCCGGCGCTGCCTCGCGGCAGAGCACTAGGGGCGTGCCCGCGATCGCGAGCGTCACGCTCAGCACGGCCTCGCCACCGACCTCGAACCGCTGCTGGAAGGAATGGCGACCGACACCCACCCCCGCGTAGTCCAGGTCCTCCCGGTAGCGATCGGCAACGACGGTCGCCCTGAGCCGGCCGTCGAACCGCACCTCGATCTCGAGCGGATCGAGTGGGCGAGACTGGTCGTGCGCCCAGCCCTCGATGAGCAGGCTGTCGCCCTGGAGGACGAGCTCGTCGACCCGGCCGGTGAAGCGGTCGACACAATCAGCGGCCAGGGGGCTGCCCTGAAGCAGTCCGAGATCGACGGCCATGACTTCGACGACCGCATGCCGTGAAGCGATCGCGGACGGGGGCAGGTCCACCCGAAACCCACGGCCATGCTGCCCGCCCGCTGGGTCGACGATCGAGCGCCGCGGAGGACCGCGCCACACGAGCTCGCCGTCGCAGCGAACCTCGACCTCGGACGTGCGGACGTCCTGAGCCAGCCAGCCTTCCACGACCGCCCCGTCGACGAGCCAGGCCGCGCCGACGGCGTCGCCAGCGACGGCATCCGCCGCGGCTGGTGCGTCGAGCGCCGACGGGTTCTGGGCGTGGATCGACGAGACCGGAGTGCGAGCGCCGCCACGCAGCAGGTACACGACCGGATTGGTGCGGTGTGCCACGCGATCGGGATGCCGGCGCAGAAAGCCAGGAGTGTCGAATCCAGGCTTGGGCTCACGACCCTCCCGCCAGCCGACGAGGAGATAGTGGTCCAGGGGGTGCAGCCTGGCGGCCAAGAGGTCTGGTTGCTGGCCCAGGAACCAGCGCATGTCCACGAATCGGTTCGGATCGCGCGCATCCGACAGGGGTCGGCGTCGATAGTCGCGGTAGGCGCGGCGGCGGCCCGGCGGCACCCCCGGATAGTGCGCTCGATACCAGTCATGGTCGAAGAGCGGATTCACCCAGAGTCCCCATCGCAGCAGGGCCGCCTTGCCCAACAGCGCGATCCGTTCAGCGCCACGTGCGAGCCAGCGGCGCGGGCTCATGTGCAGTCGACGCCGGGCGCGTCGAGACGCGCAGCGGCGAAGCCACCGCTCATGTCGATGGCCCCTCGCCCCGCTGGGGCGATGCGGTGGCGGCGTCGAGCCAACGCCTGGCGTGCTCGTGTACGCGCGCGTCGAACCGGTTCAGCTCGTGGATCCGCTCGAGCGCGCTCCTGTCCATTTCCTTCAAGGGTGGGCGGTTGGGGTTGGCGTTGTCACGAGGGACGGTCGGCAAGGGTAAGCCGATGATCCTCTCCAGCAAGTGAGCACTGCGGTCCATCTCCTCGGTCACGAGCAGGGCCGCGAAGTGCGTTTCGATGTTGGCCATGGCCTCGTCGAACATGGCCTCCGTGCACGCGCCGAAGGGCACGCCACGAGCGCCCGCGATGTTGCGGACCATCAGGTTGTCCACTCCGAGCCGGCGATCCTCGAAGACCCAGTCCTCCAGCGAGGTCCGGCGCAGGCGCATCCGTAGCCGTTCCCGATGTCCCTTCCCGCCGAACCGGATCCCGGGCAGGTTGCGGTAGTGGAAGTAGAGCGAGACCACGCGGTCGACCGGGTCGCGAACCACGGTCACGTAGCGGCTGGGGCGTGGCACGCGCCGGTGCACGCCGAATGGGAAGTGGCCCACGATCAGGTCGAAACGAGCGAGTTCTTCCGCGGGAAGGGCCTGGAACTGCTCACGGCTCATCGCGCCCTCGAGCTCCCCGGCGCCATAGACCATGCCCACCTCACGGTCGGAATACGCCTGCAGCACCGCCGATCGCAAGGACGTGCCGCCGGTCTTGGGAAGGTGCATGAAGAGCAGGGTGTCCCCATCGATTGCGCTGACCTCGTGGCCCGGCGTCATGCCCACGGCCGCCACCGCAGCCCGTGGGCAGTGCCGCGTGCCCCCTGGAAGCGCGACCACATGCGCTCGTAGAGCTCGACATCGAACCTGTTCAGCTCGCGGAGGCGGTCAACCACCTGCGGGTCGAGATCCGCCACCCCCGGCCGTCGCGCGTTGACGTTCGCCCGCTCCTGCATGGGGATTGCGAAGCCCAGCCTGGACCCCAGCATCCGAGCGCTCACGGTCATGGACTCTGCGAACATCACCATCTCGAAGTGCTCGTCGATGTTCTCGATGGCCTGGGCCAGCGTGCCCTCGGTGCACTGGCCATAGCGCAGGCCGGCCTTGCCGGAGATCTGGCGCACCAACTGGTTGTCTGCCTCCGCGCGCTCGAGCCCGAAGGCCCAGTCCTCCAGCGAGACACCCTCGCTCTCGATGAGCCGGCGCTCGGCAGCGGCACGGTTCGTCTTCCCGGGGTCCACCACCTGGCGGTAGTGGTAGTAGTGCGACACGACACGCTCGACCGGGTCTCGCAGGACTACCACGTAGCGCGACTCACGGGGGATCGAGCGGTGCAGCCCGAATGGGATGTGCCCCATCACGAACCTGAGCCGTGCCCTGGTCTCCTCGGGTAGCTGCTTGAACTCCTTGGGGCTCAGAGAGCCCTCCAGGCTTGGGTTGTCGTAGAGATAGAGCCGCTCGTGCGGCTCATAGGCGGACCCGATGGCCTGTCGCAGCGAGGTCCCCGCCGTCTTTGGGATGTGCAGAAAGATGAGCGTCCACTCGTGCCGCGGTCGCCGGGCCACGGCCAGGCGATGGGCCACGTAGCGGAGGTGATCGTAGGTCCTCACCCGTGCAGGATGCCACTAGAGCCCGTCGATGGTGGCCCGGGTATCCTAGAAACGTGTACGGAGTGACAGGGCGAGGTGGAGCGGAGCGAAATCGCGGGCACGCATTGCCTGCCTGCGTCCGCCAGTCCATGGGTACGGGCCCGACGTCCGTGCTCCTCCCATGACAGCGCCGGCGCTCGAGAAGTACGTCCACAAGGTCGTCCCCGCCGAGCAATGGCCACTGCTGGGCCTGTCCGAGCTGTGGCAGATGCGTCGCATCCTGTTCGTGCTCGCGCAGCGCCTGCTCAAGGTCCGCTACCAACACACGGCCCTGGGCATCGCCTGGGTCGTGCTCCAGCCGCTGCTGCTGGTCGTGATCGTGAGCGTTTTCATGGGCCTGGTCATCCCCCGCCCGGCGCGCGAGGGACTGCCGTTCGCGGTCTGGCTGTTCCCGGCCTGGGTGGCCTGGCGAGTGTTCCAGAAGCTCGTGAGCGAAGGCGGTAGCAGCGTCGGCGCTAACGGCGCACTCGTGCAGCGGATCTACCTGCCGCGCATCTACTTCCCGACCGCCGTGGCCCTCGCGAGCCTCGTGGACCTAGCCTTCATGATGCTGGCCCAGCTGGTGCTGCAGGGCGTCTATCTCATCCGGCCCGGATGGGGTCTGCTGATGCTGCCGGTTGCGGTGATCATCATGTACTTGGCCGCGCTCGGCTTCTCGTTCTTCTTCTCGTCTTCATCGCTGCAGTTCCGCGACATAGACCTCCTCAAACCGCTCGTGGTGCAGACATGGTTCTGGATGTCTCCCATCATCTATCCGGCCACCAGGATCCCCGAGGACGTCCGGACGTTGTACTACCTCAACCCAATGGCCGTCGTGATCGAGACCTTCCGTTGGGCCTTCGTCCGTACGGAAGCCCCACCGGTAGAGGCGTGGTTCCTGGGGACGGCGACAGCCACCATGATGTTCGTGGGTGGGTACTTCTTCTTCCGGCGACACGAGCCGCTGCTCGCGGATTACCTCGGAGAATGACGAGCAGCAAGCCGCCGGCGATCGAAGCGCATGGCCTGGGCAAGGCCTTCCGCCTGGCGCGCCGGCCGGCCAACGGCGCACTGCTCGACCGGATCGCAGGCGTGATTTCGCGGAACGGGTCGTCCGTGGATGATGCGAACCAGATGATGTGGGCGTTGCGCGATGTCGATCTGACCATCCCACAGGGGAAGATCTTCGGTGTCATCGGCCGCAACGGCTCGGGCAAGACCACCATGCTCAAGCTGCTGGCCAAGGTCACCGCACCGACCGAGGGTCATGCCGTGGTCCGTGGGCGAGTGGCGGCGCTGCTGCAGGTCGGCGCGGGGTTCCACCCCATGCTCACGGGCCGCGACAACATCGCGCTCAGTGGTGCCATCCTGGGCATGAGCGGGCAGGAGGTCCAGGACCGCTTCGACCAGATCGTGGAGTTCTCCGAGATCGGGCGCTACCTGGACCAGCCGGTCAAGAACTATTCCAGCGGCATGTATGCGCGCCTGGCCTACAGTGTGGCCGCCTTCCTGCCCGCTGAGATCATGCTCATCGACGAGGTCCTGGCGGTGGGTGACGCCGACTTCAAGGCCAAGGCGGCCGACCACATGAAGGGAGCACTCAAGGACGGCCGCACGGTCGTCTACGTCGGTCACGGTCTCGACATCGTGCGCGAACTGTGCTCCGAGGCGATCGTCCTCGATAGCGGCCGGGTCGTCTTCCAGGGCGGTTCGGGGGAGGCCTCAGACTACTATCTCGAGGAAGTCGCCAGTCGCGCTCGGCGCAACTAGACCTCCAGCCGGCTCCAGTCGAGGTCGCAGTCGACGCGGTCCTGGTCGAGGTTGGGATTGAAGAAGGGGTCGCCCGCCCGCAAGGCAGAGCTCCAGCGGCGCCACAGCCGAACCTGGTCGGGCACGTAGGCCACCGAGCCACGGGAACGGCTCTCATGGTGGATGAGATGGCTGTACGGGGTCCACAGCACACGCCGGCCGGTCGTTGCGACGCGCAGGCAGAAGTCGACGTCGTTGCCACTGACCTCCAGTTCCTCGTCGAAGCCGCCGACCTCCTCGAACGTCGAGCGCTCCACCATCAGGCAGGCGCCGGTGACAGCGGAGGCCTCCCGCCGGACACGCTGCATGTCGAGGTAGAGGGCGTCGTCCGGGTCCAGCCCCTGGAGCAGGTGGGCGGCACCACCGCCATGCCCGACCAGCAGCACACCGGCATGCTGGATGGCGCCGTCGGGATAGAGCAGCAGGGAGCCGACGACGCCGACGTCGGGACGCTGGACCTGCTGCACCAGGTCGTCCATCCAGCCGGGCTCGATGGCCTTGACGTCGTCGTTGAGGAACAGCAGCAGCTCACCCGAGGCGGCTGCGGCACCGGCGTTGTTGAGGCGTGACCAGTTGAAGGGCTCGTTGCGCTCTATGACGGTGGCGCCAGACTCGACCAACGTGCGCACGCCGTCGGGGTGTGCACCACGGCCGTTGTCGATGAAGATGCGCTCCAGGTCGGGGTAGGCGGTGCGCTCGGCGAGCGTCTCGAGGATGCCTTGCACGAGGTCCATGCGCCCGGTCGTGGGGATGATGACCGAGACGCGCGGGTTCGCCGCGGCGGGCCATTCGATCCGCCGGACCGGGGCGCTGAGGCCGGGCTCGCACCTGATCGTGGCTGCGCCGGCACCCCGCCGCTCCAGTTCGGCGGTCACGGCCGCAGCCTCTTCGCTGGCCCGGTCCGCTTCGACGCCAAGCGGCTCCGACCAGAGCACGCGGGGCACATGCTCGATGCCGGCCGCCGGCTCGGCCAGGGCCAGCAGGAGCCGATAACGCCAGGCGGATCCCTGCGGGCTGACAAGGTCCGGGAGATGCGCTCGCAGCCGGCTGCCGTCGCGCGCGGCGAAGGCGCCACGGATGTAGTCCTGCGCCAGCAGGCGGTCCGGGGACCATCCGGGCACGAACCAGGGCTGGACGTGACGGCCTTGCGGATCGATGGCGTCATGGTCGGCGTAGACGACGGACGTCTCGTGGTCTCGCAGGCCTGCGGCATAGGCCGCCAGGGCCAGGGGCGACAGTCGCTCGCCGGCGAAGAGGAAGAGCACCAGCCGGTGCGGGTCGACCGATGCGGGCAGCAGCTTCGCCGGGTCGCTTGTGACGCTGCACCTGGCCGTGGCCGCCTCTCCGGGCAGGTCCGCCACGGCCTCCAAGACATCTGTCAGCTCCTCGGGCGCAGCAAGGATGGAGCAGGTCCAGTCTGCCTCGCGTTGCGCGGCCAGGGAGCCCAGCGTGGCCGCGAGCCCTGGTCTGGACGCGGCGGCGATGACCACGTGGGATCGCGGAGGCTCGGTGCCGGGACCACGTTCGGCCATCGTGGCCGCCAGCTCAGCCTGCCCCAGCCGGTACAGGCGCTCATAACCCTCCACTGGGTCGATCCTCGTAAACGGCCGAGCCAGCGCCCGCACGTTACCGGCCCGGTCACGGGCGACCACGTGGAGCACGTGCGGTCCCGGGGCCACCTCAGCGAGCGGCACGATGGCCCCGAAGCCGGCGATACCCTCCACGCTCAGGTGCTGCCGCTCGACCTCCACATCGGGCCGGGCCCGGCCGGTGAACGCCTCCGCCACGAAGGCACCGTCCAGGTAGAGCTCGACGGCCGTCACGCCACTCTCGGCGTGCGCCCATCCGAGCACCATCGCGCGCGGGGCGCCCTCGCGCGCATCGAGCCGCGGGCGATCGAGCTCGATGCGGACCCGGTCAGGGCGCACCTCGGGGACCGGCGAGTCGAAGCCGACCCCTCGCGAGGCTGCGCCGAGCCGTGCCAGCACCTTCTCCGTTGCGCGGTCCAGCGTGGCACGCCAACCCTGCACCCGGGCGTGGACGATGACCTTGCCCGCGACGGATACCCGCATCCGCGAGAGGAGACGAGCGCCGAGTGGTTTGGGCCGGCTCCGGCCCTCGCGGGCGAGCCGAACGGCAGCGCCCAGGTGTCGGCGCTTCCTGCGAGCCGCGGGCAGTGCCCGCAGCAGTGCCGGAACCGCCCGCAGCCGGCGCGGGTCGGCGAAGAGGACGAAGAGCCACGACTGCAGCTCCCGCGATGCCACCCACGGCAGATCGCGCAGCAGGGGTCCGGCCTCCTCGTTCTTCAGCTGCATCAGCCGCTGGTTGCGCCACGAGAGGGTCCGCACCTCGGGTGGGTTGGCCATGTTGGCGCGGACCACCTCACGCCAGCCGCTGACACCGGTGTCGCCGCCCCCCCGGGCATGCCACGCTCGTGCGCTGGGCTCGAACCAGGCACCCCAGCCCAGCCGCTGCAGCCGCCAAGCCAGATCGACATCCTCCTTGTAAGCGAAGAAGTCCTCGTCGAGGATCTCCAGCCCGCCGCCGCTCCGAGGCTCGCGCGCCTGCAGCAGCGCCGACCGGCGATAGACCGGCGCCGGGCCATCCGCGCCCCACACCGGGACCGCTCGATACGCGCCGGGATCCGCCACACGCTGGAGCTGGTCGCGACTGACGACACGACGGTCGCGGTGCATGACGAGACCGGCGCTGTCGACCACGTCACTGCGGACGCCGGGTCCATCGAGCCGCCACACCAGCGGCTGCACGGCGGCCACATCACGATGCCGGGTGAGCGCCGATACTGCGGCCTCGAGAAAGCCGTGATCGAGCTCCACGTCCTGGTTCAGGAGGAGCACTGCCTCGCCCCGGGCGGCCTCGATGTTGCGATTGTGCGCAGGTGCGTAGCCCAGGTTCCGATCCGACTCCACGAGCGTGATGCGTGGGTCGCGGGCAACTCGTGCCCGCAGCCACTCGACGCTGCCGTCATCGGAGCCGTTGTCGAGGATCAGCAGCTCGTAGTCAGCCAGCGTCTGCGCCGCGACGGAGTCGAGGCAGCCGGGCAGCCAGCGCAGGCCGTTCCAGGTGACGAGCGAGATCGTCACCGCCGGCGTCTGTCGCTCGCTCATCGTGCCCGTGCGGCCGCGCGACGCTGGAGCGCGAACATGGCTCTCACCAGCGGGCGCACCGGGCGAGCCGTGGTGGCCTCCAGGTGCTGGCGGTAGAAGCGCTCGTGGGACTCGACGATGGCGCGTCGCACGCGGCGCCGGGTCTCGAGCTGCTCGGGATCCAGCTCGGCGTCGCGCCGACGGACGTGGCTGGAGCTGCTCTTGAGGTGGAGCGCCGAGGCCGTGCCGACGTAGCGCACGCGCCAGCCGGCCTGGGTCACACGCAGGCACAGGTCCAGGTCCTCCGCGTAGAACCAGTAGCCCTCGTCCCAGCCGCCGACGGCCTCGAGCGCCTCGCGTCGGATGAGCAGGAAGGCGCCGGTGCAGGACTCGATGTCGTGGACCCCGTTCGTGTCCAGCCAGGTCATGCGATAGCGGCCGAAGCGGCGCGATCGCGGGAAGAGCCGATCGAGCCGGGTCTTGTACCAGAGCGAATCGAAGGGGCTGGGGATGCCGCGATGGCAGGCGTGGTCGATGCGGCCATCGGGCAGCATGAGTCGGGGCGTGGCGATGCCCACCGAGTGGTCATGGTCCACCTCGGCGAGGACCGCTCCGATGGTGTCAGGCTCGACGAGCACGTCGGAGTTCATGAACAGGATCCAATCGGTCTCGGCACCGGCCGCACCGCGGTTGCAGGCCGCCGCGTATCCGGGGTTGTCCGAGGTGACGGCGATCCGCAGGCGGGGCGTCTCGTCTGCCTCGGTGACCGCTGCCGGCAGGGCGGCTTCCTCCACGGGGTCGACGTCGACCACGACCACGTCTGCGGGCATCGGATCCGCCCCGAGCAGGTGCGTCAGGCAGCGACCCACGAGCTCAGGGTTGCGATAGTCGATGACCACCGCGGTCACGTTGGCGCGACGGTCCCGGGACACGGATGATTCGAACACTGTCTGCGTGCTGGTGGTCATCGGGTGCTGCCTGATCCGCTCCCTCTCCCGTGGGCTTCGTGCGATGGTGCAAGTATGGAGCCATCCGGGGAGCCTGACCGCGACCCGAGCGCCGGTCCCACTTGCTATGGTTCGCGGGCACGCACGCCGCGAAGGAGGTCCGCATCGTGAAGGGAGTCGTCCTCGCCGGCGGAACAGGCTCGCGCCTGCATCCGCTGACGCTGGTCACCAACAAGCACCTGCTGCCGGTCTACGACCAGCCCATGATCTATTTCCCCCTGCAGACCCTCGCGGGCATGGGCATCGACCAGGTCATGGTCATCCTCGGCGGGCGCAGCATCGGCGACATCGTGGAGCTGCTGTCCGATGGCCAGGAGTTCGGGCTCGACCTCAGCTACCGCTACCAGCGCGGCTCCCTCGGCATCGCCCATGCCATCGGCCTGGTGCGGGACTTCGTGGGCGACGAGGCCTTCTGTGTGGTCCTCGGCGACAACATCCTGCGTGGCGATGACCTGGCCGATGTGGCCGCCGAGTTCGAGGCCGGGCCCTGGGGTGGTGGCACCCTCCTCTATCGCGTCGACGATCCCACCCGTTTCGGGGTGGCCGAGTTCGACGAGGATGGCGAGGTCGTCGGCTTCGAGGAGAAGCCGACGCAGCCCAAGAGCGACTCCATCCCCATCGGCGTCTACTTCCTGCGACCGGACGCCTTCGGGGTCATCGAACGGCTGACACCATCGGGACGTGGCGAGTTCGAGATCACCGACGTGCTCAACCATTACGTCGAGCATGGCGGCCTGTTCACCCGACACTACGACGGCCAGTGGCATGACGCCGGCACCATCGAGTCGCTGCTGGAAGCGGCGACCATGGCCGGGGGCGGCTGACCCAGGCGCCGATCAGGCCGGAGGCAGCTCGTACAGCACGCGCAGCTCGAGGTCCGTGTCCAGCTCGCCCTCGTACAGCAGACGATCGCCGTTCGCCCGCAGGCCGTCGCTCGTCTCCAGCAGGGTCGCTCCTGCCGGCAGCTCGATGCGGACCTTGATGGGCGAGGTCCGCGCACCCGGCTGCTTCTGGATCACGAGGCGGTACTCCCAGCCGGCGTCGGTCATGGTCGCGACATCGGGTACCGTCCACAGATACGTGAGGGTCGACTCACCGGGGGTCATGAGGAGGGAGTTGCCCCAGCTCCGGCGACCCGACTCGTCGCCTGTGTATTCGGTCGCGCCGATCTCGTGGATCGCGTCCTCCCCACGCACCCTGACAAGCTCGCTGTCGAGCGGGACGAGTGTGCGCAGGTAGGCTCCGTACACGCCCACGTCGCTTTCCGAGAACGAACGTAACGCGGCGTACAGGTCGCCCTCGTCACCGGCCCGGTTCTGCCAGTCCA
>Ga0210085_1000365_pt1 | contig 19490 bp, 16 predicted proteins | sample China_Galinas_PW_5_FD_184866 | JGI IMG/M metagenome (GOLD analysis project Ga0210085, IMG submission 184866) | Wetland microbial communities from San Francisco Bay, California, USA, that impact long-term carbon sequestration - China_Galinas_PWC_D1... | ecosystem: Environmental > Aquatic > Marine... | reverse complement strand
AGGCGCTCGGCGAAGGGCTCGGCGACCTCCTCGTGGACGAGGATGCGCTGGATCGAGATGCAGCTCTGCCCGGCGTGGGAGAAGGCGTGGACGGCGGCCTTGTCGGCGGCGGTCTCCCAGTCGCCGTCGGAGTTGACGATCAAGGGCGCGTTGGAGCCCAGCTCCAGGCTCACCTTCTTGTCGGGGACCGCGGAGCGGATGCCCCAGCCGACCGCCGCGGAGCCGGTGAAGGTGATCGCGGAGGTCAGCGGGTGGGTGACGATCGCATCGCCCACCGTGGAGCCTGGGCCGGGGATGACCGAGAGCCAGCCCTCGGGCAGGCCGGCCTCATGGAGGATGCCGGCCAGGCGCAGGGCCGAGATCGGGGTCTGGTGGGCGGGCTTCAAGACCACCGCGTTGCCGGCGGCGATCGCCGGGCCGAGCTTGTGGGCGACCAGGTTGAGCGGGAAGTTGAAGGGGCTGATCGCGCCGACCACGCCGTAGGGGACGCGCAGCATCACCCCGAGCTTGCCCGCCCCCGCGGCCGATGCCTCCATCGGCACCGTGGCGCCGGTCAGCTTCCTCGCCTCCACGGCACTGAAGCGCAGGGTCTCCGCGCAGCGCTCGGCCTCCACGGTGGCGGTCTTGAGCGGCTTGCCGGCCTCCAGGGCGATCGTCAGCGCCAGCTCGGAGGTGCGCCGGGCGACCAGCCCGGCGGCCCTTTCGAGCACCGCGGCGCGCTCGTGCTGGGGGAAGGCTCCCTCCGAGTGGGCGGCGTGGGCGGCGCTCGCCGCCTCCTCGACCAGGGCCGCGTCGCCGAGGGCGACGCGGCCGACCGGCTCGCCGTCGTAGGGGCTCGGGACCTCGGCCCACTCGCCGGTGGTGTGGGGGGAGCCGGCGAGGAGGAGGGGGTGGTCAACCGCGGCTTCGGCCGCCCGGGGGGTCATTGTCAGAAAACACTAGTGCAGGCCGCGACTCGCGGATCGCGAAAATGTTGTCCTCAGAGATGCGCGCCACCCGCCCCACATACCTGCTCGGGCTCCTCGCCCTGCTCGCCTCGCTGGCCCTGGCGCCGGCGGCCGCCGCCCAGGTCAACTGGGTCGTCAACGGCCGCGGCTTCGGCCACGGGGTCGGGATGAGCGCCTACGGCGCCTACGGCTTCGCCAAGCACGGCAAGAGCTACCGCTTCATCCTCGGCCACTACTTCACCGGCACCTCGGTCGGCAAGGTGGGCAAGCCGGGCCAGATCCGCGTCCTGCTCGGCACCTCCGGCGGCGACGTCGAATTCACCGGCGCGACCGGCGCCTGCGGCACCGACCTCGACCCGAAGCGCCGCTACGAGGCGCACCGGACCGGCGGCGCGGTCCGCCTGCGCAGCAGCGGCGGCAAGCTGCTCGCCGGCTGCGGCAGGCGGCTGCGCGCGGTCGGCGGCGGCCGGATCAGGATCATCGGCCACGGCGTCTACCGCGGCGCCCTGGAGGCGAGCCCGTCCGAATCGGGCTCGCTCAACGTCGTCAACGCGCTCGCCCTGGAGCAGTACGTGAAGGGCGTGATGTCGAACGAGGTGCCGCCCTCCTGGCCGTTCGAGGAGCTGCGCGCCCAGGCCGTCGCGATCCGCTCGATCGCCCTCACCTCCTCGGTCGGCGGCAAGGCCTTCGACGTCTACCCGGACACCCGCAGCCAGGTCTACGACGGGCTGGAAAGCGAGTACCCGCGGACCAACCGCGCCGTCAACAAGACCCGGGGCGAGGTCGTCAAGTACAAGGGCAAGGTCGCCCAGACGCTCTACTCGGCCTGCTCGGGCGGGCGCACCGAGAGCGTCGTCAACGTCTTCGGCACCGCCATCCCCTACCTGGTCAGCGTCAAGGATCCCTACGACTACTACTGCCCGCTGCACAAGTGGAAGCTGAAGTTCACCGGGCCGGAGATCAGCAGCAGGCTGAGCGCCTACCTGAAGGGGAAGCTGAAGCGGGTCGTCGTCCTCGAACGCGGCGACTCGCCCCGCATCCTCAAGGCGAAGCTGATCGGCACCCGCGGGGTCAGCACCGTGACCGGCTCCCAGCTGTCGCTGGCGCTGGGCGGCCACGACACCTGGATGAGCTTCCGCAAGTTCTACCCGGGCCAGCAGAAGAGCGGCTCGGGAGGCGAAGCCGAAAGCGGCGGCGGGGGCGGCGGCCAGGAAGGGTCCGGCGGCGGCCAGACCGGCGGCCTCGGCCGGCGCTGAAGAGTTGTGGTGCCCACCGGCACCACAAACGTTCAACCGTCGCGACCGGCCCCGGGAAGCGCCAGGACCGCGAAGACGGCGCGGTGATCTGAGCCGGGCAGGTCCTCGACCGAGTACTCGACGACGCCGAGGCGGCGGTCGGCGAGCACGTGGTCGATCGTGATCGGGGGGATCGGGGGAATCGCGTGGCCCTGGCGGGGGAAGGTGGGCTCCAGGCCCTTGCCGGCCACCGCGGCGGCGTCCCGGTAGCCGCGGCCGACCACGTCGCGGAGCTGGGACTGGTCGAGGGTCGCGTTGAAGTCGCCGGCGAGCAGCCAGGGGGTCCCGCCGCCCGCCGAGGGCAGGCTGCGCAGCGCCGCTTCCCATTCGCCCACGCGGTGCCTCTGGGGCGGGAAGGGGTGGACGTCGACCAGCCTCAGGCGCCGACCGTCGGCGGCGGCGAGCTCGGCCCGCGGCATGCGGAGGACGAACCGCCTCGACGAAGGCAGCCGCCGCAACGAGAGGCGCGTGTAGATGCCCGAGCCGGCCGAGCCGGCGCGGACCTCGATCAGAGAGTGGGGCAGGCGCCCGGTCAGCCCCGCGGCCCGCAGCGCGCGGTCCGCCTTCGGGGTCAGCTCCTGCACGGCGAGCACATCGGGGTCGAGGCGGTCGACCAGCTCCACCAGCGAGCGCGGATCGGCGGTGCCGCGGTGGATGTTGGCGGAGAGGACGCGGACCGTCGGCTCGCCCGCGGCCGCGACCGTTCCGTCTCCGACCGTGCGGGGGAGGATCGTCGCCCCCAGGTAGACAGTCGCCAGCCCGGCCAGCGCCGCCGCCGCCCAGTTCTCGAGCGCGACCGCGAGGCCGGCGACCAGCAGCGCCGCGATCGCCACGTAGGGCGTGAACGGCATCATCGCCGCCAGCGGAAAGCCGCGGTCGATCCCGAGGACCCGCAGCAGCGCCCAGACGGCGACGACCGCCGCCGGCGCCCAGATCCACCCGTAGCGGCCGGCCCCCGCTCGCAACCCCGCGCTACCCGTCGGGGAAGGGCTGGATCGGGATCCCGTGATCGGTCTCGCGCATGCCCAGCTCGTAGGCGCCGCCGCCGGGCAGCTCGAGGCGGCGGGGCGGCAGGCCGGGGCGTTCGACGGTCAGCTCGAGGTCGGCGACCGAGCAGTTGACGGTGTTGTGCTCGGGGCCCTCGGGGTCGGCGTAGTCCCAGCCGACGAAGTCCTTCTGCGGCGCGGTGACGCGGCCGTGGACGACGATGTCCTTGCCGGGCAGGAGGAAGGAGCAGACCGTCGGCTGCTCCTCGATCCGGGCCGAGCGGATCGCGCCGAGGCCGCCGAGCCGGTGCTCGACCCCGTCGAGGCGCAGCATCCCGGAGGGGATCCAGGGGCTGACCCGGCTGCCCAGCTTCACCCGGGCGGCGCCGGCGTCGAAGTAGGCGCCCGGGTCGCCGTCGAAGCCGTTGCCCTCCAGCCAGACCCAGCGCTCGGCGTGCTCGGTCCCCCAGTTGTGGCCGATCATCCCCGGCCAGCCCTGCAGCTCGAGCGACTCGCCGTCGAGTTCGATCCGCCCCTCGAAGCGCGCCGCCGGGACCGGGGCGACGAACTTGGTGCGCGGCAGCGGCGCCTGGTAGAGCCACTCCGCGGGCAGGTAGTGGCAGGGGCCTGCCTCGGGCCGGAAGCGGAGGTCCCAGGCCGCCGTCAACCCCTCCCCCTCCGTCGCGCCCTGGGCGGCGTTGGGGCCGATGCGGCACTCGCCGACTGCCATCCAGTCGCCCTCGGGGACCGAGAGCTCGCTCGCCGGCACCGTGACCTTGGTCGCGCGCGGCCCCTCCGCGGCGCGGTCGAAGAGGGTGACCCAGATCGAGGCCTTGGGCTCGGCCCCGGGGCGCTTGTGGACCGTGTGCCGGATCCAGATCCCGCGCCCACCCCCCGGCTCGCAGGCCTTCACGTAGAAGCTCTCGTAGTGGCCGGCCCTCGCCGCCACCCGCGGAAACCGCGCCCCCTCCTCCATACCCGCACTCTAAAGCTCCGCTGTTCCTTTGCGGTCCATGGCCGTGCAAAGGAACAGCGGAGCAGGCCGCTCGGGTAGGTTCGTGGGGTGCGCATCTTCGTCGCCGGAGCGAGCGGAGTGATCGGCCGGGCCCTGGTGCCGCTGCTGGTCGAGGGCGGCCACGAGGTCGGCGGGATGACCCGCAGCCCGGAGAAGGAACCGCTGCTGCGCGAGCTGGGCGCCGAGCCCTTCGCGGTCGACGTCTACGACGCCGAGGGGCTGCGCGAGGCGGTCGCCGCCTACGCCCCCGACCTGGTCATGCACCAGCTCACCGACCTGCCGGACGAGGTCGAGCGGATCGCCGAGATGGGCGACGCCAACTCCCGCATCCGCACCGAGGGGACCGCCAATCTCGTCGCCGCGGCCGGGGCCGCCGGGGCGCCGCGCCTCCTCGCCCAGAGCATCGCCTGGAAGCTGCCCGAGCAGCGCCAGGGCGCGATCGACTCGCATGAGGCGATGGTCCTCGACTTCGGCGGCGTCGTCCTCCGCTACGGCCAGTTCTACGGCCCCGGCACCTACCACGAGGAGGACCCGGGCGATCCGCCGCGGGTCCACGTCGCCGAGGCCGCCCGCCGCACCGCGGAGCTGCTCGACGCCTCCAGCGGCATCGTCGAGATCGTCGAGGATTAGACCTTGATCGTGATTACGTCGCCGTCGGCGACGACGTAATCGCGGCCCTCGATGCGGAGCTGGCCCTTGTCGCGGCCCGCCGCGTAGCCGCCGCACTCGACCAGCTGCTGCCAGCCGATCACCTCGGCTTTGACGAAGGCTTCCATGATCTCGGTGTGGATCGTGCCGGCCGCCTCCAGCGCGGTGGCGCCGCGCCGCAGCGGGCGGGCGACGGCCTCCTTGCCCTCGCCGGCGGTGAAGAAGGTGATCAGCTCGAGCAGGTCGTAGGCGGCGCGCACGAGGCGGGCCAGGCCGGAGCCCTCGACCCCGTAGGACTCGCGCATCTCCTCGGCTTCGGCGGGGTCGAGCTCCGCCAGCTCGCCCTCGATCCGGGCGCTGACCGCGACCGCGCCGGCCCCGACCGAGGCGGCGTGCTCGGCGACCGCGGCCGGCACCTCGGCGTCGCCCTCGTCGACGTTGGCGACGTAGAGGATCGGCTTGGTGGTCAGCGCCTGCAGGTTGCGGGCGGCCTCGGGGACGGCCTCGGGGACCGGGACCGAGCGGGCGGGGCGGGCGGCGGCGAGCGCCTCCCGCACCGCCTGCAGCCACTCGTGCTCGGCGATCGCCTCCTTGTCGCCGGACTTGGCCTGCTTGCCGACCCGGCCGAGGCGGCGCTCGACCTGCTCGTAGTCGGCGAGGACCAGCTCGGTCTCGATCGTCTCGATGTCGGCGAGCGGGTCGACCCGGCCGTCCGGGTGCGGGACGTCGCTCTCGCTGTGGCAGCGGACCACGTGGCAGATCGCGTCGGTCTCGCGGATCGAGGCGAGGAACTGGTTGCCGAGCCCCTCCCCCTCGGAGGCGCCCTTGACCAGACCGGCGATGTCGTGGAAGGCGATCGTCGCCGGTTCGAGCTTCGAGCTGCCGACCGTCTCGGCGACCTTCTCCAGGCGCTCGTCGGGCACCTGCGCGATCGCCACGTTGGGCTCGATCGTGGTGAACGGGTAGTCGCCGGTCTGGGCACCGCCCTTGGTCAGCGCGTTGAAGAGGGTCGACTTGCCCGCGTTGGGCAGCCCGACGATCCCGACCTTCATGGCGCGGGCTCTGCGGGCTCGACGGCGGGCTCGACGGGCTGCGCGGCCGGCGCGGCGCTCTCCGGCGGCAGCGGCGCCAGGCGGCCGAGCGCGAAGCCGAGCAGCGCCCCGGCGGCGACGTCGCTCGGGTAGTGCATCCCCAGGTAGGGCCGGCCGAGGCAGATCGCGGCGGCCAGCGCCAGCAACGGCGCCTTCGCCTCGGGCCGCACCCGCGCGTAGGCGACCGCGGCGGCGACCGAGGAGGTCGCGTGGGCGGACGGGAAGGAGAGCTTGCTCGGCGCCCTGGCGAGCGCCGGGTGCTCGGTGATCACCGGACGCTGGCGGCCGACCGCCTTCTTGACCGCGAAGTTGACGACGATCGCGGCCGGGGCGACCGCGGCGGCGGCGCCCCAGCGAGCGCGGCGCCGTGGGTCGGAGGCGGCGCCGGCCAGGCCGAGCGCGATCCAGATCGCCCCGTACTCGCCGGCCAGGCCGAGCGCCTTCATCGCCCCCTCGGCGGCCGGCGCGTGGCCGCGGGTGCGCAGCCCGCGCAGGACGAGCTGGTCGAGGTCGCCGGCGAGCTGCAGGGCATTCGTCCCGCGCGCCTGCCAGACCGCGCGGCGGCTGCGCTTCTCGCGTTTCAGTCGCCCGAGCATCGGCGCAGGATAAGCAGCCGCCGGAAGACGCGCGCTCAGAGCTCGCGCCGGACCGCGGTGGTCGCCAGCTCCCGCGCCCGCCGCAGCGGCCCGCGGCGGCGCCAGCGGTCGGGGTCGATCTCAGCGCTGCGTGCGAGGTCGGCCTCGAAGCTCTCACGCAGCGCCGCGCAGAAGCGCTCGCTCCAGACGCCCAGCGTCACCTCGTCGTTGAGCTGGAAGGAGCGGTTGTCGAAGTTCATCGTCCCGACCGTGGCCCAGCGGCCGTCGACCGCCATCGTCTTCGCATGCAGCATCGTCGGCTGGTACTCGAATACCCGTACGCCGCCCGCCAGCAGCGGCTCGTAGGCGGCGCGGCCGGCGCGGCGGACCAGCCGCTTGTCGATATGGGGCCCGGGCAGCACCACCCGCACCTCGACTCCCCGCTCCGCCGCTTCGCGGAGCGCCTCGGTGAACGCCGGGCGCGGCGCGAAGTAGGCGGCGCAGAGGTCGAGCGAGCGGCGTGCCGAGGCGATCGCCAGGTAATGGACCGCCTCCGCGTTGGTGTCGCCGACGCCGGCGCTGGAGCGGACCAGCTGCACCGGGCCGCCGCCGTCGAGCGGCTCCAGCCGCGGCAGGAAGCGCTGGCCCCCCAGCACCTCGCCGGTCGCCTCCAGCCAGTGCTCGGCGAAGGCGCCCTGCATCCCGCGCACCACCGGGCCGCGCACCCGCACGTGGGTGTCGCGCCATTCGCCGGGACCGCGCGCGTCCCCCTCCCACTCGCCGGCGATCCCGACCCCGCCGGTCATCCCGACCCGGCCGTCGGCGACCAGCAGCCGCCGGTGGGTGCGGTTGGCGAGGTTGCGCAGGGCGTAGGGCCTGGGCGGGCGGAAGCGGCAGACGCGGGCGCCCGCTTCCTGCATGCCGTCGATCAGCCGCTCGTCGATTCGCGCCGCGCCCACGGCGTCGACCAGGACCCGGCACTCGACCCCGGCCCGGGCCCGCTCGCGGACCGCGGCGGCGATCTCGGTCGCGATCTCTCCCCGCCAGTAGACGTAGGTCTCCAGGCAGAGGGTCCGCTCGGCCCCGCGGATCGTCTCCAGCATCGCCGGGAAGATGCGGTTGCCGTTGACCAGCAGCTCGACCTCGCAGCCCTCGTCGATCGGGTGGCCGGTGAGCGCCTCGGCGGCGCGCATGAAGTCGGCGGATTCGGCGTCGACGCCCTCGACCAGCTCGTAGCCGACGGCGCCCTCGCGGCGGTGGCGGAGGCTGTCCGCGGCGTACCAGGCGAGCCCGGCGCCGAGCGCCGCGGCGGGCCCGGCCCAGAAGCGCGGATCCCGCCGCAGCGGAGGGCGGGGCTCGGCAAGGGGGGCGCGAGGCCGCCTCATCCGACCACCAGCTCGAAGGCGCCGGGATCGATCCGCACCGCGGCCGGGCCGCTCTCGACCAGCTCGCCGTCGACGTTGAGCTCGGTCCCCTCGTCGAGGTCGACGACCACCGTCCCGCACTCGGCGGCGAGGACGCCGCGCTGGCGAGCGATCGTGCCGCGGCGCAGGCCGACGGCGCGGCGCACCAGCGTCAGCCGGCGGCCGGCCGGGACCGCCACGACCCGCAGCCGGCCGTCGCCCGGCTCGCCGCCCACCGAGGAACCGGCGCCGAAGGCGCCCGAGCAGCCGACCACGGCCTGCCAGGCCTCGCCGCGGAACAGCTCCTGCCCCTCGCACTCCAGCCCGCAGCGGACCGGCGCCGCCCGCGCCGCGGCCGCCACCGCGCCGACGAGGTAGGAGAGCGAGCCGAGCGCCCGCTTCAGCCCGGCCGCGTGCCGGGCAGCCCGCGGCGCCAGCCCGGCGCTGACCACGTTGACGAAGGGTCGCTCGCCGAGCCAGGCGAGGTCGGCGGGGCGGGTGCGGGTGCCCGCCCGGGCCAGCTCGACCGCGTCCTCCGGGTCTCCGGGCAGCCCGAAGGCCGAGGCGAAGTCGTCGGCGGTGCCGACGGGGACCACCGCCAGCGGCACCGCCGCCGCGGCGGCGGCTACGGCAGCCGGCGCGATCGAGCCGTCGCCACCGGCGACGACGATGCGGTCGGCCTCGGCCCGAGCCGCCTCGGCGGCGCGCTCGGGTGGGAAGGTCGCCACCTCCGCCTTTCCGCGCCGCAGCCCGGCCTCGACCCGCTCGGCACCGCCTTCCCCGGACTCGGGGTTGGCGACGAGGGCGATCCTTTCGGGACGGGAGGCCAGGTTCGGAAAGTAACCCGAGTTCCCGGTCCGTAATCATTGAGCACATGGACGCCGCCGCCGGCCGACCGACCCTCGTCCCCGGCTACATGCACACGCCCGGCCACCACTGCGGCTCGACCGCGCTGCGCAACCTGCTCGCCTTCCACGGAGTGGGGATTAGCGAGGAGCTGGCCTTCGGCCTCGGCGCGGGCGCCTGCTTCTACTACCTGACGATGGAGGACGCCTCGCCGAGCCGCTGGTTCAACGGGCGCACCGCCCGGCTCGAGGAGAGCTTCCGCGACCTGACCGGGAGCGCGCTGGAGATGCGCACCTTCGCCGCCGGCGACCGCGAGGCCTGGCAGGCGGCCCGGGCCGAGGTCGACGCCGGCAACCCGGCGCTGCTGCTCACCGACATCTACCACCTCGACCACTACGGCTCCTCGGCCCACTTCCCCGGCCACGCCGTCGTCCTCGCCGGCTACGACGACGAAGTCGCCTACCTCTCCGACACCGCCTTCGAGGACCTGCAGACGACGCGGCTCGACCACCTCGCCGAGGCTCGCCAGAGCGGCCACCCCGCCTACCCGCTGGAAGGCCACATGTTCACCGTCTCGGGCTCGGTCGACCGGGCGCGGCTGGAGGCGGCGATCCCGGCCGCGATCGCCGCCGCGGCCCAGGAGATGCTGCACCCGAGCTTCGGCGAGTTCGGCGGGCTGCCGGCGGTCGACCGGCTCGCCGCCGAGGCCGGCTCCTGGCCCGAGCAGGCCGACGACTGGCAGTGGTGCGCGCGCTTCGCCTACCAGGTGATCGAGCGGCGCGGCACCGGCGGAGGCGCCTTCCGCCCGATGTACTCGCGCTTCCTCGCCGAGGCCGGCCGCCCCGAGGCGCCCCTGGCCGCCGCGGCCGGCGAGCGCTGGTCCGAGCTGGCCGAGACCTTCCGCCTGGCCAGCGAGAGCGACGAGCCGAAGGCCGAGCTGTGGAAGGCGGTCGACACCGCGGCCGGCGAGGTCGCCAAGGCGGAGCACCGCCTCTGGGAATCCCTGACCCCCTGAGGCGATCCGGCCAAGCAGATCAAGGACGCAGGAAGGGAAGTGTGCTCCGCACACGACCGACCGAGGACGCCGATATGCGCCGGCCGGATCGCCTCAGGAGGGAAGTGTGCTCCGCACACGACCGGACCGAGGACGCCGATATGCGCCGGCCGGATCGCCTCAGGACCCGAACCAGCGGTCCGTGCGACGCTCTCCGAACTCGTTCTTCTCGGCGACCAGGGCCGCAGACGGGCTCTGGAAGGCGCCGGCGGGCGTCGGGCCGGAGAAGAAGTCGACGTCGACGCGGCCGACCCGGCCGGCGCCGTACTCGATGTAGCAGGAGCCGAGCCCGTCGAAGCCGGCCGGCGCCGCCTCGCCCCGCGCCTCGGCGGCGAGCAGCTCGGCGAGCGCCCGCCCCTCCCCCTCGGCGAAGACGCCGGCCTTCGGCACGCCGACCGATGCGACATCGCCGATCGCGTAGACGCCCGGGTGGCGGGTGCGCAGCGTGTGCGGGTCTACCGCGACGTAGCCGTCCTCGTCGGTGAGCCCGCTCTCGATCACGACGTCGGGCGCCTTGTGCTTGGGCACGCCGAGGAAGAGCTCGAACTCCATCTCCTCGCCGTCGTTGAGCACGACGACCTTGCGCTCGGGGTCGATCGAGTCGGGGCGGCGGCTGGGGACGAACCTGATCCCGCGCTCGGCGAAGACCTCGAGCAGGGACTCCGACGCCTCCGGCGAGGGCGGGACCGGGACCGGGACCGGCATCACCAGGACGATCTCGCAGTGCTCGCGGACGCCGCGGTCGCGCAGGCTCTGGTCGAGCAGCAGCGCCGCCTCGCTGGGCGCGGGCGGGCACTTGAAGGGGTGGCCGCAGACGCCGACGATCGCCCGGCCGGAGCTGAAGCCGGGGATCCGCCGGGCGGCCCATTCGGCGCCGGCGACGGAGTAGAACTCGTCGCCGCCCTCGACCAGCCCCGGCGTCGCCGCGTAGTCGTAACCGGCGCCGAGCGCGACGACCAGGTTCTCGGCCTCGTGGGTGCCCCGGTCGGTGGCGACCCGGCGCGCCTCGGGGTCGATCGCGATCACCCGCTCGCGCAGGATCCGCACCCCGGGCTTGACGAAGTCGCGGTAGGGCAGGCGGACCGCGGCGCCGGTGCGGCGGCCGAACATCAGGTCGAGCTTGGAGTAGCCGAAGACGAAGGAGTCGGCCTCGTCGATCAGGGTCACGTCGGCGTCAACGCCCAGCCGCGCCGAGAGCACGGTGGCGAGTTCGAGCCCCCCGAAGCCGGCTCCGAGGACGAGTACCCGCGTGGCCATTGCCGCGACCCTATCCGAAGCGGGCGGATGCGCCCCGCCCCGGAGACCATCGCCGCAAGGCCCGGCGCGTCGGGTATGGTGGCCGCATGTCGATTGGGGCGTCGATCTTCATCATCGCCATCGGGGCGATCCTCCGCTACGCGACCAACATCAACGTGCAGGGAGTCGACTTCGACACGGTCGGCCTGATCCTGATGATCGCCGGCGGCGCCGGCCTGGTCCTCTCGGCCCTCTACGAATTCGTCTGGGCGAAGCGGCGCCGCGAAGACGAACAACTGGCCGCCGAACGCCGGGCCGCCTACCAGCGCCAGCAGGCATACCAGCAGGGCTACGGGCAGCCGCCGGCGCAGGGCCAGCAGCCCCAGCAGGGCCAGCAGCCCCCACAGGGCCAGCAGGGCCACGGCGAGCAGCCGCCGCGGTACTGACCTCCCGCGGCGTGGACCCGCTCTCCGCCCGCGAGCTCGCCGCCTTCGTCGCCGCGGTCGAGACGGGCAGCGTGCAGGGCGCCTCCGAGGCGCTCGACCTCACCCAGTCGGCGGCGACCAAGCGGATCCAGGCGCTGGAGCGCCGGCTCGGCACCGACCTGCTCGTCCGCGGGCGCGGCGGCGTCCGGCCCACCGAGCAGGGGCGGGCCCTCTACCCCGAGGCGCGCCGCGCCCTCGACGCGCTGCTCGCGGCCGAGCGCGCGGTCTCCGCCAGCGCCGCCGCCCAGCCGCTGCGGATCGCCGCCAGCCACACCGTCGGCGAGTGCCTGCTGCCGGCCTGGCTCGGCTCCTTCCGCGCCCTCGCCGAGGACCTGCGCCCGCAGGTCGACGTGGTCAACTCGCCGGCCGCGATCCGGGCGGTCCGGGGCGGCGAGGCCGAGGTCGGCTTCGTCGAGGGGCTCGACCCGCTCGACGGCCTCGAGGCCAAGCCCGTCGCCCGCGACGAGATCGTCCTCGTGGTCGCCGCCGGCCACCGCTGGGCGCGGCGGCGCTCGGTCCGCCCCCGGGAGCTGAGCGGCGAGCGCTACGTCTCGCGCGAGTCGGGCTCGGGGACCCGCGCCGTCGCCGACGCCCGCCTCGGCGAGCTCGGCGTCGGCCTCGAGCCGGACCTCGCGGTCGCCAGCCTCGAGGGAGTGAAGCGCTCCCTGGACGGCGGCGGCTTCGCCCTGATCTCGCGCCTGGCACTGGAGCCCGACCTCGCCGCCGGGCGGCTCGCGGCCGTGCCGATCGAAGGGCTGCGAATCGAGCGGGAGCTGCTCGCGGTCCGCTCCGGCGGCGGCCGGCGCCGCGAGCCGGCGCGGCGCTTCTGGGGCTGGCTCGACAGCGCCGCCCCCGTCACCATGCATTCCACACAGGAATAGTCCGCCGCCGAATACGACTGGTTCGGCGGCGCGCGCGGCGCCAGGATCGGGCCATGACCTCGCCCCGTTCGACCCTTCCCGGCAACCTCTCCGAGGCGCTCGGCGACCTCGGCCCCAACTGGTTCGCGGCCGTGATGGGGACCGGGATCGTCGCCAACGCGGCGATCCTGCTCCCCCACGGGGGTGCGGCCCTGCGCAGCTTCGCGCTCGCCGTCTGGCTGCTCGCGGCAGCGCTGCTCGCCGCTCTGCTGGCGGCAACCGCGAGCCGCTGGATCGCGCGGCCCGGGGCGGCCCGCGCCCACGCGCTCGACCCGGCGATGGCGCCCTTCTACGGCGCCCCGCCGATGGCCTTCCTCACGGTCGGGGCCGGGACCCTGCTGGTCGGCCGGGATCTCGTCGGCCTCCACGCCGCGGTCCTCGCCGACGCGGTGCTCTGGGGCGTCGGCACGGTCACCGGGCTGCTCGCCTGCGTCGCGATCCCGGTGCTGATGTTCACCCGCCACGAGCTGACCCCGGAGCGGACCTTCGGCACCTGGCTGATGCCGGTGGTGCCGCCGATGGTCTCGGCCGCGACCGGGGCGGTGCTGATCCCCCACCTCCCCGGCCAGCAGCTGCAGCTGACGATGCTGATCGCCTGCTACGCGATGTTCGGGATGAGCCTGGTCGTCTCCCTGACCACGGTCGCGCTGCTGTGGTCGCGCCTCGCCTACCACAAGCTCGGGCCGCCCGAGACGATCCCGACCCTCTGGATCGTGCTCGGGCCGATGGGGCAGTCGGTGACCGCGGCCGGGCTGCTCGGGGCGCAGGCAAGCGGCGCGATCGCCGAGCCCTACGCGACCGGGATGCGGGCGATGGGCGTCCTCTACGGCATCCCGATCTGGGGCTTCGCGATGCTCTGGCTGGCGATCGTCGCCGTCGTCACCCTCGGCGCCGCGCGCCGCCACCTCCCCTTCGCGCTGACCTGGTGGAGCTTCACCTTCCCGGTCGGCACCGTCGTCACCGGCACCTCGGTGCTCGCCGCGCAGACCGGCTCGGACGTCGTCGGCTGGCTCGCCGTCGCCCTCTACGCGCTGCTGCTCGGCGCCTGGGCCACCGCCTTCGCCAACACCGCCCGCTGGGCATGGACAGGCCGGCCCCTGCCCGCCCCGCGGCGCGCGCCGGCGCTCATCGCCACGCCCGAGCGCGCCTGAGCGGCGCCCGGGCCGGCCACCTCAGGTCCTCCGGTTCGCCCGCTTGGGGTGGGCCCTGTTGCGGGCGCGGTCGACGCCGCGGACGGTGATCCGGAAGCCGCCGCCGCGACGGAGCTGCCGCTGCAGCTTGCGCGGCACGCGGATCGTCCAGCGCCGCGAGAGGCCCTTCTTGCGGAAGCCGCCGATCTTGCGGAAGCGCACGCAGCGGACGCCCTTGCGCAGTTCGGCCCGCGAGTGCGGCTTCCGGCAGCGCTTGCCCTTGAGCACGCCCGGAAGGCGGCGCTGGACGACGACCCGCGGCTTCACCGCCTCGGTGGCGGAGAACCGGATGCGGAAGATGCGCGGGCGCTTCCTGGTCCGCTTGCTGCGCAGCAGGCGGATGCTCCGGATCCGCGGCCGGATCTTGTCCTTGAGCTTGACCGTCACCGGGCTGGAGGCGCCGCCGTCGCTGACGGCGGCGAAGGTGAAGCCGTCGTTGCGCGGCGAGCGCGCGGTCGGGGTGTAGAGGACGCTGCCCGTCGCGGGGTCGAAGGCTCCGACCTTCCCGTGCCGCGGCGCCCCGGTGACCTGGACGCCCTCGATCCCGGCGCCGGCGCAGGAGAGGGGGATCGCCACCGGCGCCTCCTTCCTGAGTGCCACCGGCTCGTGCGCCGGGCAGGTCGGCGGCAGCAGGAAGCGGCGCAGGGCGGCGGCGCTGGCGGAGCCGCTGATCGGATGCTCGGTGAGGAAGGCGGCGGCGCCGATCGCCGGCGCGCCGGCGACGAGGTTCTGGCCGCCCGCGCCGAGCAGTGGCTGGATCCCGCCTCCGGTCAGGGAGGGGAACCCGACCTCCCGTCCCAGGGTGCTGTCGGCGCCTTCCCCGCTGCTGCGCCAGACCAGCGCCGCCGGGCCGGCGTCCATCAGCGCTCCCGCCGGGGAGCGGACTTCTCCGGGCGCGGTCGAGATCGGCTGCGCGACGCCGAAGAAGCCGCCGGCGCCGTTCAGCGACCGCGCGAAGACGGTGTCGTCGCCCCCGGCACCCTGGCGTGCCCAGTAAACGACGAAACCTCCCGCGGAGCTCGCGGCGATGCCCAGGCTGGTCGCACTCAAGAAAGCTTCCTGCGGCGCTTCGATCAGCAGCTCCCCGCCGCTCGCCGCGCCGCTCGCGTCGAGCCGCCGGCCCCGTACCGAGAAGGTGCCGCCTTCCTGCACGGTCCAGACCGCGTAGCCATTGCCCAATGCGTCGAATGCCAGCGCGGGCCGGGTGGTCACGATCCCGTTGACGACCGAGATCGTCTCGGGGGTGCCGGCTTCGCCGGCCGCGGTGACCGCGTTCTTGCCGGTGCCGCCCGCGATCCGGCGCCACACGGCCACCGTGCCGCCGCTGGGGAGAGCCGCGATCTGCGGGTTGAGCACGCCGGTGCCCGAGATGTCAGGGAGCGTCGCGCCCAGGCTGCCGCCGGGCTGGACCCGGCGCAGCGCGAGCACGCCGTCGGCATTGTTGTGCCAGAGCACGCTCACCACCCCGGTCGAATCGACCGCCACCCTGACTTCGCCGGCGTCGACTTCGCCGGCTTTGGCCTCCGCGATCGTCAGCAGCGGGCCGAGCGCGCCGTTCGGCTCGATCCACCGCCCCTTCACCCCGTCGGGGTCGCCCGGTTCGCCGGTCTGCGAGCGCCAGGCGACGAACGCCCGGCCGGCCGGGGTCATCGCCACCACCGGGAAGATTCCGATCTCGCCCGGCGCCACCGCGATCACGGGCCCGAGCGTCCCGTCGGCAGCGACGCGGCGCGCCCTGATCTCGGAGTCCGCTCCGGGGGCCGGCTCCTGGTCCCAGGCGACGATCGAGTTGCCCGCCGCGTCGATCGCGACCCCGCTCGCGTCGAGCTGCTCGCCGCTGGCGATCGAGTCGGCGGCGGGCGCGAAGCCCGCGCCGGCGGGCGCCGCCAGGACCATGGCAATCAGCCCCATCGCCGCAATCGCGAAGCCGAACCGAGACACGGCCGCGATGGTAGGCGATCTCTCGGCCAAAGTCAGCCGATTAGGCGGGCGAGCGGTCGGGCTCCGGGCCGGGGACGCGTCCTTTCCCCGCCGCGGAGCCGCCGTCCACACCCTCGACGGCGTGGCCCTCGAGGGAGATGTTCGGCAGCACCCTGTCGAGCCAGGCCGGCAGCCACCAGGCGCGGTCGCCGAGCAGCGTGACAACGGCCGGGGCGACGAGCAGCCGAACCACCAGCACGTCGATCAGGATCGCCAGGCCCAGCCCGAGGCCGAACATCTTCACGATCACGTCCGGCTGGGTGACGAAGGCGAGGAAGACGGAGGCCATGATCAGGCAGGCGAAGAGGACGACCTTGCCGATCCGGGCCATGCCGTGGACGACGCTCTCGCGCGGGCCGTCGCCCTCGTTGTAGGCCTCGTGGATCCTCGAGAGGAGGAACACGTTGTAGTCCATGCTGAGCCCGAAGAGGATCGCGAACAGCATCACCGGCACGAAGGAGACGATCGGCACGCCGCTCTCGGAGCCGATCAGGCCGGCGCCGATCCCGTCCTGGAAGACGGCGGTGACGACACCGTAGGCGGCCCCGACCGAGAGCAGGTTGAAGAGCGCCGAGACCAGCGGGATCCAGAGCGAGCGGAAGGCGGCGGTCAGCAGCAGCACCGAGAGCCCGATCACCATCAGGATGAACAGCGGCAGTCGTTCGGAGACCTTGTTGGAGAAGTCCTCGAAGCTGGCGGTCACGCCGCCGACGTAGACCTGCAGGTCGGTGCCCCGGGTCGCGGTCGGGATCACCTCGCCGCGCAGGCGCTCGAGCAGCTCGCTGGTCGCCGCTTCCTGCGGCGCGCTGGTCGGGGTGGCGACGATCGTGGCGATCTCCCCGTCCTCGCTGATCGTCGCGGGCGAGGCCGAGGCGACGCCCTCGGTTCCTTCGACCGCCTTCTCCAGCTTCCTCAGGTCCGCCTCGGTTGCGGGATCGCCGGCGGGGATGTCGACGGCGAGCAGGAAGGGGCCGTTCGAGCCGGGCCCGAAGGCATCGCTGAGCTGGTCGTAGGCGACCCGCTGGGTGCGATCGGCCGGCTGGTTGCCGTCGTCGGGCTGGCCGAGGCGCATGCCGATCATCGGCGCCGCGAAGACCAGCAGCACCGCGACCCCGGCCGCGATCGAGAGCCAGGGGCGGGAGGTGACGATCTCCCCCCAGCGGCGGAAGCCGCGCGAGTCGGCGACGTGCTCGGGCTTCTTCGGGCGCAGCCAGCGCGCCAGCGCGCCGATCATGATCGGCAGGATCGTCAGCGCCGAGACGACCACGGCGGCGACTCCGATCGCGGCGCCGATCCCCATCTTGCCGATCAGCGGGATGCCGACCACCAGCAGGCCGGCGATCGCGACCATCACGATCAGTCCCGCGGCGACCACGGACGCGCCGGCGGTCGCCGCGGCCTTGCCCGAGGCGTCGCGCAGGCTGTCGCCGGCGACCTCCTGCTCCCGGAAGCGGCCGATGATCAGCAGCGAGTAGTCGATGCCGGCGCCGAGCCCGAGCATCACCGCGATCGTGCCGGCGAACTCGGGCAGGCCGAGCGGCTCGGAGAGAGCCGCGATCAGCATCTGGCCGACCACCACGCCGATCAGCGCTCCCAGCAGGGTCGCGCCCATCGCCGCCGCGGAGCGGAAGAGCAGGGTCAGCAGGACGATCGCGATCGCGACGCCGATCAGCTCGCCCACCGGGGCGTCCTGTTCGTCGGCGACGTCGACGATCGCGCCGCGCATCGCCACCTGCACCCCCGGGGAGCCGGCTTCGGCCGTGCGGGCGGCGTCCTCGAGGGCCTCTCCATCCTCCCGGTCGAGGTTGATCTGCTCCTTTTCGTCGCGGACCTCAGCGGCGGCGAGCCTGCCGTCGGCCGAGATTCGACCGGACTCGAACGGGTCGGAGACCGAGACGACGCCGTCGAGCGCGGCGACCTCGCCGAGAGAGGCCTCGACCGCCCGCCGGTTCCTCGGGTCGGAGATCGCTCCGTCCTCGACGCTGTAGACCAGGGTCGCTTCGCTGCCGGCGAGGTCCGGGCTGTGGTCGCGGAAGAGGTCGAGCGCCTGCTGGGACTCGGTTCCGGGAACGCTGAAGTCGTCGGCTGATTTGCCGGCTGTCCCGGCGGCGATCCCGAGCAGGACGATCACGGCCAGAGCCGCGAACAGGCCGCGCTTCCAGCGATGGGTGAGGCTGCGGGCGAGGCGGGCGAGGAGATGGGACATGGGGTGGGGGGCCTTCCGGGGAGGAGACGAAACGGGGATCCGCAAATTATCACAACGACTGCAAGTTTGCAGGCAATGCAAACATGTAGGAGATGCAACTTTGTCTGTTAGGTTGGCCGCGATGAGCAGCGAGCTCGGTCTGCGTGAGCGGAAGAAGCGGCGCACCCGCGAGACGATCGCCCGGGTGGCGCTGGAGCTGTTCGACCGCCAGGGCTACGCGGAGACGACGATCGCCCAGGTGGCGGCGGCGGCCGACGTCTCGCCCCGCACCGTCTCCGGCTACTTCCCGGCCAAGGAGGAACTCGCCTTCCCCGACGACGAGGAGGCTCTCGCCCTGCTCCAGGCCCACCTCCGCGAGCGCGGCCCGGACACGCTCGCGCCCCAGGCGCTGCGCTCATGGCTTCAGGAGTGGCTGGAGGGCCTCAAGGGCCGGGAGGAGCGACTGCGGGCACAGACCCGCGTGGTCGCGGCCAACCAGTCCCTGCAGGCCCACCGCCAGCTCTTCATCGGCCGCGTCCACGAGATGCTCTCCGGCGCGATCGCCGTCGACATGGAGGCGACCGACAGCGACGACCACCTCGAGTCCCGCATGGCCGCCGCCGCGGCCACCGCGATCATCGAACTGCTCGGCGAGCACTTCGAGAGCGCCAAGGGCGAGCCCGGCGACCAGGACATCGAGGACGTCGAGGACGACATCCTCGCCATGTTCGACCGCGCCGTCGTCTTCATCACCGCCGGCATCGAGGCGCTGCGGGACCGACCGGGCGAAGGCGCTTAGCCGGCGGCCGGGGGGAGCGGCCGCTCCGCCCGCAGGCGGCCGCTCAGGGCGCGCTCAGCTCGGCGAACGAGCGCTCGATGCCCTCGGCCAGCACCCCGACATCGGACGCCGAGACGCGGTCGGCGTTGAGGCCGAAGACCATCTGGCCGGCGTAGGAGACGACCGCGATGCCGACCGTGTGCTCGGCGAACAGCGGGACGAGCGGGAGGATGTCGACGAGCGGGGCGCCGAGCGCGTAGAGGCGCTCGCGGGAGGCGGGTACGTTGGTGATCGTCAGGTTGAACATCCGGTCGCCGCCGAACATCGACCGGGCGAGCAGGGCCCCGGCGAGGGGCGGGCCCATTTCGGCCATGTCGACGATCGTCTTGCCCCCCGCGCGCTGGGAGCCGGACTTGAGCTCCGCGGCGCGCTCGACGACGCGGCGGTAGCGCGCCAGCGGGTCCGCCTCGTCAACCGGCAGCTCGACGAAGAGGGAGGTCAGCTCGTTGCCGAGCGCGTGCTCCTTGTCTTCCCTGCGGATGTTCACCGGCACCTGCGCGCGCAGGCTCCGCTCGGGTATCTCGTCTCCGCGGGAGAGCAGCAGGTGGCGCAGCCCGCCGGCGCAGATCGCGAGCACGACGTCGTTGACGGTGCCGCCGAGCCGCTCCTTGGTCGCCTTCACCTCCTCCAGGTCCAGCCGCACCGTGGCGAACAGGCGGCTGCCGCTCATCGGCCCGTTGAGGCTCGAGCTCGGGGCGCCGATCACCTCCTCGCGCACGATCAGCTCCGTGGCGGCCCGCACGCGATCGAACGATTCGCGCGGGTGCAGCGCGGCCCCGACCCCGGCCCGCGCCCC
>Ga0210085_1000364_pt1 | contig 19493 bp, 16 predicted proteins | sample China_Galinas_PW_5_FD_184866 | JGI IMG/M metagenome (GOLD analysis project Ga0210085, IMG submission 184866) | Wetland microbial communities from San Francisco Bay, California, USA, that impact long-term carbon sequestration - China_Galinas_PWC_D1... | ecosystem: Environmental > Aquatic > Marine... | reverse complement strand
CTCGGATATCATCCCCGAGTCCTCGTGCTCCAGGACATGGTAATGCGCCATGTACGGCGCGTCTGTGGACGCAGGCGGGGGGAAGAGCACGAGGATCTCGTCCGTGCCCGCGTTCTCGATCGGGACCGTATCCGTCCACTCCGCTAGATACGCGGCGGTATCTTGCCGTCGATATTTGGAACACGGAACTGGCAGCCGTGGATGTGCACCGGGGGCAGCATCTTGTCGGCTTCCTCTGAGATAGCCCGGACCAGGTCGGTGTTGATCGGAGCATGGAAGCCGGACTCCGTGAAGGAGAACGGCTGGCCGTTGTTCCCGTTGGCGGACAGTTGGTCCTTGCGGGCCAGCTTTGGGCCGTTGACGATGGCGTCCTCTATTCTGGCGTCGACGGCAGGGCCGGTCTTGCCGGACTTGACCATGGTCAAGAAGCCGGAATCAATCAGCCCCCTGTGTCAGGCTAGTTGTCGCCCTGATCTTTGGAGACTGTAACAGTCCCAGGGGGCGCAAACGAGGACCAAGTGCCTAGATATTCCGAAGAAGGTAAAGAGGCGTAAGTGATCCACTAACCCCCCCTTCGAGCGCGTCAGGGATGGGGAATATTCTCCGGGGCGATATTGAACGGCAGCAACTGCGCAACTTGCGCGGGCGATGAGGCCTTGGGCAGTTCGGTGAAAACGTAGCGCAGAAAGCGGTAGGGCTCATGCCCGTGGGCCTTGGCGGTCTCGATGATGCCGTAGAGTGTCGCCGATGCACCGGCGCCGTTGGGAGTATCGGCAAAGAGCCAATTGCGCCGTCCGATCACAAATGGGCGGATGACCCGCTCGCAGGCGTTGTTGTCGATGCTCAAGCGTCCGTCATCGAGATAGCCGTTGAGCTTGGACCATTGGTTGTGTAGGTAGGCCAGCGCCTTGCCGGTGAGCGTGGAGGGCGGAACCTCGGGCAGGGATTTCTCCAGCCACGCGTGCAGCTCCTCGAGGATCGGTCCGGCCTGGCACCGGCGCTCCCGGCCGGGCACGTTTCTGCGGATCGGCATCCTTGCGCGAGTTCTCCACGAGGTAGAGGCGCTGAATGAAGGTGATTGCCATCTGCGCCTTGCCGGTTTTGCCTTTCTTGCCCTGGCCCTTGAGGACCTCGTCGAACTTACGCCGGGCATGGGCGAAGCAGCCGATCAGGCGGATGCCGTCACGGGTGGCGGCCAGCGCCGTGTAGACCTCGTAGCCGTCGGTTTGCAGGTATCCAGCAAAGCCAGCAAGCAGCTCCTTGGCCGGGGCTTGTCCGTGCGAGGGATCGCACTGGAACAGCACGATGGGTTGGTGCGGTGGCCCACCGCGTTGCACCCAGATGTAGGAGTTGCTCGCAGCCGATCGCCCTGCCTCCTCGAGAACCTGGATGCGCGTCTCGTCCATCTGCACGATGTCGTAGGCCAGTAGGCATTCGCGCAGCTGCGCGATCATTGGTGCCAACAAGGTGGCAAGCTTGATCATCCAGCCGGCCAGAGTCGCACGTGGGATGTCCACGCCGATGCGTTGCAGGATCTTCTCCTGGCGCGCCAACGGCAAGGCATCCTGGTACTTGGCCACTGCGATGTGGGCCAGCATTCCGGGCGAGGCGTTGCTCTTGGGGATCGGCTGGACCGGGACCGGTGCGGTCTTGATCGTCTCCTCGCAGGCCTTGCAGGCGTAAGTGAAGCGCACGTGCTGGAGCACACGCACCTGCACCGGGATGATGTCCATCTGCTCGCTGGCTTCCTAACCGATGCGGGTCAATGCGCAGCCGCAAGGGCAGATCTTCTCCGATTCCGCTAGGTCATGCTCGATACGTACCCGCGGCAGTGACTGCGCGAGCGGCTTGCGCCCGCCGCGCTTGCGCTCATGGGCAGCGACCGGAACCGCCGCGGCAGGCTCCTGCGCAGGCGCCGTGTCGAGCTCCGCCTCGTTGAACAGGCGCAGCTGATCGGGCGAGACCTTCTCGCTGGAGGGAGCAAAGCGTTTGACCAGCAACAGGTTCAACTGCTCGCGCAGGCGTTGCAGCTCGGTTTCGTATTCGCGCTCCCTGGCGGCCTGAGCGATCACCAAACCCTTCAGGGCGTCAATGTCATCGGGCAGATCAGCACCTGAGACGGGGTGGGCAGGCATGCAGGAAATCTACCCGTAACCCACTTACGAATACAGCTTAACCTATGGATGTATCTATAGAACTGTCTTATATTCCAACGCCTTATGTGGCCTCAGATGGCGCAGATCATAGCCATCGAGCAGCCAGTTGAGCTCCTGGCCGCTGAGCGTGACCACTGCCCCTCCCAGATGCCGCGGCCATTGGAAGCGCTCGGCCTCCAGGCGCTTGTGCCACAGGCAAAAGCCGTTGCGCTCCCAATACAAGCACTTCACGGCATCGCGCCGCCGGTTGGTGAAGACGTAGAGTGTCTCGGCAAACGGATCCAGCCCCAGGCTCTGCTCGACCAGCACCGCCAGGGAGTGCATGCCTTTGCGGAAATCCACCGCCTGGCGGCACAGGTACACCCGCTCCAGATCGCCGCTCGGGCGCATCATCGCGACGTCCCCGACAACTCCAGCAGCCGCCCCACTAGCCCCAGATCGGCAGTGCCGCCCCATTCCAGAACCAGGCCGTTGGGAAAGTGCAACCGCTGCCTGCCAGCCTGCTCTGCCCAGTCTCGTACCTGGACCGCGGCAAAGTCCACCTCTTCGATGCCGACGGTCAATCCCAGCTGCTTCAGGCGCCGGTGCCACCGGTAGAGCCGTTGCACATCCAGGCCAGCTTGCTCGGCGTACGCCTTCAGGCTCAAACCTCGCGCACGGCAGGCTTGCACATGCTCCAGCCATTCTCGCTGGTGCTCGGTCAGTGTGCGTTCGAATCGCCTCGCCATGGTCGTCTCCCGTTCGGTTGCTTGGGATGAACCATGCAGCGCTATGCGGCTCCGCGCTAGGTGGGGTTTATGGAGCCCTTACCTACCTCTTATGCTCCTCGATTATTCAGCACGTTACACTGTCTTCCTCAACTACAATATTCAGATGAGAGCGGTATATTTGCCAGAGGTGTGCAGGAGCCTCCACCGCATGAACTAGCGGATGAAATCCCGATCGGGCTTCTTGCCTCGAAAAATGCCGAAGTGTCCTTCACCCAAGATGTCCGCGTCCAACTCCAGCGGACGCTGTAGGGAGATCAGGTAGTCCTCGCGGCTGGAGAGCAGGCTCGGGTGCAGGGCAATGAGCCGGATCACGCAAGCTGATCGGTCTGATGAAAGAGAGGACGACCTGACCTTTCCGAAAGCGGCTGGTCCGTCAATCCCGGGTTTGTGCAGGGACTGCTTGCTGCGCCTCGTCCGAGTCACGATCAGGGGTCAGCGCAGCGATCGCTGAAAGGCGGTCCGTGAGCCACAGCATCTGCGTTGCCCATCCGACGGCGTACACCAGTGAGACCACCTCACTGCCGAGCCGCTCGTCCGTCATGTCCAGTCCTGCCATGTCCGCGGACAGCACTTCCCGAAGGCGGTCCACCGCCGGATGGTGGCTCGGCTCCGGCCTCTCGATGCGCCGGTCAACCGACCGGCTATCTCGGATTTCCGGATCTTCCCCGATAGCATCGACGGCGGCCAGAATTCCGCTGCGGACCTTGATTCCAGCCAGCACGAGCTGTTCCTTGGTTGCTTCTGCCCGCGCGGGCAGCGGCGCGACCCGCCGCAACGCCTCCACGAACTGTGAAGCATAGACCAGATGAGTGGCGGTGGCCGAGACGACCGTCCAGATCCGGACATCTCCGAGCCGGGGCCCCGACTGGGCATAAGCCAGGTCGAACGTCTCATTTGCCCGCGCGACCTCCCGCTCGGCGCTCTGCCGCGCCTGCTCGATGTCTTTCGCCGAGCCTTCGCCTACGAGGTATGCAAACGCCGAGAGAGCCAAGGCGCACGCATCTGCGCACGCCTGCCGTAAGCTGCTGAACACCAACGGTATGATGCCGTGGGGCCAGATCAGGAGGCTGACGAGCAGCGAAATGCTCAGGCCCATGAGCACATCCTGCAGACGGATTTCACTGGTCAGGAAACTGCCGGGCTCTGAGATGCCGAAGAGCACGATGATGAGGATTGTGAACGCGGCCTGTCCGATCGCGAGTGTGGTGGCTCCGGGTGTGTACGCGGCGAGGAAGGTGACGAACGGCAGCAGGAGCCAGAAAACGTCCGCATTCGGTCCGGCCACGGAGATGGTCAGCACACCGATCGCGAAACCGGAGATTGTTCCGATGAATACCTGCCAGGCAGTACGGCGGGTGCCGGACGCATCGAGCTTCAGCGCACCCAGCGAGCCCAGGCTGACCCAGAAACCGTGCTCCGTGCCGCTGATCGAGACGGCAAGCACTGTCAGCGCCATGGCAACCGATGATCTGATCGCGGTACGGAGCCAGGGGGAGCGCCAGCTCCACTGTGCCCGCAGGGAGCCGATCACTGTCCCGCGCCGTGCCGGGTCGATCAGCGTCCGGCCGCCGAGTGTGGCCGTTCCACTGGCTTTCCGGCTCAGCGTACCGCGGACATAAAAGGCGATGAGCTGGGTCGTCAGGGCCGTCAGGCGAATGTGGAAGGCGCTGGCGAGCGTCCGGTGAGCTTCGTCCCGACGGGATTCGCGTATCGCCTTTCCGGCCCAGAGCACCGTGCCCGCATGGTGCTCCTCACGCGCTTGGTTGAGCCGGGCCGGATCGGGCGGAGCCGTCTGTGCGCGTAGCGCGCTCGCGCATTCGCCCAAAGTCCGGGCCGAGCTCAGCGCGAGCCGGCGATCTTCGTCGCGGAGGCGCAGGCCTGCCGTTTCCTCCCACAAGAGGATCATCGACAGCCGGCGCAGCTCGTCCACTGCGAACATCAAGGAGCGGTCCCGAAACGTTCCGCCCCCCGGCCTGGCCGGGCGGCCAGCATAGACCTTCGCCAGCTCGTCCTTCACCTTCAGCAGGTCCGACATCCGCTCACTCAGGTCCTCACCGGTGGCCATGCCCCGCACGGCCGCGGCAGCGGCATCAAGGGAGTCGGCAAGCCGCAGCTGTATCGCGCTGCGCGCGTATGACGGCCACAAAAGAAGGGCACCCAGCGTGGAAACCAGTCCACCGGCCGCCCACCCGAGGCATTGGACAGGCACAGTGCTCAGCGGAGAGCCCTCGGTTACTGCCAGCACCCACGGGACGATCGCGGCAACCGCCGTCGCTCCGAAGTACCCGCGCAGGACCGTCGCGTAGGAGATGCAGAAGACGATCGGGATCGTGGCCAGAACCGACGGCCAGCGCCATTGGCCGAAGAAGATGCCGAGTGCCACCAGGACTGTGCCGGCTCCGGCCAGGCACAGGTTTGCGATGAGCCGGTCTCGGGCAGGTCCCCCGAGGTCGGCAAGGGCAAGAATCGAGAAGGTCGCGAAACAGACCGGAAGGACGGCCTCGGAAAGCTGAAGCACATCCCGGAAGAGAAAGAACATCAGCGGAACGAGCACAGCGACCCGTCCGGCGCGGCGCAGGAAGATCTGCCCAGGATCCCGGATTCGCAGACGTCCAGCCATACCACCCTCCATCCGGTCCAACTGCTCTTTCCAGGTTGAATCGTGTCGCGTCAGACGATCTCGAGCCTGGGGTAGACCGGTTGCCACATGGCCTTCTGCACCGCCGTTGCGATGTCCGCCGGAGGGGTGCGTGCGACGCCATCGTCGATGGCTTGCTGCACCACCTTGGCAGCGACCTCGGCGGAGACCTCACGCAGGTTGGTGACCATCGGAAGCAGCGGCGCGCCGGGGCTGGACAGATCGCTCATCTCCGACACGGCACGGGCTGCGGCGGCGATCATCCCGTCTGTGACGAGACGCGCATGAGCAACGGTTATCCCGAGACCAAGCCCTGGATAGAGCATGGCGTTGTTGGCCTGCGGAATGACGTAGCTCACACCATTGTAGGTGACCGGTGCGAACGGAGCGCCGGTGGCTACCAGCGCGCGACCATTGGTCCAGCGGATCAGGTCCACCGGCTGCGCCTCGTGCAGCTCCGTCGGGTTTGACAGCGGGAAGATCATCGGGCGCTCGCAATGGCTCGCCATGTCCTTGACGATGGCCTCGGTAAAGGTCTTGGGCCGGGTCGAGGTGCCGATCAGCGCCGTGGGCTCGACCTGCCGCACCACCTCTTCGAGCAGGATGTGTCCGGTGCCGTCGCGCTGCCAGCCGGCGACCTCGTCCGGCTGGCGGGCGAAGGACTCCTGGAAGTCACGCATGCCGTCGGGCATCCCGTGTACCAGTAGGCCATGGCTGGCGAGGCACCAGACCCGGGCGCTCGCATCCTCCTTGCTCAGCCCGTCCAGGACCATGGCGTCTCGGATCTGGTCTGCGATGCCGACCCCGGCGGTGCCGGCGCCGAACACCACGATCCGTTGCTCCTTCAGCGGCATGCCCGTGGCGCGCACGCCGGACAGCACGCCGGCCAGGGTGATGGCGCCGGTGCCTTGCATGTCGTCGTTGAAGGTGCAGAAGCTGCCCCGGTAGCGCTCGATCAGACGCCGTGCGTTGCTGGGCCCGAAGTCCTCCCAATGCAAGAAGGTGTTGGGGAAGCGCCGCTCGACCGTCTTGACGAACTTGTCGATGAAGGCGTCGTAGGCCTCGCCGCGTACCCGCTTGTACCGATTGCCCATGTACATCGGATCGGTCAGCAGGCTCTCGCGGTCGGTGCCAACGTCCAGGCCCACGGCTATGACCCGGGCCGGATCGATCCCGGCCGCCGCCGTGTAGACGGCCAGCTTGCCGATGGTGATGTCCACCCCGGCCACACCCCAATCGCCGATGCCGAGGATCTCTTCGGCATCCGAGCAGGCGATGATGTCCACATCGTCCGCGCCGAGACCCAGGTTGTCGAAGGCGGTGTCGATGGCATCCGGCTGGTCGACGGAGAGATACAGCCCCCGCGGCCGGCGGTAGATGTGGCTGTGCTTCTCGATCGCCTCGCCGATCACAGGGTCGTAGATGATCGGGAAAGTGTCGTGCACGTGATCGCAGACGACGCGATAGAAGAGCACCTCGTTGCGGTCGTGCAGGGCGGTGAGATAGACGTGCTTCTGGATCGGTGTCGGCTGCTCCAGGAACTGCGCCCAGGCCCGCTCCGCCTGCTCGTCCAGGGTGTCGTCGATCTCCGGCAACAGCCCGACGAGGCCGAGCTGTGCGCGCTCCTGCGCCGTGAAGGCGGCGTCCCGGTTGACCAGCGGTGCATGCAGGATTTGCAGCCCCCGGCCGCTGACATGGTAGATATCGCCGTCGTCGCGGCGCTCGACGCTGTAGGGTTTGTGGTACATGCTGACGGATCTCCTGAGCTCGGGTTTATGGGATCAAAATGGCTTGGGAATGGTGTCCTTGAGCATTGATGAGGGAGGTGCAGGGGATGCATCCGCATCGCGGACCGGGTGCTAATCCTCGGCGACGTATGGCTGCGTCATCTTCGCCGGATCCACGACCCGGTCGAATTCGTCGGCATCGACGAAGCCCAGCTTCAGCGCCGCCTCGCGCAGGCTCATGTCGTGGTCGAGCGCGTAGTGGGCAACCTTCGATGCCTTGTCATAGCCGATTACCGGGCTCAGCGCCGTCACCAGCATCAACGACCGCTCGACGAAGCCGGCGATCTGCTTCTCGTTGGGCTCGGTCCCTTCCACGAGGAAGACGCGGAAGTTGTGACATCCATCGGTGAGCATCCGCGCAGACTTGGCGACGTTGAAAATGATCAGCGGCTTGTAGACGTTCATCTCCAGATAGCCGCCACTGCCGCCGATACCGACCGCCACATCGTTGCCCATCACCTGCGCGGAGAGCATCGCCAGTGCTTCGCACTGGGTCGGGTTGACCTTGCCGGGCATGATCGAAGAGCCCGGCTCGTTGGCGGGGATGCTCAGCTCCGCGAATCCGCAGCGCGGCCCGCAGGACAGAAGCCGGATGTCATTTGCGATCTTGAACAGCGATACGGCCAGCGTTTTGAAGGTGCCATGTAGCTGCACCAGGGCATCGTGGGCGCCCTGAACGGTGAACTTGTTCGGTGCGGTGACGAAGGGCAGACCGGTCAGCTTGGCGATCGCGGCGGCGGCATCCACATCGAAGTCGGGCGCGGCATTGATGCCGGTGCCGACCGCGGTGCCGCCGAGGGCGAGCCGGTATACGCCCGGGAGGGCCTGCTCGATCCATCCGATCGCCTCATCCAGCATACCCACGTAGCCGGAGACCTCCTGCCCCAGCGTCAGCGGCGTCGCGTCCTGCATGTGGGTGCGGCCGATCTTGACGATCGAATCCCAGGCCTTGGCCTTCGCATCCAGCGCATCGCGCAGCGCCTTTACCGATGGAAGCAGGTTGTTAGCCGTCGTCACAGCGGCGGCAATGCACATCGCCGAAGGGAAGGAATCGTTCGACGACTGCGACATGTTGACGTGATCATTGGGATGCACCGGGTCCTTGGCACCCAGCGCTGTTCCGGCGATCTGACAGCAGCGGTTCGAGACCACCTCGTTCACGTTCATGTTGAATTGGGTGCCGCTTCCGGTCATCCACACATGCAGCGGAAACTGGTCCTGGTGCTGACCTGCCAAAATCTCGTCGCACGTCTGGATGATCAGCTCATACTGGCGATCCCCGAGCCGCCCGCCCGCATGATTGACCTCGGCTGCGGCCTTCTTCAACGTCGCATAGGCAGCGATCATTTCCCGCGGCATCAGGTCGTCGCCGATACTGAAGTGCTCCAGCGAGCGCTGCGTCTGGGCCCCCCACAGCTTGTCGGCGGGGACCTCGACTTCGCCAAGACTGTCGGTTTCTGTACGAAACTGGATCACAGCTGAATCCCTCATCTAAGGTATCAAGGTGAGAACGACGCGGCGAAGCGGTCGGATCCCGAAAGCGGCAAGAACAGAGAAGTCCATACCGGGCTTTCGTCATGCCCCCCCATTCCGTCGCCGCGAATTCGACTCCGTGCCACTGCGAGCACCTTTGATCGAAGACCCCTACGGTGGTAGCGTCTCCATTATCCTAGCGTAGTTGTCGGCTATCTGCATCAACTCTTTGAAAATACTCGGTGGTTAACATGAACGGTCACTCGGTAGCACAGCTCATCGTCTCCTGTCTCGAGAACGAGGGGGTCGAATACCTTTTCGGCATTCCCGGGGAGGAGAACATCCGCCTCATCGATGCCCTGAACGGCTCTTCGATCCGCTTCATACTCGCCCGATCGGAACAGGGTGCCTCCTTCATGGCGGACATGTACGGTCGTGTCACCGGCAGGGCCGGGGTCTGCACGGCGACGCTTGGGCCCGGTGCCATCAACCTCCTCCTCGGGGTGGCGGACGCCAGCTCGGACAGTACGCCCCTGGTCGCAATCACCGCACAGGTCGGGCTCGACCGGATCTACAAGGAGACCCATCAATTCGTGGACCTTGTCGCCATGTTCAAGCCGGTGTCGAAATGGGCGGACACCGTGAGGACACCGGCGGCGATCCCGGAGATGGTGCGCAGCGCCTTCAAGACGGCCCAGACGGAGCGCCCGGGCGTTGCCTATCTAGCCGTCCCGCAGGACGTGGAGGCGATGCTCGCCCCCTCCGGCGCGGCACCTCTCAGGGTCAATCGCGTGCATGCAGATGCACCCTCACCGGCACAAGTCGCCCGCGCCGCCGCTGCCCTGAGAGCCGCCAAGCGGCCGATCCTGCTCGCCGGGCACGGCGCTGCCCGCAACGACGCTCAGGACGCACTGGTCCGCTTCTCCGAGAAGCTCGGCATCCCCGTCGCAACCACCTTCCACGGCAAGGGTGTCATGCCCGACGACCACCCGAACGCGCTGGGTGCGATCGGCTTCATGGTCCATGACTACACCAACTTCGGATTCGACCAGGCCGATCTGGTCATCAGCGTGGGGTACGAGCTCCAGGAATTCGCCCCCGAGCGAATCAACCCCGAGGGCGACAAGACCATCATCCACATTCATCGCTTTCCGGCGGCCGTGGATGCCCACTACAACGTCGAGGTGGGCATCGAGGGCGATATCCCCGCCGCTCTCGATGCCCTCGCCGCTGCGGTCTCGCGCAATTTCGGTCTCGATTTCGCCAGCTGTACGATTCGCGCGATCCTCGAGGGAGAGCTCGCTCGCGGGCGGGCGGACGACTCCTTTCCGGTCAAGCCCCAACGGCTCGTGGCCGACATACGGGCCGCCATGGGCCGCGAGGACATCGTGCTCGCGGACACGGGCGCCATCAAGATGTGGATGGCCCGTCTCTATCCGACCTACGTGCCGAGCACCTGCCTGATCTCCAATGGTCTTGCGACCATGGCCTTCGCCCTCCCGGGCGCCATCGGCGTCAAGCTCGCCCACCCCGACCGAAAGGTTCTCGCGGTCATGGGAGACGGCAGCTTCCTCATGAACTCGCAGGAGATCGAGACGGCGCTCCGTGAGAAGACCCCGATCGTCATCCTGGTTTGGACGGACCAGAGCTATGGCCTGATCAAATGGAAGATGGATCTCGAAATCCACCGGCATTCCCATGTGGACTTCACCAACCCGGATTTCGTCGCCTATGCGAAGAGCTTCGGGGCGAAGGGTTACCAGATTACGGCAACGGACCAACTCTTGCCGACACTGAAGGAAGCACTCGACCACGACGGCGTTTCCGTGATCGCTTGTCCGGTGGACTATTCGGAGAATACCAAGCTCACGGATCACCTAGGCGCTCTCACCCAGGCGATCTAGCTCCCAGCCGCTAGCGGGTGCCATACTCTATGTAAAGGCAGTGCTCGGGAGGAGACGAATCATGGCAAGCATACAGAACGACCAGGATCTCAAGCGACTGCTCGATGGCCTGAGTCCCCGGGAGCAACGCCGCCTCGGTGGCATGTTCATCCAAAGTGCCCTGGATCTGTGTGACGACACGCGAATTCGCAGGGCGGTACAGGTGGCAATGGACCCGGAGACTTCTGACGACATACTGGAAGATGCATTTCGCTCCGCAAAGGACTACGCCGTCGGAACCTATACGGAGTGTGGACGGGATACCGATTGGGGCCGACAGGCGGCTCACTTCATCGGGATGGCAACCGCCTGCCTCCTAGCCGCCGACCAGCGAGGAGGCGAAGGCAACCGCGCCTGGCGAGTGGCGATGCAAGTGCGCAACGCGAGGAACTGCGCCTCGATCGCGCAAGACGGAAACGGAAATGGCGAAGACGAAGCCGAGAGACAGCGCCGGATTGCAGCCGAGCTCATGGGGCCTTAGGCTGGTGCATTCAGGGTGCGGTGGCTGTGCGGCTCGGGCAAGGACGGAAGGGGCCAGCCTGTCGGTGGTGGGTTTGTCGGCACATCCTTTTCGGAAACAGTAGCAGGTTCTTCATTCAACCTAGAAATGTGAACCGAAGGCCGATGTCCGAGCGCGAGATAACGCCGACCCACAGTGCTTTTCTGGAGCTCAGGGAAGAACGGGCCGGCATGCAGGAAGGCTATGGCTTTCTGGACGAGAAGCGGCTCATCCTCGCAGCAGAGATCTTGGCGGAGCTGGCCCGTTACGAACAGATGCGGGAGGGCTTTCGCCTGACCTACACGAAGGCGGCAGCAGGGCTGCGAGCAGCCCTCGCGCGCCATGGCGTGGAAGGACTGGAGATCTACCCGAAGGCCGCTGTCCCCTGCAAAGAGCTGCGCGTCGAGAGTCGTTCCGTGCTCGGCGTCAGGGTGCAGGCCGCAGCCTGGGAGACGGGCGAGAGGGAGACGCCCACCCGCGCGGTGGGGGCCAGCCCGGAGGCGGATGAATGCAGGGATTCCTTTGTCGACCTGGTCCTGCACGCCGCCCGCCTCGCCGTCCATGCGGGCAATCTGGAGCGACTGCGCCTCGAGTACAGCCGGACCGCCCGGCGCGCCCGTGCCTTGGAAGACGTCCTCTTGCCGGAGATCGACGAGAGTCTCAGGCTGGTCGAGGGGGCGTTGGAGGAGATGGAGCGGGAAGAGGCCATGCGGGTAAGACAGGTGCGCTCAACCCCCTGAGGAGAGCCGCTGAAGCGATTACAGGCGCTCTCGACCTTCCCCCCCCGCGGGGTGGTCCCCCCGGGAGGAACGGGAAGTTCAGGCCGCGTCGATAGAGTGCCATTCCCGGGGATGGACTCTCCCTGCTTGCGCCGTCCGTTCCGGGCCGGCTCACCGCGCCGGTTTGCGTGCCGCATAGAGCTCGCAGCAGGCCGATGCCGACAGATACAGGTCTCGCTCCAGGCAGATTCCGTCGTCTTTGCGCACCGATGCGTAAGCGGAACTGAGACTCGACAGCCCTCTGTAAACCCTTTCCAGGTAACGGGGCGAGTTGCGGAAATGGCGGCAGGAGAGGCAGCTGGGTTTATCCATCCGATTCGTCTCACTCGTTTCCAGGTTCAATAACGGGGCGGCGCCGCGGCAAGCAGTGCCGCCGTTTCCAACCCGGTCAATGGGCGAGGTTCGCCCAGTAGGTGCCGAAAACCAGCGCCGACAGGATGAAGCCCAACGCCACGTTGAATCCCACGCCCACGGTGAACGCCCAGAAGGGTTTACCGGTGGCACTGGCCAGCTCCCGGAACCGCGTCGTCAGCCCGATCGAGAAGAAGCAGAAGATGAAGGCCCAGGTGCGCAGTGCCTTCACAGGCCCCACGAACTCCGGCTTGACGATCTTGTTGAAGTCCTCGAAGGAGTAGCCGCTGGTGACCAGTGTGACGAGGATCGACGCGAGCGCAAAACCGATGACGAACTTCGGAAAGCGCCACCAGATCTCCGCTGCCTGCGGCTTGCTGCCCGTCTCCGTCTCCCAGCGCGTGGTCGCAACGATGGCCAGCACGAAGGCCCAAATGCCGATCCAGATGTCGCGCCCCACCACCTTCATGAGAGTAAAGGCCCACACTGCCTGATCCGCCGTACCCTCTATCCCGGGCACGTGTCCCGCCAGGTTGCCATAGGCCTGAGCCGCGGCAAAGCCGGCGGCGTCGGCGAACTCCGAGGTGCCGATCCAGGCCCCGGCGACGCCCGTCGGCAGCTGCAGGGCGCGCGAGACCAGCGGCAGGAAAAAGATCATCACGATCGCCCAACCGATCACCATGGTGATGGCAATGGGGGCATGCTCCTTCTTGGCGCCGACCGCCCCGGCAATGGCGATGGCGCCGGACACACCGCAGACGGCTCCGCCGGCACCGAGAGTCGCGCACAGGCGCCGGTCGAGATGGAAGCGGCGACCGATCAGGAAGATCACCAGGAAAGTGGCGATGGAGACGATGGATGCCTGAAAGATCGCCACCGGACCCGCCCAGATCACCAAGGTGAAGGGGAGCGTGGCGCCCAGCAGGACAATACCCACCTTGATGTAGTACTCGACCCGAAATCCCGTATCCATCCAGCGTGGCAGGCCGATGAGATTGGAGATCAGCATTCCCAGCAGCAAGGCCACCAGCGGCGGCTCCAGGTTGTACTGGTGTGCCTGCTCCCAGGCTCCGATCATGAAGATCGCGATGGATATCAAGTAGATGAACACAAACGAGGGTATGAACTCGCCTATCTTGTGGCCCATGATGCGCATGCTCAGGCTGAGCACGACCAGCCACATGATGAATTGGGCGACATACTGGGAAATGTGCGACCTGAAATCGCCGAGCAGTTGATCGAGTGTCGACCATTTCCCCGGCGTGATCGCGATCCACTTGATCGATGAGCCATTGGCGAAGAACAGATAGGCCACGACCACGATCCCCAGTCCGAGCCAGATTGCCCACCAGTCTTCCTTCAGCCAGATCTCCCTCCACCCCATGCTGCGCAGGGCCTCTTCGTCCTCCTCGACCATGACGTTCTTTACCATTCCTCAGATTCCCCCTATGGTTGATCAGCTTTCGGTTTTTTCGACGGGACGCGGTGGTCGCCGTCATTGGAAGCGGCACCTCTGTCCCCGACCGGTGCCGCAAGATTGAGTATAGGTCAGGTCCGGCGGCTCTTCCGGTCCGTGCCGGCAAGCTATAGGGCACCTTGAAAAATCCCATCCTTGGGATGTTACAAGGTGCCCTATAATCTCACCGGATTCCTGCGAGCCTTACCCCTTCACAGAGAAAACCGATTGAGCAAGAACAGATCCAGGCGATTGAACCTTGAAACGGCAGTTGGACGGCCCCTGGGGTGCGTCCCGCGTGGTGTCTGGCAAGGTGAGAGCGGACTGTCGATCCAGTGAATCGACGCAGCCGCTCGAACAACGAGGCGGAATAGTAGTTCTATTCCAACGAGTTGTAACGCTGGCAGGCGCCGCGTGGGGCGTGCGTCAGGGGTCGTAGCGCACTTCACCTTGCGGTGAGTCAGCAAACGAAAAAAACTCTCATTGATCCAGATGGTTACGTTCATTTCGGAGCGGTCAACTGCCGTTTCTAGGTTCAAACGCCTTGTGCTCGGTGCGGTGCTGCTTTCGCTCGCCTTGGCCGGATCGGCTGATGCCGCCCTGCCCGTTGCGGTCGACAAGGAGCCCTTGCCCAGTCTGGCCCCGATGCTGGAGCGGGTGACCCCGGCTGTCGTGAATATCTCCACCGTTACCCAGATCAAGGAGGAGACCAACCCCCTGCTGCGCGATCCCTTCTTCCGCTACTTTTTCGACCTGCCTCAGAACCACCGGGAGCGAAAGGGCCAGAGCTTGGGCTCCGGCGTCATCGTGGATGCGAAGAAGGGACTGATAATCACGAATCACCATGTGATCGACCAGGCGGACGAGATCGACGTCCGGCTCCAGGATGGACGCGAGCTGCGCGCTGAGCTGGTAGGCTCGGATCCGGAGACGGACATCGCGGTGCTGCGCATCCCGGCCCGGGGTCTGACCGCGGTTGTGTTCGGAGACTCCGACAAGCTCCGGGTGGGGGACTTCGTGGTCGCGATCGGCAGCCCCTTCGGACTCAGCCACACCGTGACCTCCGGTATCGTCAGTGCGCTCGGTCGGACCGACCTCGGCATCGAGGGCTTTGAAAACTTCATCCAGACCGATGCCTCCATCAATCCGGGGAACTCGGGCGGTCCCCTCGTGGACCTGAAGGGCCGTCTGGTGGGTATCAACACGGCCATCCTGGCGCCGAGCGGCGGCAACGTGGGCATCGGCTTCGCCATCCCGGTGGGGATGGTGCACGCCGCAACCGATCAGATCCTGAAATACGGCGAGGTACGACGTGGGCTGTTTGGCATCTCCGTGCAGGACCTCACGCCGGAGCTCGCACGGGCACTGGGCACCGAAAACGGCAGGGGGGTAGTGGTATCCGACGTCGACCCCGGCTCCGCAGCCGAAGCCGCGGGGCTGAAGCCCGGGGACCTGATCGTAGCCGTCAACGGGCGGCCTGCCACCGGCGCCGCGGCCTTGCGCGCCTATGTCGGTCTGATGCGCGTTGGCAGTCCCCTGGAGCTGGAGGTGCTCCGTCAGGGTAAGCGTGTCCTCCTGAAGAGTGCCATCGCCGATCCCTATGCCGCCTATATTGACGGTGGGCGTTTGGCCCCGCAGCTCGCAGGTGCCAAGCTGGGCGACCTCATCGAGGAAGGCCGCAGCGGCCGCCTGCGCGCAGTAGCGGTGGGAACAGTGAGCAAGGGCAGCCCTGCCTGGCAGACGGGATTACGAGAGGGAGACATCCTGTTGACCGCCAACCGGGAGCAGGTTCGCACGCTCCGGGAGCTGGGTCTCGTCCTCAGCCGATCGCGAGCACTCGTGAGCCTGCGCATCCAGCGCGGCGACCAGGTCATCCATTTCAGCCGGCGCTGATGCTGCGGCAGTTCTCTTCGCGACTGTTGCGCTATCAGTTGCCTCGGCGTGCCGCTACCGCGCTTGCCTGCTCGCGGAGCATGGGCACCGTGTCCTCCCAGCCGACACAGGCGTCGGTGATGCTCTGTCCGTACACCAGCTCGCCGGTTGGGCTCGGATCCTGGCGGCCGGCGACCAAGTGGCTCTCGATCATGATCCCGGTGATGCGCCGATCCCCCCGCGCGACCTGTCCGGCGACATCATGGCCGATCTGGACCTGCTTGGCGGGCCGCTTGCGGCTGTTGGCGTGGCTGAAATCGATCATGATCTTCGGCGTGAGGCCCGACTCGATGATCTCCTCGGCAGCGATGTTCACGCTCTCCGTGTCATAGTTGGGACGCTGGCCTCCGCGCAGGATGATATGGGTGTCCTCGTTCCCGCAGGTGCGGAAGATCGCCGAGTTGCCTTCCTTGGTCACGGACATGAAGACATGGGGTCGGGCCGCGGCGTGGATGGCGTCGATGGCGATCTTCACCGAGCCGGCGGTGCCGTTCTTGAACCCGATGGGGCAGGACAAGCCCGAGGCGAGCTCCCGGTGCCCCTGGCTCTCGGTGGTGCGCGCCCCAATCGCGCCCCAGCTGACCAGATCCGCGATGTACTGGGGGCTGATCAGGTCCAGGAACTCGGTCCCCGCCGGCATACCCATCTCTCCCAGATCCAGCAGTAGCTTGCGGGCGAGGCGCAGGCCTTTGTCGATCTCGAAGCTGCCGTCCAGGTCCGGGTCGTTGATCAGCCCTTTCCAGCCCACGGTGGTCCGGGGCTTTTCGAAATAGACCCGCATCAGGATCAACAAGTCCCCTTCGATCTCCCGGCGCAGGGCGCACAACCGCTCGGCATACTCCATGGCTGCCCCGGTATCGTGGACAGAGCAGGGGCCGACTACCACCAGCAGCCGGTCGTCTTCACCCTGGAGGATGCGCTGGATCTGGTGGCGCGCTTCGTAAACGGTCTGCGCAGCCTTCTCGCTAATGGGAATGGCTTCCAGCAGCGCCCTGGGAGGCACCACCTGTTTGATGCCGCAGATGCGTAGGTCGTCGGTCTGGTATTGCATGGATGCAGGAAGCGGGAGCTTTGGGAGAACGCTCGACTATATCCGACATAGTGGGTGCGCACTACGCCGCTTGCATCAGGGCACCGCGAAAAACTGCAGGAGGTCGTTGAGGAACCTGTATCCGAGCGGTGTTGGCATCACCCGTTCCGTCCCCCGGTCCAGGAGTCCGGCTGAGCGTGCCCGCTCGACCATGCCGCTGATCCGCTCGAAGGGCAGTCCTGTGCGCTGTTCGAACAAGGATGGCAGGAAGTCCTGCCGGAGCCGCAGGGCGTTCATGGCGAATTCCAGGACGAGGTCCGCCTCGGAGAGTCTGCGTTCCCCGCCGACAAGCCACTCCCGGTTGGCGGGAGCGAGATAGACGCTCGGATCGCGCAGCTTCCAACGGCGCTCGACCGTCTTGCGCTGCGGGTCGGTCACCTTGCCGTGGGCACCGGCGCCGATGCCCAGGTAGTCCCCGAATTCCCAGTAGCCCAGATTGTGCCGGCACCGCCGTCCCCTCCGTGAATAAGCGGAGACCTCGTATTGCTCGAGCCCAGCCGCGGTCAGGATCTGCACGCCCTGCAGCTGCATGTCGGCGATCAGGTCTTCGTCCGGGAGCGGCGGCGGGTCATGGTGGAAGGCGGTGTTGGGCTCCAGGGTGAGCTGGTAATAAGAGAGGTGCTCGGGCTCCAAGGACAAGGCTTCGTCGAGATCCCGGCGAGCCTGGATGAGGGTCTGACCCGGCAGTCCGTACATGAAGTCGAGATTGAGGTTTGCGAAGCCCGCCCGCCGCGCCTGAGCCACCGCCGAGCGGACGTCCCCTGGTCCATGGATCCTCCCGAGCCGCGCCAAGTGCGCTGCCGAGAGACTCTGGGCGCCGATGGAGAGTCGGTTGACACCGGCCTCGCGATAGGCGGCCAAGTGTCCGGCATCCGTTGCTCCGGGATTCGCCTCCAGGGTGATCTCCGCATCCGGGCGCACGTCCATCAACTCGCGCACACCGCGCACCAGCTCGGCGACGGCCTTACCGGAGAGAAGGCTCGGTGTGCCGCCGCCGATGAAGAGGCTCGTCAATGGGCGGGGAAAGGAGAGGGCTGCCGCCTCCTGCGCCAAATCCGAGAGGAGGCGCTCGACATAGTCCGTTTCAGGAAGATCCCCCCGCAGTGCATGCGAATTGAAGTCGCAGTAGGGGCACTTGCGCACACACCAGGGGATGTGGACATAGAGCGCCAGCGGCGGGAGGGCTGCGGCTGTCCATGCCGCGGACTCGACCGGCTGACTCAACCCTGATCGCGCGCCTTCAGATAGGCGAGCTCTGAGATACGGCTCCATTCCAACGATTGCTGGAGAAATTCATGGTAGGAGGCGTACACCTTCCGCGACTGCTCGTCCTTGTGCGCGACTTCGGCGACCACCTCCTCGGAAACCTTCCTGAGCTTGGCGATGACGTCCTTCGGATAGGGCCGCACCTCCACGCCGTATTTCCGGATCAAGGTCTGCAGCGCCCCCGGGTTGCGTGCCGTGTACTCGGCCAGCATGTCCTGGTTCACGACCTTGCAGGCGTTGCGCACGATGGCCTGCAGGTCCGCCGGCAGCGCCGCGAGCGCCTCCTTGTTGATGATGGCCTCCAGCGTCGTCCCCGGCTCGTGAAAGCCCGGGTAGTAATAGTATTTGGCAGCCTTGTAGAGACCGAATGCCAGGTCGTTGTAGGGTCCGATCCATTCCGTGGCGTCGATGGTACCGGACTCCAGGGAGGTGAAGAGCTCTCCACCCGGGAGGTTGACCGGTGTCCCGCCGAGCCGTTTGAGCACCTCGCCGCCAAGACCCGGGATACGCATCTTCAGTCCCGCGAGGTCCGCGACACTCTTGATCTCCTTGTTGAACCAGCCCCCCATCTGGACACCCGTGTTGCCGGCGGGCGCGGGGACCAGGCCGAACGGGGCGTAGAGCTCCGTCCAGAGCTCCAGTCCGCCGCCATAGTAGAGCCAGCCGTTCATCTCCTGCCCCGTCATGCCGAAGGGGACGCTGGAGAAGAACTGGGCCGCCTCGCTCTTGCCCTTCCAGTAATAGGCGGCTCCGTGGCCCATCTGGGCCGTGCCCTGGGCGACGGCGTCGAAGACCTCGAACGCCGGCACCAGCTCCCGTGCCCCATAAACCTTCACCTTCATCCGACCGCCGCTCATCTCGCCGATGAGCTCGGCGAGCTTGTTCGCGCCCGTGCCCAGACCAGGGAAGTTCTTCGGCCAGGTGGTGACCATCTTCCACTTGTGCTCAACCGCCTGCGCGGTTTGCACACCGGCCACACCGGCCCCTACCGCCAGGGAGCCGGCCCCGACCTTCTTCATGAAATCTCTACGTTTCATCTGACTTGCTTTCCGGTTTGTTGGCAGGTCACCGGATTCTCACATATTGCGAATACATCTGGTATAGAGAGCCTTTTCCAATGACAAATGAGCCTGAACGGGGAGCGTGATTCCAACGTGAGGTGAGCGTGAAGGCGGTCTGGAGTTTGGGATCATCGGAGGATGATCGTGACACTCAAGACACAGGGACTCCAGACACTGGAGCAAGTCCGCGCCTTTCTGGAAGGCTCTCAGACCCTCGACTTTGAAGTCCCGACCCGTGAGGTTGCCTACGACTGGATTGCGGCCGAGCTGCGCCGCCTCAAATACACCCGCC
>Ga0210085_1000362_pt1 | contig 19552 bp, 18 predicted proteins | sample China_Galinas_PW_5_FD_184866 | JGI IMG/M metagenome (GOLD analysis project Ga0210085, IMG submission 184866) | Wetland microbial communities from San Francisco Bay, California, USA, that impact long-term carbon sequestration - China_Galinas_PWC_D1... | ecosystem: Environmental > Aquatic > Marine... | reverse complement strand
CATCGAGTTGGGGTATGACACTTCCTAGCTTTGTGCCGTGCTCGAAGCTGCTCGAACCGGATCTTGAGGAGACTGATATAGCCATCCGAAACAGCGCCTCCTGCAGGCGGCGACAATATCCTTTTGTGGGCCCATTTCTGGCGACTGTGAGTGAGCGGGACACAGGACCCTGTTGGCTCAGGGCGGGAATTGCTGTTGGACAAGGCTAGCTGTTGAGTCGGATCGCGAACTGAGCTATGTTGAACGGCTACGCTGAGCTCAACGGTATACCATTTGATCAGCGGGGTAGTATTTCCCCCAAGCAGCGCCTGACTGGTGTACTGAGGACGGCCACTGTCGAACAGATCGACTGTTGGGCGAATTTCGAAGGTCTTGGGACAGGCGGCCGACGATTGCTTGGCCAGAGGTCTCGTGCATGCGAAAAGCTCCACCTTCCAGCGACTGGTTGGGTCTCGACTGCTCGCCCTTGGTGCCGGACGAGTTCGCCGAGTTCCGCCCCCTGGTCTCGGAGGCCGTCTTGTTTTTCCTGGAGCGGCTGTCGATGCCCCGCATCGAGGAGCTCGCTGCCTGCCAGTGTGCCTTGCCGGCGGACGCGACCGATGAGGAGCGTCTTGCCACCCTGATCACCCGCTGTCCAACCTTGCACAAGCTCGGTCAGGTGGTGGCCCGGGACCGGCGCCTCGCCCCTGGCCTGCGGCGGCACCTGCAGGGCCTCGAGTCCATGGAGCCGGTGACGCCTTTTGCCCAAGTTGCCGAGACGATTCGTCGGGAAATCAGCGCGGATTGCGCCCAAGCCATGGCGGTCGACTCTCGGCCACTGGCGGAAGCCAGCGTAGCCGTGGTGATCCCCTTCACCACCGGTGGACCGAGCGACGAAGGGCGCAGGCATGGCGTGATGAAGGTGCTGAAACCGGACATCACGGAACGCTTGGGGGAAGAGCTGGAGATCTGGTCGATCTTGGCGCCCTTCATCGACGAGCGCTGCCGGCAGCAAGATCTCCCCGCACTGCGCTGCTCGGAAATCTTCGAGGCCGTGCGCGACCTCTTGTCCAAAGAGGTGCGCTTGGACCTGGAGCAGGCCCACCTGGTGGAGGCCGCCAAGTTCTACTCCGATTCGGAGAAGGTGCAGATCCCCGAGCTACTGCCTTGCTCTACACCGAGCATCACTGTCATGGAAAGGGTGTTCGGCACCAAGGTCACCGACGCGGGGCATCTCTCGGAGGCGGAGCGTAAGGAGCTCGCCGGACTGGTGCTCAGGGAGCTGGTTGCCAAGCCCATATGGAGCAAGAAGTCCTGGGCCATGTTCCACGCCGACCCGCATGCCGGCAACCTTTTCTATACCTATGACCATCGACTGGCGATCCTGGACTGGAGCCTCGTGGGGCACCTGGACATGACCGAGCGGGAACAGACTGCGCAAATCGTCCTCGGGGCCTTCAACCTGGACCCGTACCGGGTGCGGCGGGCCATCGCAGCAATGGCCATCAGTGTGCCCGATGAAACGGCGTTGTGCGAGGTGGTGGATCGGGCCGTAGGGGCGCTCTATCGCACCGAGCCGCCGAGTCTGCACTGGCTGCTGAATCTGCTCGGAGACGCCATGCTCAAGGCGGGCGTTGGCTTCGGCGAAGACCTGGTGCTCTTTCGCAAGTCCTTGCTGACCCTGGAGGGCGTGGCCGCCGACGTGTCCACCGGGACATCCCTGAGTAAGGTGTTGCCGCTTTCCGGGGGCCTGGAGCTCCTGCGCGAGTGGGCCAGGCGCTGCATCGCGTCTCCCATCTCGCGCGACTTCGGCACCCATGTCTCCAATCTGGATCTGCTGTCTCTCTACTTCGCCGCACCCTCGGCCGCCGGGAGATTCATCAGCGACCTGCTGTTTCGCCCGTCGTTCAAGAAGTGATAAAGTTCCCAGTCTCCTGCGGCGACCTGCCTTGGTCTCTTTGCGAGGTCGTCCTACGCATCAAGAAGAGATCGCCATGACCAAAGGTGAAAAGGGCGCCGGCCCGAGCTCCGGCCGCGAAGTGGCGAACAAGGTATTGAGCGAGCGCATCCGCCAAGCGCGCAAGGGAGAGGTGTTGGAGATCTACGAGGAGCTGTTGCAGGCGGTATGGAACCGGATTCTGCCAACCTTGGGACGAGTCACCGTGATAGCCATCATGGAGCGCGCCATCATTTTGACGAAGGAGAGCTTTCCCTTCGTCGAGCGCCTGGAGGTGACATCCGAGGGATTGTCGTTCGACGCCCTGCGAAGCTCCATGAACGAGTCGGAGCTGGAGGTGATCCGCGAGGCCCTACGCGAGCTGGTAGCGAACCTGATCGACATCCTTGCGATGCTGACGGGCGACATCCTGGTGCAGCAGCTGATCAAGGAGATCGACGGAAGGCACGGGGCATGATCGAGCTGGAAAAGCTGTCTACCGGTATTCCCAGCCTGGATCGGATCCTCCAGGGTGGCCTGCCGCGCAATTCGGTGAATGTGATCGCCGGTCCGCCGGGAACCGGCAAGTCCATCCTCGCCCAGCAAATGGTGTTCCACAATGCCCGTGCCGACGACCGCGCTCCTTATCTGGTGACCGTCTCCGAGCCGACGGTGAAGATGCTGCGCTATAACCAGCGCTTCAGCTTCTTCGATGCCGAGCGCGTGGGCAAGAACGTCATCTATCTCGATCTCGGCAGCACCCTGCTGCAGGGCGGTCTGGACGAGGTCACCCGTCAAATCGAGGAATACATAGAAAAGTATTCGCCGGTGGTGCTGGCCATCGATTCCTTCAAGGCGCTTCATGAGGTGGCGAAAGACGTCCCGCAGCTGCGCGAGTTCGCCTACCGTCTGGCCATCCGTCTCACCACCTGGGGTACAACGACCCTGATGGTGGGGGAGTACACCTGGGAGAGCATCTACGAGACCCCCATCTTCGCCATTGCCGACGGCATCTTCTACTTGGATCACGCCATGCGCGGGATGCAGACCGAGCGTTACCTGGAGGTGCTCAAGATGCGGGGGGACGGCTATTTCGCCGGCAAGCACCCCTTCTCCGTCGGAAGCGATGGCATTACCGTCTATCCCCGGCTCACGACCCCGGCCGTCCTAGAGCCCTACCCCGTAGGTAAGCGCCGCCTGTCCCTGGGTGTGCCGGGGCTGGACGAAATGACCTACAATGGGGTGCTCTGCGCCACCAGCACCCTGGTCGCCGGCAGCGCCGGCACCGGCAAGACTTTGCTGGGCCTGCATTTCCTGCTGGAGGGCATCCGCCGGGGAGAGTCCGGCTTGCTGATCACATTCCAGGAGACGCCCTCCATGCTGCGCGCCTTCAGCCGCGGCATCGGCTGGGACCTGGAGCAGCTGGAGGCCGAAGGTCAGCTTTTCCTGCTCTACAGCTCGCCGGTGGAGCTGAGTGTCGACCAGCATGCCGAGACGATCCACCAGTGTATCGCCGAGACCGGCGCCCGGCGCATCGTGATGGACAGCCTCAAGGACATCGAGCTGGCCACACCCGACAAGGTGCGCTACAAGGACTACATCTACTCCATGGTCAACGAGTTTCGGCGCCAGGGTATCACCAGCCTGCTGACCGCGGAGATCCCCGAGATATTCGGCCCCTTCACGGTCAGTGAATACGACGTCTCCTTCGTAACCGATAACGTCATCCTGATGCGTTATGTGGAGATCGAGGGACATGTGGCGCGCGCCCTGAGCGTGCTCAAGATGCGCGGCTCCGATCACGCCAAGTCGGTGCGCGAGTTCCAAATTAGGCCGCAGACCGGCATCGAAGTGCTGCAGCCCTTCAGCGATTACGATACCGTACTGACCGGTGCCAGCACCAGCAGCGGTCCACCGGGGGCCAGCCTGCTCTCTCCCTATCCCCGGCGGGTGCTGCACAAGCTGATGGGTGGCTCGGGAAAGACCATGGAAGAGCTGAGCCGAGAGTGCGATTTGGATTTGGAGTTTGCCCGGGATGCCGTGGAGACCTTGCTGCAGCTGGGCTACGCGGTGCGCCAAACCCGCGACGGAACGATCCTGTACAAGGCCACGACCGGCTGATTTGCAATCCGTGGGTAACGGAGGGTGACAATGGCCTCAACACCACGGAGATGCGCTACCGGGTGGGTGAAGGGGAAAAGAGGGTAATCCGCCAGGGCTTCGAAGAGCTCATCCTCGATCTGTTCGAGTTGCTGGCGGAGCTCACCGGCGAGGCAATCGTCAACAAGCTGTTTGCCGAGGAGATGCCCGTCTTGGCTGCGCATACGCAATCACAACGGCACTCTTCGGATACCTGAACGGCAACTATTTAGAGCGGCCCTGAAAAGCGCGATTTTCAGGGCCGACCACAGGGGAAAGCTGCGCTTCTCCCCTTTGGAAACCCCAAGCGCGTAACAGCGAAAAGAGAAGATCATGGAGCTTTCCGCAGTCTTGATGCCAGCACCGGAAGGCGGCTACGTTGCCTACAACCCTGAAACCGGAACGACCACGCAAGGGGAAACCGTCGAGGAAGCACTGACCAATCTGCGTGAGGCCACAGAGCTTTATTTGGAAGAGTTTCCACTCACTACGACCGCGCGTCCGTTGCTGACCTCGTTCCACGTGCCTGCCGAATCAGAAAAACACTAGCGTGAGCCGCGAGCCAATCAAGACCGCCCCCACCGGCGTGCCCAATCTCGACGCCATCCTGGGGGGTGGCGTTCCCCTCTATTCGGTGAACATCATCACTGGCTCCTCCGGCACCGGAAAAACCATTCTCACCCAGCAGATGATGTACCACAACTGCCGGGACGAGGTCACGGGCATCTTCTTCACCACCCTGTCCGAGCCATCGTTCAAGATGATCCGCTACCAGCAACAGTTCGATTATTTCGATCTGGAGCGGCTGAACGAGAATCTGTTTTACGTGGATCTGGGTCAGGTGCTGCGGGACAAGGGTCTGGACGAAGCCCTCAACGCCATCCAGCACAACGTCGAGGAACGGGGAGCGCGATTTATCGCGGTGGACAGCTTCAAGGTCATCCAAGACCTGGCAGCCGGTCATTCCGAGTTGCGGCGTTTCGGCTACGACCTGGCCGTGAGCTTGGCGGCCTTAACCTGCACCTCTTTCCTGGTGGGCGAATATACCGAAGCCGAGATTCTGGGCGACCCCATCTTCGCGGTGGCCGACGGCATCTTCTATCTCACCAACTCCAAGCAAGGTATGCAGAATGTGCGCCGGCTGAACATCGTCAAGATGCGGGGCATGGACTATTTCACCGGCGATCACCCGTTCCGCATATCCACCGAAGGCATCCACCTTTTCCCTCGTATCAAGACCCCCGCCATTCCTTCCAGCGCGCTCCCTTCCCGGGATGTGGACGGCAGCGGGGTCCAGGGGCTGGACGCTATGACCAAAGGGGGTCTGCCGCAGGGGAGTGTCACCCTGGTCGCCGGTGGTGCGGGCACGGGCAAGACCCTGCTCTCCCTGCACTTCGCGATGGCCGGCATGAGCGCTGGCGAGCCGGCCCTGTACGTGACCTTCCAGGAAACGCCGGAGCATCTCAAGGGGATCGCCGAGGGATTCGGCTGGGACCTGGGGGCGTATGTCGAGCAGGGGATGCTCGAGATCCTCTACACCTCGCCGGTGGAGATGGGCGTGGACGAGCACACCGAGTCGATCAAAGACGCCATCGCAATGGTTGGCGCCCGGCGTGTGGTGATCGACAGCCTGATGGATATCGAGATCGCCACCCCCGACAAGGTGCATTACAAGGACTACGTATACTCCCTAGTCAGCGATTTTCGCGGGCGCGGCATCACCTCCATGTTGACCAACGAGATCCCGGGGTTGTTCGGGCCCCTGGAACTCGGCGCCCACGGCATCTCCTTCATCTCGGACAACGTCATCCTGTTGCGCTACGTGGAGATCGGATCGACACTGCGGCGCGGTATCAGCGTGCTGAAAATGCGCGGCCACCAGCACGACAAGACGGTGTGCGAGTTCGAGATCTCCGAGCAGGGGCTGCGGATCCTGCCGGGGTTCGGCTCCTGGATCAGCATCCTGTCAGGGCAGCCGCAGCCGTTCCAGTCGGCCTGCGAGAGCCCCATACGCTCCCTGAGCGACCTGGAGAATCAGGTGCTCGAGACCCTGGCCCGGCGCGGACCGGCCACCGCGGCCGAGCTCGTCCACGGGTTGTCGGCGCACCAAGACGAGGTGAACGACGTGTTGGAGGCCCTGGAGACACTCGGATTTATCCTGCTGGAGACCAAGGTCGATGGGGACAATCTTTACCGCTGGAAAGGACGAAGGAGCTGACCAATGGCGGATCATTCAACTTCACTGATCGAGGCGACGGACGGAATCTCGCCCTGCGACATGATCGGTAGCAAACCGATGGCGGGGACCTTCTGGACGGGTCTGCCGGGTCTGGACGACGTGATTCTGCCAGGCGGCTCTTCGCTACGCTCTCTGAACGTCATCGGCGGGGCGCCCGGCACCGGAAAGACGGTCCTGGCGCTGCAGATGCTCTTCGCCAACGCCACGCCCGAGAATCGTGCCCTGTACTTTACGACCGTATCCGAGCCGACGATCAAGTTTCTGGGATTCCTGCAGGATTTCGAGTTCTACGATCCGGAGAAGATGTTTCAGAGCATCGTGGTGCGGGATATCGGTGAGGCCATTCAGAGCCAGCCGCTGCAGCAGGTGATCGAGACTATCAAGCAGGCCATCACGGAGGAAAAGGCCCGTATCGTGGTGATCGACTCCTTCAAGGCCATCAGCGACGTAGTACCACAGGTCGATCAGCTGCGCGTCTTCGCCTACAACCTGGCGGTCAACCTCGCAAGCTCCATGTGCACGGCCTTCCTGGTCGGCGAATACCTGCCGGCTGACGTTTCTACCGTGCCCATCTTTGCGGTTGCCGACGGAATTCTGTTTCTCAGCTTCGAGTCAGAGGGGCTCACCCGCCAACGCTATCTCGAGTGGCAAAAGGTTCGCGGCCGGCCCTTCTGCCCCGGGTTTCATCCCTTCACCATAACTGCCGGCGGCATTACCGCTTACCCCCGCATCAGGACCCCGGAGCGTTTCGAGAAGTACGTCGTTCCCACGGGGCATCTGTCCACCGGGCTGCCGCGCCTGGACGAACTGCTCGCCGGCGGTGTCCCGGAAGGCAGCGCCACGCTGGTCGCCGGTGGCACGGGCGTCGGTAAGACCCTGCTGGGTCTGCATTTCATCACCGAGGGTTGTGCTCGGGGCGAGCCCGGCGTCATCGTGACCTTCCAGGAAAATCCGTCGCAGCTGCGCCGGTTGGCCGCTGGCTTCGGTTGGGACCTGGCCGCACTCGAGGACGCTGGTCTGCTGGAGCTGATCTATTCCTCGCCCGTTGAGATCCAGCCAGACATCCACGCCGCCCGGGTCAAGGCGGCCGTTCGGCGAGCCAAGGCCCACCGCGTGCTGATCGACAGTCTCCGAGACCTGGAGATCGCAGCCCGCAACCGGACCCGCTACCGCGACTATGTTTACTCCCTTGTGGACGACTTCAAGCATGAAGGCGTCACGCTGTTGCTGACCCACGAGGTCACCGAGCTCTTCGGTGCCTTCCGCATGAGCGAGGAGGGGATCTCCATCATCGTCGACAACGTCATCCTGTTGCGCTACGTGGAAATGGGCGGGCGTATTGCGCGCGCCATCAGCGTCCTCAAGGTACGCGGCTCGCCCCATGGCAAGGAGATCTCGCGCTTCGAGATCACCGAGCAGGGCATGGAGGTCGGCGCCCCGATCCGAGCGGCCGGAGGCGTACTGACCGGCGCACCCATGCTGAGCGGAGACTGCCTGCTGCAGCACATCTCCCCGCGCGTACGCTACGTCGTCGAGACCCTCCGTGTCAGCGCCGGCACGATGACGATTGCGCTGCTGCAGGAAGCCACGGGTCTGCCTGCGGTGCTCCTCGAGTCGATCCTCCAAGACCTGAAGCAGCAGGGGTTGGTCCTTCAGTCCGACGAGGCTGGCACCACCCATTATCGGGCCGCGATCTGAAGCGATCGGGACTTGTCATGTCCCGGGAGATCGATACTGCGCTGCGACAGCACTTTGGCTTCGACCGATTCCGTCCAGGCCAACGCGAGGTCATCGACCATTTGCTGGCGGGACATTCCGCCGCCGCGGTGTTTCCCACCGGTGCCGGCAAATCGCTCTGTTATCAGCTGCCCGCTTTGTTGCTGCCGGGCGTGACCCTGGTGGTGTCGCCGTTGATCGCCCTGATGAAGGACCAGGTCGACGCCCTGACCGCACGCGGGATCGCCGCCCGACAGCTGGACTCGACCCTGTCGGCAGAGAGCTACCGCGAGGTGATGGCGCAGGTCCGCCACGGCGAGCTGCGGCTGCTCTATGTGGCGCCGGAGCGGTTCAACAACGAGCGCTTCCGCGAGGCGATCCGCACCCTCCCGATCTCTCTCTTCGCCGTGGACGAAGCCCACTGCATCTCGGAGTGGGGACATAACTTCCGACCCGACTATCTCAAGCTGGCGGGTTTTGCCCGCCAATTCGGCGCGGAACGGGTATTGGCCCTGACCGCCACGGCCACGGCACTGGTGCTGGACGACATCTGCAGCGGATTCGCGATCGAGCCGGCCCATGCCGTGAGGACCGGTTTCTACCGGTCCAACCTCTTCCTGTTGACCACCCCAGTCACCCATGGTGAGCGGGACCCATTGCTGCTGAAGCAACTGCATGAGCGTCCCCGTGGCCCCGCCATCGTCTATGTGACCCTGCAGAAGACCGCCGAAGCCCTGGCCGAGCGACTACAGGCCGCCGATCTGCCGGCCCGCCCCTATCATGCCGGCATGAAGGACGATGCCCGCAAGGAGATCCAGGACTGGTTCATGGCCTCCTTCGAGGCCATCGTAGTGGCCACCATCGCCTTCGGTATGGGCATCGACAAGGCCGATATCCGCTACGTCTACCACTACAACTTGCCGAAGAGTCTGGAGAATTACTCCCAGGAGATCGGTCGCGCCGGGCGCGACGGCCAGCCCTCTATCTGCCAGGCTTTCATCTGCCCGGACGACCTGAACGTACTGGAGAACTTCGTCTACGGTGATACCCCGACACAGGCCGCTGTCCAGGGACTCTTGGAATCCTTGTTGACTGGTGAGAGCCGGCTCGAGCTCAACCTCTACGATCTCTCCTTCCGGCACGATATTCGCCCCCTGGTGCTGCGCACCCTGTTGACCTATCTGGAGCTGGACGGCTATCTGCGTGGCGGCACGCCCTTCTATGCCGACTACCAGTTCAAACCCCTGATGGAATCGGGCCAGATCCTGGATCGATTCCAAGGCGAGAGACGCCAGTTTTTGGCCGGCCTGTTCAGACAGGCGGAAAGGGCCCGGACCTGGTTCCATATCGATCCCGCTTCTGCCGCCGGGAACTTGCATACCGACCGGGAACGGGTGGTCCGCGCCCTCGATTGGCTGGGCGAGCAGCAGATGTTGGAGGTCAAGGTCGCCGGCATCCGCCACCGCTATGAGCGTCTGAAGACGCCGGCGGATATCGCCGCCCTGGCCGATTCGCTCCATCAGCGTATGTTGAAGCGGGAGCAGGCCGAGGTCCACCGTCTGCAACAGGTGCTGGAGCTCGCGGGCGCCGACAGTTGCCAGACCGCCATGCTGGCTGCCCACTTTGCCGAGATCTTGCCCGACCCCTGTGGCCACTGCTCATGGTGTCAAGGTGGCAAACAGGCCACTCCCCGACGGATCGAGGCATCGCTTCCCGAAGATCTGGAGAGCCGGGTACAAGACCTGCTGCAACAGCAGGGAACAGATCCGGTCCTGCAGGATGCCCGTTCGCTGGCGCGCTTCCTCTGTGGCATCACCTCCCCCCGTATCAGCCGGGCGAAGCTCGTCGGCCACCCGTTGTTCGGCATTGCCGAGAGGACTCCGTTCAAGCAGGTGCTGGCTCGGGTGGAAGGGAGGCGCGCAGCAGGGCCGTAGGGCGATCCGCTACGCGGGCTGATGAAGCCTCCTTTTGTTTGTTCCCTTTTGTTCGCACGTTACGATGGCAGACCCATCCCAGATCGAGATTCCCGCGACCTACATGCGCGGAGGCACCAGCAAAGGCGTCTTCTTCCGCCTTGCCGACCTGCCCCGCTCAGCGCAGATTCCTGGCCTGGCCCGGGACCGACTACTGCTGCGGGTAATCGGCAGCCCGGATCCTTACGGCAAGCAGATCGACGGCATGGGCGGCGCCACCTCCAGCACCAGCAAGACAGTCATTCTGTCCAAGAGCGATCGCCCTGGGCACGATGTCGATTACCTTTTCGGCCAAGTCGCCATCGACCAGCCCTTGGTCGACTGGAGCGGTAACTGCGGCAACCTCTCCGCGGCGGTGGGCCCCTTCGCCATCAGCAACGGTCTGGTCGATGCCGAGCGCATCCCGCAGAACGGCATCGCCACCGTGCGCATCTGGCAGCAGAACATCCAAAAGACGATCATCGCCAAGGTACCTATCACCCATGGCCAGGTGCAGGAGACTGGGGACTTCGAGCTCGACGGTGTCACCTTCCCTGCCGCCGAGGTCGAGCTGGAGCTCCTGAGCCCGGTGAATGCCGGCGACGCCCTGTTTCCCACCGGAAACCTGGTCGACGACCTGGAGGTGCCGGGAATCGGTCACCTGCAGGCGACCCTGATCAACGCCGGTATCCCGACCATCTTCGTCGACGCCGACGCCATCGGCTACACCGGCACCGAGCTGCAGGAGTCAATCAACGGCGACGCCGAGGCGCTGAAGATGTTCGAGACCATACGCGCCCTCGGTGCGCTGCGCATGGGGCTGATCGATCAGATAGAAGAGGCAATGCAGCGGCAGCACACCCCCAAGGTGGCCTTCGCCTCCCCCGCGGCCAGTTACATCGCTTCCAGCGGCAAACAGATCGACGCCGCCGACATCGACCTCAACGTGCGCGCTCTTTCCATGGGTAAGCTGCACCACGCCATGATGGGCACCGCCGCGGTCGCTATCGGGACCTCCGCGGCGATTCCCGGCACCATGGTCAACCGCGCCGTCGGTGGCGGCACGCGTAACGAGGTGACCTTCGGCCACCCCTCAGGGACTATGAAGGTTGGTGCCGTGACGGCCCGGAACGATGGTCGGTGGACAGTCGAAAAGGTAGTAATGAGCCGCAGCGCGCGGGTATTGATGGAAGGTGCGGTGCGGGTGCCGAAGGATTCTTTCTGAGTGTGGGGCGGGGTCTATACCCGTGTGTCGTGAGATATGTGGTGATTCTCCTAGGCAAGGGACGTACGGCGGTGGACGTTGCCGATGCGTTGCTGATCGATCCGGATACCGTTCGCAGCTACTTCACGCGATGTTGCGATCCAAATCCCCCCTGGACTTGGCGAGGGACGACCGACAAGGCATGATGCAGCAACCGCTTGCCGGCTGGGCCGGTACCAGTCACAACCTGGCCGGGCAACCCGATTGCGCTGATTCCGGCTCGCCGCGCGCCGTGTAGCTCAAGAGGAGATGAGATGAAGATCACAGTGCTGGGCCTCGGCCTCATGGGGGCCGCCGTTGCCCTTCGGCTCAAGGGCCAGGGACTGAAAGTCGTCGGCTGGAACCGCAGCCCACAGAAGTCGCGGGAGCTTGCGAATCAGGGACTCGCAACGGCCGGCTCGGCGCGCGAAGCGATCGAGGGCTCGCAGGTCGTGGTCCTGATGCTCAGCGATGCCGAGGCCATCCTGGAGACCCTCTTCGCGGCCGAGACGAAAGACAGCATCCGGGGCCGCGTGATCCTGCAGATGGGCACCATCGCACCCGCCGAAAGCCGGGATCTGGCGGATCGTGTCAGGACTGCCGGCGGCGAGTACCTGGAGTGCCCGGTGCTGGGCAGCCTGCCGGAGGCGCGGGAGGGCAGGCTCATCCTGATGGCGGGTGGGGAGCCGGCCTTGTTCGAGCGCTGTCTGCCGGTGCTTAGCGCTCTCGGCCCGGCCCCCCGTCTCATCGGCGACGTCGGCCGTGGCGCTGCCCTGAAGCTTGCCATGAACCAGCTCATCGCGGGGCTGACCAGCAGCTTTTCCCTCAGCCTGGGTCTGGTGCGCGCCGAGGGGATCGAGGTGGAACAGTTCATGGGGCTCCTGCGCGGGAGCGCCCTCTATGCACCCACCTTCGACAAGAAGCTCGCCAACTACCTGTACCACGATTACGGCAAGGCCAACTTCCCCCTGAAGCACCTGCTCAAGGACGTGCGTCTCTTCCGGAATGTGGCGCAGGCTACCGGGATGGATACGGCCTTGATCGCGGCCGTCGAGGCGGCCTGTGTCCGTGCCTCGGACCGGGGCTACGGGGACCAGGACTATTCCGCCCTCTACGAGGCCTTCGCCCCAAAATGACGGAAGCACGGGATCCTCGTCCCATGGACCTGCCATTCACTGACAAGCCCGGACGCCGGGAGCGGCACCTGCGTCGCCGACACCGCAACTCCCTGTTCGCCTTCCCCCACGTCGAGGTCGAGCCCGAGGTCCTTTTCGCCGCCCAGAAGGAAGATCACGAAGAAATGGAGGCTTTTCGAATCGCTTTCCGGGAACAGGTTCAAAAGGCGGTGGACCTGCAGCCCGATGCGGGGAGCGAGGTGGTGCTCACTCTCAAGGAAGAGCTCGAGAAGCTCTATGAGCAGGTATGCGGTCTGCCGGAAGACCAGGAGCGGGAAAAGGAGGCGTTGGCAAGGCTCATCGGGCTGGTCATGAAGGCGGTCCGCAAGGCTGCGGGGGAGGATGCCCTGGCCCGGCAGGAGTTGGATGACGAGGAGCAGGCGCGGGCCATCCACTTCCGGCTGCTCCGGCAGCCCCTGGTGGCGGATATCCTGCATCCCGAGTCCCCGATCGGTCCGGACGAGCTGGTGCCCGCACTGCTGAACGCTGACGAGCAGGAGCTGGAGACGGCGCTGGAGGTCTTCGACGCGGCTCAGCTCGCCTTGCTCGTGGCGCAGGGCAGCGAGCTGCTCGATGGACTGGAGCGATCAGGGGCGGACACGCTCACCGCGCGGGGGCGGCTCGCACTGCTCGAGAAGGGCCTGCTGGAGAAGGGGTTGGTCACCAAGACAGCTGGGCCGACGCCTCAGTAGAGCCCAAAGCCCCTCGCTCCAGAGGGGGCATCGGTAGGTGCGGCTAGGCCCGAACACATTATCAGCGGATGTCACGGGATGCGTCGGCATCCCGATGGTACTTGGAGCGAAATAGTTTGGCCGTAAATGGGATTTGTCGACAGAGAAATATTAGTATATTCTAAATAACGAATGTTCTATCGGTCACTTTCCGGAGGATTCGACCATGCTTCCCGCTATTCCTCTTCTTCTTGGTTTTATCGCGGCTATGGTCTTCGAGTTGGCATCTCACGCAGTCTACGGTACCGAGGACATCATGTCCCATACCTGGATCGACATGGTGTTCTGGGGCCTGATCGCCGCAGGCGTGCTGGTCTCCCTGGTCAATGTCTTCTGGGGATGTCTGCCTTGTCGCCTGTCGCGGTTGGTACATGCAAAGGGCTTGCAGGATCATCTCTGCAGGAACCTGACCTGCTCCTGAGCATTCAGGGAGCGACCTTGCCTCGCCGCATGAGCCATCGAGCCCGAAGCAGAAGCTCATAGCCCGCGATCCCCGAGGCGTCCGCGGCGAAGTCCAGGAGAGAGCAGTCTCGGAAAGGCAGGAGTCCCTGGATCAGCTCAATCATCAGCCCGTAGCCCAGCAGGAAGGTCCACCGGTAGGGCTGGAGCCGACGGCCCGGATAGGATCGGTCGGCGAGCCAGGCGAGGACGCCGAATGCCAGGAAGTGGTCGAATTTGTCGTTCGTGCCCGGCAGCTGCTTCAGGGGCGCGAACGCCAGGTAGGCGATGACCAGCACGCAGACCAGGAGTGCCAGCCGAAAGGCTTGGCGCGCCTGGGGGGCCGTCATGGTGGGCAGACTCATCCGTGCTCGCGGACAAGGGCGCGGTGGCCGATGTCGCTCCGAAAGTAGGCGTCTTTCCAGCCGATCTCGTGCACTAGGTCGTAGGCCCGGGACCGGGCCGCGCTCACATCATTGCCGAGGGCGGTTGCGCACAGGACCCGGCCGCCGTTGGTCACTACTTGGCCGTCGGCGAGCCGGGTGCCGGCGTGAAACACCTTGCAGTCGGCGAGTCCGCCCGCCTCTTCCAGACCGCGGATCGGGTGTCCCTTTTCGTAGGCATCCGGATAGCCACCCGCCGCCATGACCACCCCCAGTGCGGCCCGCGGGTCCCATTCGTCCGGCACCTGATCGAGCCGCCCGTCGAGGGCCGCGAGGCATAGCTCCACCAGATCGGAGCGCAGGCGCATGAGAATGGACTGGGCCTCGGGATCACCGAAGCGGCAGTTGTATTCCAGGACCTTGGGCATGCCATCCGTGTCGATCATCAGGCCGGCGTACATGAAGCCGGTGTAGGGCACCCGCTCCGCCGCCAGCCCTTCGACCGTCGGTCGGATGACCAGGTCCATGATGCGCTCGTGGATCTCGGGTGTGACGACGGGTGCGGGCGAGTAGGCACCCATGCCACCGGTGTTGGGGCCCTGGTCCCCGTCGTCCCGGGCCTTGTGGTCCTGGGAGCTCGCCATGGGTAGGATGTGCCCCCCACCCACGATGGCGATGAAGCTGGCCTCTTCGCCTGTCAGCTGCTCTTCGATGACGATGCGCCTGCCCGCCGCACCGAAACGACCGCCGCTCAGCATGTCCCGCACCGCTCGCTCGGCGGTGGGCAGATCCCCGGCGAGGATTACGCCCTTGCCCGCGGCGAGCCCGTCCGCCTTGACCACGATGGGTGTGCCGACCTCTCGCAGGTAGGCGAGGGCGGGCTCCGGCTCGGTGAAGGTCCGGTAGGCCGCCGTCGGGATGCCGTGGCGCGCGAGGAAGTCCTTGGTGAACGCCTTGGAGCCTTCGAGCCGCGCGGCAACCTTGGTCGGTCCGAAACAGGGCAGACCCATGTTCTGAAAGGCATTGACCACACCGGCGACCAGTGGGGCTTCGGGACCCACGATGGTCAGCTCGATGGCGTTCTCCCAGGCGAAGGCGACCAAGGCGTCCATCTCCTCGGAGCCTATGTCCAGATTCTCCACCCCCGGCTCGCTGGCGGTGCCGCCGTTGCCCGGTGCTACGAAAACCTTTTCCACCAGGGATGACTGGGCGGCTTTCCAGGCGAGGGCGTGCTCGCGCCCACCGCTGCCGATGATCAATACCTTCATGTCTCTTGTGGCTCCGGTTGCTTGGTCACGACCGAGCGGTCGATCAGGGATTACGCAAAGGAGATCATCCCTCGGCTGCTGGATTGGATGAAGCTCAGGATCTGGGCAGTCTCCGGCCCGGGATACTCCTGCTCGGCCTTCTGCATAGCTTCGACCATACGCAGCCCAGAGCGGAAGATGACCCGGTAGACGGCCTTGATGGTGCTGCGCTGCTCCTGGGTGTAGCCGTTGCGACGCAGCCCGACGAGGTTGAGGCCGATGATCCTGGCCCGGTGGCCATCGGCAATTACGAAGGGTGGCACGTCCTGAGGCACGCCTGTCACACCGGCGATCATGGACAGAGAGCCGATCCGACAGAATTGATGGACGGCCGTCTGTCCGGACAGGAATACTCGGTCCTCGACCTCCACATGGCCGGCCAGCGTCGCCGTGTTGGCGAAGATATTGTGGTTGCCCACAATGCAGTCATGTCCCACGTGGCTGTAGGCCATCAGGTAGTTGTGGTTCCCGATGCGGGTTCCCTGAGCGGACTTGATGCCTCGGCTGATGTTGACTCCCTCTTTGAAGTGATTGTGATCGCCGATGGTGAGGGGCTTGCCCGCCTCCGGAGTGTATCCCAAGTCCTGGGGCTCGGCGCCGATGGTAGCGCCGTGGCAGACACGGTTGTGGGATCCCATCCGCGTCCCACCGTAGATGCGTACACAGCTCTCGATGACGCAGTCCGGCCCCACGAGGGCCCCACTCTCGACGATGGAGTAAGGACCCACCCGAACGGAGGGGTGGATCCGGGCTCCTTCCTCGATAATTGCCGTGGGATGGACGTCCATTACCGCTCCGGCGGTCGCCGACTTCAGAGATGAGCGATGGGTAGGTGCCGATCCCAGGCCCTGGATCGGCCGGGCTCAATGCCGAAAATGGCGCATTCCGGTGAAGATCATCGCCATTCCGTGCTCGTCCGCGGCGGCGATGACCTCCTCGTCGCGCATCGAGCCGCCGGGCTCGATGACGGCCCGGATGCCAGCGGCGGCGGCGTTGTCGATGCCGTCCCGGAAGGGGAAGAAGGCGTCCGAGGCCATGACGGCGCCCGTTACCTCCAGTTCCGCCTGCTCGGCCTTGATGGCGGCGATGCGCGCAGAGTTCACGCGGCTCATCTGTCCCGCTCCGACCCCGATGGTCATGAGGTCGCGCCCGTAGACGATGGCGTTCGACTTGACGTACTTGGCCACGCGCCAAGTGAAGAGCAGGTCCTCCATCTCCTTGTCGGTGGGTGCCCGTTTGGTAACCACCGCGAGCTTCTTGGCCAGGGACAGGTCCGCCTCCTGGACCAGGAGTCCGCCGTTGACCCGCTTGAATTCGGTGCGCCCCCGCTCTCCATGGAGCTTTTCCTCACTCGTCCGCCCTTCTTCACTCCATTGGTCGCACTCGAGCAGACGCACGTTCTTCTTGGCGGCGATCGCCGCGACTGCGGCGGGCTCGACGCCCGGGGCTATGATGACCTCGACGAACTGGCGATCGACGATGGCCCTTGCCGTCGCCTCGTCGAGCCGGCGGTTGAAGGCGATGATGCCGCCGAACGCGGATTCGGGGTCGGTCGAAAAGGCCCGCTCGTAGGCCTTGAGCAAGTCGGATGCCAGGGCGACACCGCAGGGATTGGCGTGCTTGACGATGACGCAAGCCGGCCCCTCGTCGAACTGTTTGATGCACTCCAGCGCTGCGTCCGTGTCCGCGATGTTGTTGTAGGACAGCTCCTTGCCCTGGAGCTGGCGTGCCGTTGCAATACTCGCCTCGCGGACATCGCGCTCGACGAAGAAGGCTGCCTGCTGGTGAGGATTCTCGCCGTAGCGCATGGCTTGCTTGCGCTGGAACTGCATGCTCAGGGTGCGCGGGAAGACTCTGTGTTCCCCGGCGCCGACCTGCAGGCCCAGGAAGTTGGCGATGGCACCGTCGTAGCGGGCCGTATGCTCGAATGCCTTGACTGCCAGATCGAAGCGGGTGCCCTCGCTGACCGCGCCGTCCTGTTCCCTCATCTCCGCCAGGATCCGGGGGTAGTCGGCGGCGCCTACCACCACCGTTACAGCCTCCCAATTCTTCGCCGCCGCCCGCAGCAGGGTGGGACCACCGATGTCGATGTTCTCGATTGCATTGGGCAGGTCGCAGTCCGGGTCCGCCACGGTGCGCTCGAAGGGATAGAGATTGACCACCACCAAGTCGATGGGCTTGATCCCGTTCTCCCGCATCACCGAGTCGTCGATTCCCCGCCGCCCCAGGATGCCCCCGTGAATGCGCGGGTGCAGGGTCTTCACGCGCCCGGCCATCATCTCGGGGAAGCCAGTGTAATCTGTGACTTCCAGCACTGGGATCCCCTCGTCCGTCAGGAGCGCTGCCGTCCCGCCGGTCGACAGGATCTGGACCCCGCTCGACACCAGGTCGCGGGCGAGGTCCACCGCGCCCGTCTTATCGGAAACGCTGATTAGTGCGCGTCGTATGGGCTGCATCTATATGAATATCTACCGGAACGGTCAGTTGTACGCTCGTGCCGCTACCTCAGAAAGCGCGGCAACCCTAATCTCAGTCTTCCTGACGAATCCCGTAGCCCACCATCTTCTTGCGCAAGGTGCTCCGGCTCAATCCCAGCAGGCGCGCTGCCCGCGTTTGATTACCCTGGGTGTAGTCGAGCAAGGTCTCGATCAGAGGATGCTCGACCTCCCCCAGAACCATCTCGTGCAAACCGGTCACCTCATGTCCGTCGAGGCTGCGAAGGTAGCTCCGCATCGCATTGCGAACACATTCCCTCAGCGGTTCCGTTCGATCCGCCCGGAATACGGGAGGTTCCCCCAAATCTTCTTCTATTTGCTGAATCTCTATTTTTCTTGCCCTTGCCCTTATGGTTGTTAGCACTTTAAGTCCTCCGCAATTGCCCATCGCAAAGAGCCTCGGATTCTCGGCTCTTTCCTGTTGTTGCGGCGTCTTCACCCGTGAGAGCCGATCCATGGCCTGTGCATACGCGGCCCGCACCGAACCCCACCACCTCGGTCTGCCGAGCTACCCCTTCCGCATAATCCGAGTGCGGAGATTGGACCCTCAAAGGACAGGGGCTCATATGCTGCGCGCTCGGGATGTTTCTCTTCGATCCATCCTCGGGCACGGACTGCGGGGTCGAACGCCGATTCCCGAGCCGTCTCGGACGTCCCGGAAACTCCGAAGGCAGCCCTATGCGCTGGGCGGCCTTTTTCCCGATGATAGCATCGGCACATCCCGAGTTCAGCAACTCAACCCTTGCGTTGATCTGAATCAGGAGAAGGCAAAGCCAAAGGGTCAGCGCACGCTCGATCCTGTAAAGACCCCTTTGCCTTGACCGAACACTGGGCAAAGGTTAGCATCCGGACGCCACCTCAGGTGTCCCGAGGGTTTTCTGCCCGAGGGATGAAACGGGAAGCCGGTGCGTCGGATCGTTCGCGATCTCGGCAATTCCGGCGCTGCCCCCGCAACGGTAAGCGAGTCGAGGCGCGGCATCGAGCCACTGTGTCATAGACATGGGAAGGCGCCGCCCCGAGGATGGACATCCTCACTCGCGAGCCCGGAGACCGGCCTGAGGCCTTTGGATCGACATTGCGAAGGGCGGTGTCACCATGTCGCGTCTTTGTATTTCGTCCCCTGTTTCTCGTCGGTGGAGATTCGTCGCCCCATGGGGTTCGCAATCTTCGCAACCCGGCAGCGTGCCGCCGTCCGAGCTGCGCCATCGCGAGCGCATGCAGCGCAAGAAGGCGGTCGTGGACGCCGCAGTCGCCCGCGCTGGTAAGTCTCGCGGCCTGCTATTGGTCCTGACCGGCAACGGGAAGGGCAAATCCAGCTCCGCCTTCGGCATGGTCGTTCGGGCGTTGGGTCGAGGTCTGCGGGTCGGCGTCGCACAGTTCGTAAAGGGACACAGCGACACGGGGGAGGCGACCTTTTTTCGCCACCATCCGGCAGTGACCTGGCAGATACTCGGAGAAGGCTTCAGCTGGGAGACCCTGGATCGCCAGCGCGATGCCGCCGCGGCGGAGTGTGCCTGGACCGTCGCACAGGGTATGCTCGCCGATCCGCTACTGGACCTGGTTCTCCTCGATGAGCTGACCTTTCCGCTGAAGCATGCCTACCTGGATATCGACCGGGTGCTCGCCGATATCCAAAACAGACCTCGGAACACGCATGTGGTGGTTACTGGCCGTGCCGCCTCCGCGGTGCTGATCGATGCGGCGGACACCGTCACCGAGATGCGTGACGTCAAACACGCTTTCCGCACCGGTGTGCGCGCCCAGGCCGGCATCGATCTGTGAGCGCTGCCACGGTTTCGGTTTCGGGACCAACGGCGGG
>Ga0210085_1000360_pt1 | contig 19680 bp, 19 predicted proteins | sample China_Galinas_PW_5_FD_184866 | JGI IMG/M metagenome (GOLD analysis project Ga0210085, IMG submission 184866) | Wetland microbial communities from San Francisco Bay, California, USA, that impact long-term carbon sequestration - China_Galinas_PWC_D1... | ecosystem: Environmental > Aquatic > Marine... | reverse complement strand
CACCCTGGTCGATGGCTGCGCTGCTGAACGGGGTGTATGCCGCGGAAACACTCGGCGAGGCGCTGGCCCGGAAGGATAGCCTGGCCGCCCACGAGTCCATCGTGACCCGCGACGGCATCTGGCTCGGGCGCAGCTGGCTGCGCGTCGCGCGCGATGTCGACGAGAAGGCTGGTGTGCTGCAGCGGGAGCGGGAGATTGCACAGCTTCGGGAAGAAGTCGGCGGGCAGGCCGGGCGCATCGAATCCCTGCGTAACGCCATGGGCGAGGCGCGCGCCGCGCTGGTGGCGGCCGAGGGCGAACGCGAGGCCTTGCAGGAGGAGTTCAACCAGGCCCATCGGCGCGCCAGCGATCTGCAGGCGGGTCTGGTGGCGTGCCAGTCCCGCATCGAGCATCACCGCACCCGCAGTCACGATGTCGGCAAGGAGACCGAGGAGCTGCACAGCCAGAAGAGTGGCGGACAGGAGGAATACGCGGCGGCGCGCGACCGCCTGCAGGAGGCCCTGGCGGCCATCGAGCTCCTGAGCGCGGAACGCGAGCGGCAGGTCGCCCGGCAGCAGGCGCTGGGAAGCGCGCTGGAAGCCGCGCGGGAACAGGCGCGCAGCGCCCAGCAGGCTGTGCACGAATTTGCGCTGCAGGCCGAGTCGGTGCGCACCGGCAAGGCGGCCATCGAGGAGAGCCTCGCGCGCATGCGCGCACAGTCTTTGCAATTGTCCGGCCGGCGCGATGAACTGACCGGCGTCCTTGCACAGGGGGATAGCCCCATCGTGGAACTCGAGGCGGAACTTGAGATGATGCTGTCACAGCGCCGTGAGGTGGAAACCGAACTCTCCGCAGCGCGCAAGCAGGTCGAGGACATCGAGCACCGCGTGCGGGAGCTGGACCAGGAACGGGTGCGCAAGGAGCGTTCCGTCGGCAGCCGGCGCGATGAGGTGGCGCAGGATCGCCTCGCCTGGCAGGAAATCAAGGTGCGCAGCGACACCCTGCTCGAACAGATCACCGCGGCGGGTTTCGATTACCCCGGTCTGCTGGAGACCATCGATCCGCAGGCCAGCATTGAAGTCTGGGCGGAGCGCTCGGAGCAGGTGGAATCGCGCATCCAGCGGCTGGGGCCGATCAACCTGGCGGCCATCGAGGAGTATGAGGAGGAGTCCAAACGCAAGGTCTACCTCGATGCGCAGCACGCGGACCTGACCGAGGCGCTGCAGACGCTGGAAACTGCCATTGCCAAGATCGACAAGGAGACGCGTGCGCGCTTCAAAGAAACCTATGACAAGGTCGACGCAGGCTTCCGGGCGCGTTTCCCGCGCCTGTTCGGCGGCGGGCAGGCCTATCTGGAGCTGACCGGCGAGGACCTGCTGGATACCGGCGTCACCGTGATGGCGCGCCCCCCCGGAAAGCGCAACAGCACCATCCACCTGCTTTCCGGCGGTGAGAAGGCGCTGACCGCGATCGCCCTGGTGTTCTCCATCTTCGAACTCAATCCCTCGCCGTTCTGCATGCTCGACGAGGTGGACGCCCCGCTCGACGACGCCAATGTCGGCCGCTATTGCGACATGGTGCGGGAAATGTCGGACCGCGTGCAGTTCATCTTCATCACCCACAACAAGGTCACCATGGAGATGGCCAGGCAGCTCACCGGCATTACCATGCATGAGCCCGGTGTCTCCCGCCTGGTGGCCGTGGATATCGATGACGCGGTCAAGATGGCGGCGATGTAGGCGGATTTCCGTTATCATTACCACTCGTTTCCACAGTCGGACCCTGAGCCATGGATACACTGCGTTGGGTGATACTGCTAATCGGGATAGCCATCGTCCTGGGCATCTATGTGTTCAGCACCTGGCAGGCCCGCCGTCGCACGGAACCTGATTCCAGTCAGTCGAGGCGCCGGAACGAGCGGGTACCCGTCGATGTGCTGTTCGATGATTACCCGGGCAATGCAGCGGTCGACGCCGAGCTGGAAAGTCTCGGCAAGCTGATCGCGGAGGATGCCGATGCCGGCGTTCATGTCGAGACGCCGCCCCCACCGGCCTTCGTCCAGCCTGACAAGGTGGTGACCCTGTTCGTGCTGGCGCCGGGCGGCGTCCCGTTCCCCGGCGCGTTCATCATGGACGCCATGAGCGATGCGAAGCTCCAGTACGGCGACATGCAGATCTTCCACTACCAGGAGACGGCCAGTGACGGCCAGCGGACGCTGTTCTCCGCCGCCAATATCGTGGAACCGGGTACCTTCGATCCGGATGCCATGGAGACCTTCTCCACACCGGGTCTGGTGCTGTTCCTCACGCTGCCCGGTCCCTTCGATGCCGTCAGGGCCTTCGACGCCATGGTCGAAGCGGCGCGCTCGCTGGCCAACAGTCTCAAAGGTACTGTCTGTGACGCCACCCGCAGCGTGCTCACCAACCAGACCATCGGCCACATGCGCGAGGACATCATCGACTTCCAGCTCAGACAGCGCGTCGCCCGCAACGCCTCATGAGCGTGCCGAAGGCGCCGCGCGAGCGCGTCCGGCAACTGCACGAACAGCTCCACGAACACAATTACCGCTACTACGTCCTCGATGACCCGATCATCTCCGATGCCGAATACGACCGGCTGCTGCGCGAACTGCAGGAGCTCGAGGCCGCCTGGCCCGAACTGGTAACCCCGGATTCACCCACCCAGCGCGTCGGCGCGACGCCGCTCAAGTCCTTCGGCGAGGTGCGCCATGAGGTGCGCATGCTCTCGCTGGGTAATGCCTTCAGCGACGAGGAGCTGGCCGACTTCGACCGCCGGGTGCGGGAACGACTGGAAGTCGATGCGGTGGATTACGCCGCCGAACCCAAGCTCGACGGGCTGGCGGTCAGCCTGCTCTATGAACACGGCGTACTCGCCCGGGCCGCAACCCGCGGCGACGGGGTCACCGGCGAGGACATCATCGCCAATGTCCGCACCATCAAGAGCGTCCCGCTGAGCCTGGCGGGGCGGGGCATCCCGGCGCGGCTGGAAGTGCGCGGGGAAGTGTATCTCTCCCACGCGGGTTTCGAGCGGCTCAACGTGCAGGCGCTCGCGCAGGGCCAGAAACCCTTCGTCAATCCGCGCAACGCCGCCGCCGGCAGTGTCCGGCAGCTGGATCCGAAGGTCACCGAAAGCCGCCCGCTGGAGATCTACATCTACGGTGTAGGCCTGGTGGAGGACGGTGAGCTGCCCGGTCGGCACACCGACATTCTGAATCGTCTGCGCGACTGGCGCTTCCGGGTCTACGACGGAATCGAGCGGGTGCAGGGGCTGGAGGGCTGTCTCGCCTATTACCACGCCATGGAAAAGCGGCGCGCGAAGCTGCCGTTCGACATCGACGGCGTGGTATTCAAGGTCGACCGCATCGACCAGCAGGCGCAGCTCGGTTTCGTCGCGCGCGCACCGCGCTGGGCGGTGGCGCGCAAGTTCCCCGCCCAGGAGGAGCAGACGCGGGTGCTCGCGATCGACGTGCAGGTCGGGCGCACCGGCGCGCTCACCCCGGTGGCGCGGTTTGAGCCGGTGTTCGTCGGCGGCGTAACGGTCACCAACGCCACGCTGCACAACGAGGACGAGGTGCACCGCAAGGACGTGCGCGTCGGCGACACGGTGATGATCCGGCGCGCCGGCGATGTGATCCCCGAAGTGGTGAGCGTCATCCCGGAGCTGCGCCCGAACGGCGCCCCGGTGTTTCACCTGCCGGAGGTCTGCCCCGAGTGCGGCTCGGCGGTCGAACGCGTGGAAGGGGAGGCGGTGGCGCGCTGCACCGGGGGGCTGTTCTGTCCCGCGCAGCGCCGCGAGACCATCCGCCATTTCGCCTCGCGCCGGGCCATGGACATCGAGGGCCTGGGCGAGAAGCTGGTCGATCAGCTGGTCGAGACCGGTCGGGTCGAGGAGGTCAGCGACCTCTACCAACTCGACGTTGAGGCCATTGCCGGCCTGGAGCGCATGGCCGACAAATCCGCGGCCAACCTCGTCAACGCCCTGGAGAAGAGCAAGGCCACCACGCTGGAGCGCTTCATCTATGCGCTCGGCATCCGCGAGGTGGGCGAGAGCACAGCCCGCGTGCTGGCGCAGGAATTTGGCGACCTCGATCCGCTGATGGCCGCGGAGGTCGATGAACTGATGGCGGTGCGCGATATCGGCCCGATCGTGGCCGCGCACATCCACGCCTTTTTCCGCGAGCCGCACAACCGCGAGGTGATCAGGAAGCTGCGCGCCGCCGGCGTGCGCTGGGAAAAGGTGGCCCGTCCCCGCTCAAGGCCGCTCGCCGGCAAGACCTTCGTCCTCACCGGCACGCTGTCCATGCCGCGCGAGGCGCTGAAAGAACGGCTGCTCGCGGCCGGCGCCAAGGTGTCCGGCAGCGTTTCGAAGAAAACCGACTACGTCGTGGTCGGCGAAGACCCGGGGTCCAAGTACGACAAGGCGAGGGAATTGGGCATCACCATCCTCGACGAGGCCGCCTGCCTTGCATTGCTCGACTGAGGTTCCGCCGCCCGCAGAAAGAGGGCAGGGGCTGCGACGTACCCGATACCTTCGCCCATGGTACCTCGCGCCAGCGCGTCGAGTGGTTCAGTCGCCGCAGTGAGCACGGCGACATCGCGTGCTGAGACACCGTCGGATTCGGCTGACCGGCCGAAACGATATAAGGGATTCTACGTATAGATCATCGCCGCATAATTACGGATGATGTATGTTCGCAGCAAGCAGATGAAGCTTTTCGGCAGTATCTCCCGCAAACTTTGTGAATCCGTTTGGGCAATATAATATGAACCGATCACATTGAATCTTGCACAAGAAGAAATTCAAAAATACCCAAATGAAAAAATCCCTTTTTTGCTTTTTGACAAACTACAAGTAGCTAGCTGTTAACGACCAGAGGATAGGGAATTATGTGGGAAGCAATTCAGTACGTCACTAGCGGTCTGACTCTTGTTGCCTTCTTAGTAATGGTGATCGCATGGACTTACAAATCGAAGACGGAAGAACGTGAGCGGCTCATCAAGACAGCCTCAGCAGACAAACGCGCAGATCTTGTTCGTTCAGCGCTTGAGTTCTTCGATGTTGATACAGGTGGGTTAACTAAAGAGCATAAATACGAGCTCGCTCTAATGCAGATTCATGCTAGGGCTCAGCGTTTTCGAACCACAGCGATTGTGGTTTGTGTTATTGCGCTTATTTTGGCTGGAGTCTCTGCGTATGCGATCTCTCGATCTAGTTCAAATCCATCCACGCAAAACGGGGCAGAACTGAAGACTCCGATCACAGATCCAAAGGCTTGCCGCGATAAGAGTCATGGTATTGAAAAATATGGCAAGGAGCTGGATGTAACTAGAACTTCTCGTTGGATGAGCGGCGGCTATAGCCAAGACCCATGGTGCAACGACGTTATTGGGCAACTGAAGGGTGAATATCCAGAGGGAGATTTCAACAAAGTCTCTAGTTCAGAGAAATCTAGAAGTACGTGTAAACCACTTAAGTGCATGGAGTATCAATATACTTGTACAGTTCACGTCAAGACAGATCCGATCTATTTCGAGAAGGTGAGCTCTGCTTGTAAGTGACCACTTAATCATTCAGTCCAGCCGACACCGCTATGCAGCGCGGCTGACTTCCAGCGTTGTGCAGCAATAAACGGAAAGTCAATTAAATGAAGATCGTTAGCTTTGCGGTGAATAACTACCGAGGCATTTCGGGTGGTCTCGAACCAAACACCATCGATTTTCGGGGGATAAACACCCTCTTTATATTCGGTCAGAACAACACAGGAAAATCCACGTTCCTGAAAGCGTATGACTTCTTTTATCACGACGAACTTCCGGCGTCCGATGATTTCTTCCGAAAGAAAACAGATAATTCAATCGAGATACAAATCGAGGTGGAGTTAGACGATTGGGATAGGAAGCGAATCGAGGTTGCCGCCCCAAAAGCAAAGGAAAGTTATAAGGGCTACCTCATTGACGGTTGCAGAATTCGCCTAAGGTCCGAATGGAATCCAGATGGTAAGAAAGTCAAGAAGAGGACCTACACATGGCATCCGGCGGATTGCACGTTCGTCGAAATTGGCTACGCATCCGTCGGACTTCATGGTGTATTTCAATCCTGCTTGCCTAGACCCATCAAGATCAAGGCGATGCCGAATGAGGAAGAGGCAAAGACAATTCTGAACGAAATCCTGAAAGCAGTAGCGGAGTCAAAGCTGAAGGATAAAGAACTCAAAGAGCTAAAGGACGCCCAAGACAAGATAAAAGAACTCCAAGACAGAATGTACAAGAAGGATGTCCTTGAGAAATACGAGGGATCCGTCAACTCGTACATGAGCGTACTGTTTCCTTCCGTACGCGTGGCCATTGACGATGCACGAGACCGAGTAGCCTGGACGGAGAACAAGCTGGGAAGAGAGTTCGATATATCATTTCAGAAACTTGATGCCTCGGGCAATGTCGATTCAGAGCTGCCGAATCACGCAGGCTTGATCGGGCACGGGACTATTCGAACGGCAATCTTTACGCTTCTTCTCATGAGAGATATTGCGGAAGAGTTCGAGCGTATTGAAGGGCGAAAGGACTACCTTGTCCTCTTTGAGGAACCGGAGCTATTCCTCTATCCAAAAGTCATTCGGGATCTCAGAGACCTAATCTACAAGGTCTCTGAGGGTGAGACGCCTTACCAAGTACTGTGCGCATCACACTCACCTTCGATGATCGACATAACGCAATTGAAGTCCTCGATAATCCGTCTCGTGAAAGAGGATGACGGCACAAGACTCTTTCAGGTCTCTGATACATTTCTGAAATCAGCTTCAGGCGCCGTCTCTGATGCTGATTTCAAGCAGGAGATGTATGAAGTTCTGCGGTTCAATCCTTACATATGTGAGGCGTTTTATGCCGATGAGGTGATTCTTGTTGAGGGGCCTACGGAAGAAATCGTGCTTCGAGCGTACCTTCGGGAGTTGCCACAGAAAAAGTTCTTCTTCATTCTCAATTGCGGTACTGTGACCAACATTCCCTTCTATCAGAAGGTGCTCGCGAAGTTCACCATACCCTACAGTGTGATATGTGACACAGACGGCAAATCTCCCTCGTCCACTGATCCAGATGGCAATCCGTTGTTTGATTCTGGGATTCAGGGAACGATCTCTGAACAGTTCCAAGCCGATCGTAGTGCCGGCAAAGTGGGCGTCTTCCGTTGCCATCACACCACATTCGAGCCTGCTCATAGAGCGGATTCGATCCCGGAAGGACTGCGTATGCCTCCATCGTCCTCAAACGGCAAGCCATTTGACGCTAACAGATACTGGAAGGAGATATTGAAACCGCAACTGAACTCAACGAAGATTGCGAGCGTCCCGATAATTGCAATCACGCGTACGATCACGGGTTGGGATAAGGCTGCACAACAAGGCGTTTGACTCGTACGCGAAACCCGCGGCGGGATGCGCGCCGGTCACCGCTCACGTTAAGGGGAAAAAGGGGACATTCTACTTTTTGTATAAACGCATAAACCAGAATGGAAGAATAATGGGGGGTCGGATACATTATTGCCTACTGGATAAATGTGTCTGGCCCATCTGCCCGCCAAATTCAATAATTGAACTGAACCAGGTAAAATTTATGGCGACATATTCCGCGCCCTTGAAAAATCGCAAGGCAGTCAGCCGCACATGCTCGATGACGACACCACCCTCGCCGATCTGCGCGCCCGCTTTCCGCGCAGCGGCCGCGTGGCCTGGATCGGTCTGCGCCCGGCACCGCGCGCGGCGATTCGGGTCGTTGATTCAGTACAACTGACCGCCGACGCCGGCATCGAGGGTGACCACCGTGCCGCGCGCGGCGGCGGCAAGCGCCAGGTCACCCTCATCCAGCAGGAACATCTCGGCGTCATCGTCGCTCTGGCGGGGCTCGACGCCGTCGATCCCGCGCTGCTGCGGCGCAACCTGGTGATCTCCGGTATCAGTCTCGCGGCGCTCAAGGACCGTTGCTTTCGTATCGGCGAGGCCTTGCTCGAAGGCACGGGGGAGTGCCAGCCCTGTTCGCGCATGGAGGAAAACCTGGGGCCGGGCGGCTACAACGCGATGCGCGGTCATGGCGGCATCACGGCCCGGGTCCTGCAGGGTGGTCAGGTGCGCATCGGCGATTCAGTACAGCCCTGCCAGTACAGCGGAGAATGAACGCCCACGATCTTCTGCATCGTGGGCAAGGATGCGGACGTTGTCGATTATGAGGATTATCACTGAGGTGTAATGATGAAGATGCACAATCCGCCCCATCCAGGTGAAATTCTGCGGGAGCTGTGTATTGAGCCCCTGGGGCTCAGTATTACTGAGGCAGCAGAGGCGCTGGATGTCACCCGCAAGACGCTCTCAGCCATTCTCAACGGCCACTCGGGTATCAGCCCCGAAATGGCGGTACGGCTTTCGCTCGCTTTTGGCACGTCCTCCGAGAGCTGGCTGAACCAGCAGTCGCAGTACGATCTGTGGCAAGCCGAAAAGAAACGAAACCAGTTAAAGGTCAAAAAGCTGTCTGCAGCATAAGGCATGGGAAAAAGGCGATAGCTGACTTCTCCGCATAAACCAGAATATCCCCTTTTCCGTAGGGCAGCGTTTCGCTGGTGAATGCCGTGCCGTCGCTGGAGCCGGGATGCAGGGCGCCGGATTCCGCCGCGCTGATCTGCAGGACGACGAGCGTGGCGTACCCGCCGGGATGGGGCTGGACATCGATGATGTGTCCGGCCGCCTGAGTGGCTTCGGCTGCGCCGTACAGGAGATCGCCGGCGGATCGGGGCGCATCGCACCTCAAGGGTTTCCTGGAACTGACGCCGTGATATGCTTCAAGGCAAGCTGAAGGCACCGAGAGGGTAGCCAATGCACACCGCCAAGCAGGACGTCCGCACGCTATTAGACCATCTGCCGGATGACAGCACGATCGAGGACATCCAGTATCACCTTTACGTCATCGAGAAGGTCCGCCGCGGGCGAAGTGACATCCGCGACGGCCGACACCTCACCCATGAACAGGCCAAAGAACGCTTGAGCAAATGGCTCAAGCCCTGATTTAGTCGGAGGAGGCGCTCGATGATGTCGATCGCATCGCCGAGTACATTGGCCGGGATTCACCGTACCACGCCCAGCAGGTCGTCGAACACCTGTTCGATCTTGCCGGCGAACTGCCCGCGCAGCCGGAACTCGGACGCATCGTCCCGGAACTCGCCGACCCGAAGGTTCGGGAGCGCTTCCTATACAGTTACCGCTTGATTTATGAACTGAGTGACGAGGAAATCCATATCCTCGCCGTGATCCACGGCAGGCGCCTGCTCGAATCACTCGAGCGCTTCAACGACTGATTCCTAACGGTACAGTCTATCTTCGGATCGCCCGTCACTGAGACAACCGTCGAAGGGGGAGTCGGATACATTATTGCTCAGAGGATAATTATGTCTGGCCCACCTGCTCTCCAAGGAAGGGGAAAAGGGGACATTCTGATTTTTTGAAAAAAAACCAGAATGTCCCCTTTTCCCCATGCTCGATAACGACACCACCCTCGCCGATCTGCGCGCCCGTTTTCCGCGCAGCGGCCGCGTGGCCTGGATCGGTCTTCGCCCGGCGCCGCGCGCTGCCATCCGTGTCGTCGATTCGGCAATCCTGACCGCCGACGCCGGCATAGAAGGGGACCACCGTGCCGCACGCGGCGGTGGCAAGCGCCAGGTCACCCTCATCCAGCAGGAACATCTCGGCGCCATCGCCGCGTTGGCGGGGCTCGACGGCGTCGATCCCGCGCTGCTGCGCCGCAACCTGGTCGTCTCCGGCATCAGTCTCGCGGCGCTCAGGGACCGCTGTTTTCGTATCGGCTAGGCCGTTCTCGAAGGCACGGGTGACTGCCAGCCCTGCTCGCGCATGGAGGAAAACCTGGGGCCGGGCGGCTACAATGCGATGCGCGGTCATGGCGGCATCACGGCCCGGGTCCATCAGAGCGGTCGGGTGCGCATCGGCGATTCCGTACAGCCCTGCGCACACGACGGGGAATAAATGCCGGCAACCGCGTCGGCACCGGTCACCGGTGCTCCTGCCGTGCGAGAGGGCGCCAATAAAGTGGGATAAAAGCCATATATAGATCCATACATCTATATGTACTTATGGCTGGGATTCTGATAGGGTTTCCGCATGAGCATGGATAGCTTTGAATGGGATCCGGAGAAGGATTCCGTTAATCAGGCTAGGAGCCTGTCGGACTTAGGTGATCGTAGCGAGCATGGTGGGAGAGCGAGCACAGAGGTTCACGATATCGAGGCGCATAGTGGTTCTATGCAACGAAATATCGGGGAACTATGGGCCGCTCTCCCGCCTGCGCAGTAGATCAATCCTAAGTCCGACAGGCTCCTAGGCATGGTGTTTCGTTCTCTGAAGCGCAGTTTGCTTTCGCTGATCCGGATCGCGTTATCGCTGAAGACTTGTCCCACAGTCATGGTGAAAAACGCTATTACTGTTTCGGAAAGGTTGGGGGCGGAATCCTGACCGTCCGATTTACATACCGCCGTGGTCTTGTCCGGATTTTCGGGGCGGGCTACTGGCGCAAAGGTAAGCAGATTTATGAGCGCGAAAATCAAATACACTGACGGACCCGTTGGCCCCTTGAAGGTTGTGCCGGATTTCCTGCCTGCTCCAGAGGAACTCGTCTTCAAGGAAGATACGGTAAAAGTGACGATTGCCCTGAGCAAGGAAAGCATTGAGTTCTTTAAGCAGGAAGCGGAAAAACATCATACCCAGTACCAGAAGATGATTCGTCGATTGCTGGATGTCTACACGCTCGCCCATAAACAACCTGTAAAGCGACCCGGCCGGCACAAAAAAACGCGCGACTGAACGCGGACGTTTGCCGTCCGGGAGAGGCATGAAGTCCGAGGGGCAGATATTCTGGATCAGAGCAGATTTTTCTCTTCTATGAGCAACAGTGGTGCGCTGACACCGCTGCTTTACTCGAATGGCGCTGTCCTGGGCTGGTATGCTATTGATGTGGGGTGGGTTGGGCGCTTCGTTTGTGTCTTGATCCACCGGATGTGCTGGCAGGCACGCATGTAAGAGATGTCGTGTTGCTTCGCAACGTTTGGTGGGTCACGCGCTAGGCGCGTACCCACCCTACATATATTATCCACCGCTCAGCGACTGGAAAATATACAGGGTGCCGTGATCCGGCACCCGGTCCGACAGCGTCTTCCGGTCGAGTACCACCACATCATCGATACTGAGCTGGACATGCCGGCGCAGCGCGCCGTGTTCGTCGAGCACGTAGTCGGTGAAACCGGGTGCGATGGCATTCACCTCGCGCAGCACTTCGGCGACCGAACCGGCCGGCACCGTGAGCGTGCGGTACTCCAGCAGCGGGAAGAAGCGGTACAGGTGGCGGGTCAGGGTGACCGTGGGCATGCGGCTTACCCGAAGCGAACCGAGTACACCGGTGGAAAGTTGTTGCCCAGGCATTGCCAGGACTCGCCCCGGTCTTCCGACAGATACACGTTGCCGGTCGTGCTGCCGAAGCACAGCGTGTCGCCCGCCACGTCGAGTCCGTGCCGGAGGACGATATCGTAGGCATTGTCCTGCGGCAGACCGTTGGTGAACGCCTGCCAGGACTGTCCGCCATCCGAGGTGCGCGCCACGAACAGGCCACCCGCGATCGCCATGCGCGCCATGTCCGAGCGGGCGGGCACCACCCAGGCGGTACGCCCGTCCTGCGCATCGGCCGCGACCGGAAAGCCGAAATGCACGCCGGCCTCCGGCACGCTGACCTTGCGCCAGTGCTGCGCGCCGTCATCGCTGTAGAACACACCGCAGTGGTTCTGCTGCCAGAGGTGATCCGGCTGCCCGGCACAGGCCGTCACGAAATGCGGATCGTGGCTCCACTCCGCCTCCGGGTCCGGGCTGTAGTCATTCGTCATGCCGCGGCTGCGGCCTTGCCAGCTGCGGCCGCCGTCGGTGGTCTCGATCACCCCGGCCGTGGATACGGCAACGTGGATATGATCCGGATTGCGCGGGTCGACGATGATCGAATGGATGCCCGGCTCGAACACGCCGTAGTCGATGCTCGCCGGCGTACCCATCCAGCGATTCTCGTTGGTCGCATCGCCGGCGAACAGGTCGCCGCCACGGCTCTCGTGATTCCACAGGGGCCGGTTGAGTTCCCAGCTGTCGCCGCCATCGTCGCTGGTGAACAGGCCGCCGGGGATGGTGCCGGCATACAGCCTGCCGGGCTGACCGGCACTGCCAAAGGCCAGATTCCAGATCTTGTAGACCGTGGCGGGCGCGTACTCGGGCTCGCCGGTCGGCGCTGCCGGGTCAAAATCGGGAGACGGCAGGACCTTGACGATGTAGCGCGCCCCTTGCGGATACTTCAGCGACAGCACATCTTCCCAACCGGCGCCGCCATCGCGCGAACGGGACAGCTTGGGTCCCCAGTGGCCATGGTCCAGGGATGACCACAGGGTGCCGTCTCGTGGATCGCGCGCCGCGTAGCACACGGGTATTCCCGCGTGTGCGATCGGCCGCGGGCGCCAGGCGCCATTGGCACGATCGAATATCACCGTGCCCTTGCGCGTACCGAGCAGGATCATATTCGACATGGAATTGCCCCCTCCTGTCCGTGATTTTTCCCTTGCCACGATACTATAGGAGAAGATGACGGGGATAGCCGGCGCGGGAAAAGGGGTAAGGAAAAGGGGAAAAGGGGACATTCTGCTTTTTCGCCTGTATTACGGTAGAAATGCGAAAAAGCAGAATGTCCCCTTTTTCCCAGGATCATATTCGACATGGAATTGCCCCCTCCTGTCCGTGATTTTTCCCTTGCCACGATACTATAGGAGAAGATGACGGGGATAGCCGGTCCGATTCAATACTGGAGGTGAACCGGCGTCAGATGCCGGATTGGAAGTATTTGGCAGAACTGCAAGCCAAAACTTGTCAGATCGGTTGTGTTGTCATTCCGGCCTGATGAGCGCAGTGAATGTCAGCCGTAATCCGGCATCTTAAAAGCAGGAGTAAACGTGGTACGTCCCCGATTTCCCTGCTATTCCCATCGCGGGCGGTTATGATGTAATTGACGCTTCGGTAAACACATGACGGAAGTTAGCAAATAACATAAACATATAATCTTATCTATATGTATTATAAAAATATAATAGATACTACGTGGTGTGCGGGATTGCTGTTATTGGCGGGGGTCATGCTGGGTGCTGCACCGGCCGGGGCGGGAGACTATGTCAGTCCTCCATCGATCGAGGGTGCGGTGACCATCGACGCCGAGCAGTTGATCACGCTGGTGGTGGAACACCAGGATACCGTCCTGATTGACTCCCGCGTCGGGACAGACCGTGCCGATGGCTATATCGAGGGATCGGTGCATCTCGTCGATTCGAAGACGGACTGTGATTCGCTCGCCCGGTTGATCAGCACGCGCACGACGCCGGTCATTTTTTACTGCAACGGCGTGCGCTGTGATCGCAGCGGCAGGGCGGTCGGGATCGCCGTCGCCTGCGGATACCGGGACGTGTACTGGTTCCGGGGCGGCATCGAGGAATGGCGGGCAAAGGAGTTCCCGCTGATCCAGGATATTCCCGGGTGATGATGGATGAAACGATTTCACATCAATCTGCTTACCGGCCTCGTGCTCAGCATCGTGCTGCTCGGTGTCATCAGTGCGGCGGCGATACTGATCACGACGCGCATCTACCGTGATCTGACCTTTGATTTCGAGCGTCAGTACCTGAGCCGGTTGCTGGCCATCAAGTCATCGGACATCCTGTTGCAGCTCGAACACAATGCCTTTCAGCTGGGACTCCGGATCCAGGCCAGCGAGGACTTCAGAACCGCACAGGCGGCGAATGACGAGTTCGTGCTTTCCGCCGAACTCGAACACCAGTTTAAACAGGGCCTGATCACGGCGAATACCGTCACGGCGGTGGGTCTCTATGCCTTCGACCTGGATTTCAACCTGCTGGGCGCGGCGTTGCGCGATAGCGCCGACTCAGAGGGCGGCTCCGTGCTGTGCCCGGACCTGGTGAGCAAGGCGCGCATACGTGAGGGGCCGAGGCGCTTGCAACCGGCGACGGAAATCTGCCTGTCCGGGAACCGTCCTTACCAGGCCGTGATCATTCCGGTCGGCGGGCTCGATCCAAGCGGCTATCTGCAGGTCGTCTCCGATCCGGTTCCTGCGCTACACCGTCTCGACGAAGTGCTCAATATGCCCATCCGGATCGAGTTGTCCGATGACACCCGTCTTTACCAGTCGCCGGGCTGGGGAGACATACCGACGGATAGCACTGTGGTTTCCGATTTCATCGTGCACACGAATGATTCGCGCCCGGCCATCAGGATCGCAGCCGCCAGGAATGCCGATGCGCTGGTGGAGAAGCTGGACCAGACCGATACCCGGCTGATCGCTATCGTCATCGCCATCATCCTGGTCAGCGTTGCGACGGCGCTCTGGTTCGTGAAGTACTCGGTGTTCAAACCGCTGCAGGAATTGAGTAACCGTCTGCGGGACGGACGTCTGGGCGGCGGCGCTGCGGTCAGTGGAATACCGGCTGCGCTGGCACCTGCCGCACCGGCCAGCTTCCAGGCGCTCGGGGAACTCTATGAGACGTTGCGGGATATGGCGATACGTGACCCGCTGACCGGCACCTATAACCGGGCGCTGCTGGAAGACCGCCTGAAACAGGCCATCGCCGAACACCGCAGGACGCCGACCATTACCGCCGTCATGCTGGTCGACCTGGTGCGCTTCAAGTACGTCAATGATCTGCTGGGACATCATACCGGCGATGTGCTGCTCAAACAGGTGGTGGAACGTATGGCGGGCGTGCTGCGCGAGTCCGATACCCTGGGACGCCTGGGCGGGGACGAGTTCGCCATTATCCTCCCGGATACCGACGGGGCGCAGGCGTGTCAGGTTGCGCAGAAAATCATGCATGCCATGGAATCCGAATTCGAGGTGGAGAACCACACGCTGTCCGCCTCGGTTTCGATCGGCATCGCCCTGATGCCCCAGCATGGCGAGGAGGTCGATACCCTGCTGCGTCATGCCGACTATGCCATGTACGCGGCGAAAAAGACGCAATCCGACTATACGATTTACAACCCGAATATCACCGAAGAGGCCACCGTGGCCAGGATGGCGCTGGACGGTGTGCTGAACGAGAATATCGAACGCAACGACCTGTTCCTCGTCTACCAGCCCGTTATCGATTTCCACACCGGTCAGGTGAGTTACCTCGAGGCGCTGGTGCGCTGGCGGCAGCCCGACGGCATGGTCCTGCTGCCCGAAACCTTTATCCGCGTGGCTGAACAGAGCGGGCTGATACGCCTGCTCTCCGAATGGATCATCAACACGGCGTGCCGGGAACTGGTCACTCTGCAGCAGGTCAGGCCCGGACTGCGCGTGGGCATCAACCTGTCGATGCACAACCTGCACGACTACAAGCTGACGGAGTTGATCGAAAAGGCGCTGGAGCGTTACCGGCTGAAACCCGCTTGCCTGCTGCTCGAAATCACCGAGACCGGGGTCATGCTGGATCCAAACCAGGTCATCGAGATTCTGAACCAGCTCAGTTCCATGGGGCTGACCCTTTCGATAGACGATTTCGGCACCGGCCATTCATCGCTGGCTTATCTCAAGCGCCTGCCGGTGCATACGCTCAAGGTCGACAAGTCGTTCGTTACCGATATGGATTCCGACGACGACAATGCCTCGATTGTCCACGCTACCATCGATCTGGCCCATAATATGGGGCTCACCGTGACGGCCGAGGGTGTGGAAACGCGCCCGGTACACGATTTGCTGAAGGGCATGGGGTGTGACTATTGTCAGGGCTATTATGTTGGAGAACCCATGGAGAGTGCCGTTATCATTGACTGGCTGAACGAGAGGCGCCTGACCCGGATGATCCGGTAAGGGGCGAGGAGGGAATGATGGTCGGGAAGGCGATGGTTTTGTGCGCGGCGCTGCTGCTGGCGTCCTGCGGCGACGGTGGCGGTTCCGTCGATTCCCGGGAGACGCCGCCCCCGGCCGGCAATCACGTGTGGAAATCTCAGACCGACATGATCGATAAATCCAGGGGGGTCGAGGATATGGTCATGGAACAAAGCGCCAAACAGCGCCAGACGATCGATGAGATGGCACGCTAGGCAGTCGCCGGGGTTTCCTCCCCGTTACCTGCCGTGAGTTGACATGAGCGAAATCATCACCCTGACGAGTGGACTTGGGCAGGTCGGGAAGACCCATCTGGGTATCAATATCGCCCTCGAACTGGCCAGGAAGGGCTATGGTGCCGGCTACTATCACGCGGGCGGCAGCCAGTGGCCCCTCACTCGGCTGTTGCAGCTGCGCCAGCGTTCCACACCGAAGCATCCGGACGGAAAGGCCGGCGTTACCTGCCATGGCTATCAGGGCGTCGACATCATCGCATCCCGTGTACCGCCTTCGCGCTGGAATCATCTGGACCGGGACGAACTCGCCTCGCTGGTTGCCGCCCACGAGGTCTGGTCCGGCTACGATGATCTCGTAATCGATACCTCCGGCATGTCACCGCGCGCGGTCATTGTCTGCTGCCGTCTGTCTCGCCGCGTACTGCTGGTGGTGACCCCGGATCCGGGGTCTCAGTCGGGCGCATTTGCGCTGCTCAGAATCCTGCGCCTCAACGACTGCGACAGCCCGGTGGCGCTGGTTGTCAATCAGGTGGATGAGGACGCACAGGCCGCCGCAATCCATGCGCGCTTCTCGGAAAAAACGCGGCACTATCTGGGGCTGGAAGTGCCGCTGCTGGCGGCGGTCGTTCGTGATGACCATGTGCAGGCCGCCACGCGCCGCCAGCAGTCATTCACCTCGATATTCCCCGAATCGTTGGTGTCCGAATGTCTCGTCAAGCTGGTTGAGAACCTGCTGAAGTCGCATTCGAGCATCCCGGCCCATAGCGGGTTGCCGGAATTCTGGAATAATCTGGCCGAGGACATGTCCCTGCCGGTGCGTCTGCCCGGCAACGCGAACCTGGCGGAGTTCGAACCGGCGGAGGATATGACGGTGCAGGAGAGTGCGTCACCGGGCATTGACGATATCCGGGCCGAGGCAAGCCTGCTGCGTTTCGAGGGTCCGCTGGGAAGTATGGGCAGCGTCCTGGAGAATTTCTCGGGCGTCATGCACTTCCTGGCCGATGATATGCAGGCATTTCACGACCGGCTGGAAGATGTGCACAGCGATGCCTGCCAGGGGGCGGAATGGTCCGCGCCGGATTGCGGCATGCTTGAAATTACGCTGGCAGCGATCCTGGACACGCTGCGGCATTGTGTCAGCCGCCAGCAACAGGTCTGCTTCCAGGTCGAGGAGGATCCGGTCAGCGAGGAGGAGGAGAGCAACTGGCTGGCGCCGGGATATTACATCAAGTACGTGCTCGTGCTGCCCGGGCAGGACGACATTATCGACCGGGTAAAACTGGAGATGGAGCGGGTGCCCGGGTTGCAACTCAGCAACGGCCATGACAGTGAGTGCATCTGCGAGGTGATCTCGAGCGCTCGCGATGCCTGTCTCAGCGTCATCCATACGCCGCAGGGTGAACTCCGTGTCAACTACTGGCACCGCCCGGACCGGCGCAAGCGCCTGCGGTCGCAGGAAACCGTGAAGGATATTCCGTCTGGCAGGGAGCGGGATTGCGAGTCGTCGGGCAAACTGCTGCACTGAGGCGGTCGTAGAACATCGTGTCCGCCGCTAAAGCAACAAACTCACCGCAAAGCCGCAGAGAGCGCAAAGTATCTGATAGTTTTTGTTAGAGTAATTCTCTGCGTCCTTTGCGTCTCTGCGGTGAACGGTACATCTGGATGAAAACCTATTTGGCGTTGATCTCGATTTTCGCCGCTTCCCGGACCTGCTGGATATGCTGCTGCAGCTGCTGGTTCGCCACCAGCACCTTGAGGCGATCCTTGATGTCATCGAATGCGGGCGGGGTGCTTTCCCGCGTGTCTTCGAGCAGGATCACGTGCCAGCCAAACTGGGTCTGCACCGGCTCTTCGGTATAGCTGCCCTTTTTCAGCCCGACGAGGGCATCGGAGAACGGCTGAACCATCTGTGCGGTGGAGAACCAGCCGAGTTCCCCGCCTTCCGATGCCGAGGTGTCGGTTGACTTTTCCTTGGCCAGGGCGCTGAAGTCACCGCCCTTGTCGAGCTCGCTGATGATCTTTTCGGCTTCTTCCTGCGTCTTGACGAGAATATGCCGTGCCTTGTATTCGGTTCCGGGCTTGCCGATTTCCTTGTCATAAACCGCCCTGGCCTGCTCGTCGGTGACGGGGTTATTCTGCACGAAGTCCCGGATGGCAGCGCCGGCGAGCAGGGTGCGTGTCTGTTGATCCAGGGTGGCGACGACAGTCGGACTGGTATCGAGTCCCTTGCTCACGCCTTCCTGGCGCATCAACTCCAGGCTGATCACTTCATTGAGGATCTCCTGGTCGTCAATCTGTTCGCCCTCGCCCTGTTTCGCCTTGCGCTGGGCGCCATAGACGTCGAGTACCGATTTCATAATGGGCGCGCCATTGACCGTGGCGACAATCGGACCCTCCGGCGCCGGTGCGGCCGTCGCCGTCGTGGCCTGACCGGATGACTGCGGCTGGTCGCAGCCATACAGTGCGAACAGGAGTATCGGTAGTAGTAGCAGATATACGGGTTTTTTCATCGATCATTACCTTATGGTTGGGTTGGTTTCGGAGTATTCCTGCGGTGTGTTTGCCTGGATGCTTAGAGCGTGGATTTCCGTGTGCATCATGTTGCCGACGGCGTCATAGACCATACGGTGTCGCTGGATCAGGTTCTTGTCCTGAAACGCCCCGGATACGATGTGCACAATAAAGTGTCCGCCGCCGCTGGCCGCACCGGCATGACCGGCATGACGGGCGCTTTCATCGATAATCTCCAGTGACGTCGGTTGCAGCGCCTGGGTGAGGCGCGAGCGGATCATGGCAAGGCGGTCTGTGTTCATCAGGGCAGAACCTTTTTGAAGGGTTTAACGAGAATGCTCTCGTAGACGTCCGCCGCCACGTAGGGGTCGGCATCCGCCCAGGCACGGGCGTCTTCGAGGGAGTCAAACTCGGCAACCACCAGGCTGCCGGTGAAGCCGGCGGTTCCGGGGTCCGGGCTGTCGACGGCGGGGTGCGGGCCGGCGAGTATCAGCCGCGCGTCGCGTTTCAGGGTTTCGAGTCGCTCCAGGTGGGCGGAGCGGGCCTGCAGGCGCCGCTCGAGGCTGCCGGGTTTGTCCTGGCTGATGATGGCATAGAGCATGACCGGACCCGCTATTCCTTGCTGTCGCCGGTTTCCATGAAACGGCTGAGGTAAACGGCCTGGGCGAAGACGAAGACGAGCGTCAGTCCCAGCATCCCGAATAATTTGAAATTAACCCAGGTCGCCTCGCTGTAGTTATAGGCGACGAAAATATTCACCAGCCCGATCGCGATGAAAAACAGCGTCCATGCCCAGTTCAGCTTCAGCCACACCGCGGCGGGTACGCTGATGGCATGGCTCATCATGCGTTCCACCAGCGTGCGCTGTCCGATGAAACGGCTGCCCAGGAAGAACAGGGCGAACAGCCAGTTGACCACGGTGGGTTTCCACTTGATGAAAACCGGGTCGTGCAAAACCAGGGTGAGGCCGCCGAAAACGACGAGTA
>Ga0210085_1000359_pt1 | contig 19693 bp, 22 predicted proteins | sample China_Galinas_PW_5_FD_184866 | JGI IMG/M metagenome (GOLD analysis project Ga0210085, IMG submission 184866) | Wetland microbial communities from San Francisco Bay, California, USA, that impact long-term carbon sequestration - China_Galinas_PWC_D1... | ecosystem: Environmental > Aquatic > Marine... | reverse complement strand
TCCGCGTCGAGCCGGCCGGCGAAGGGGGAGCGGCCGCGCTGCACCGCGGAGGCGCTCAGCCCGCCGCCGACGAGGCCGGCGAAGCTCGCCGCCACGGTCGGGTCGAGGACCACCGGGCAGGCGCGGGAGGGGGGCTTGACGGCGCCGATCATCGCCACCGCGCGGTCGGCGCCCTCGGACCCGATCGCGGCCGGGTCGAGGCCGGCGGGGCCGCGGGCGAGGCCGAAGCCGAGGCCGGTCTCGCGCGTCCCGTCGCCGGCGGCGAGCGCCTGCAGGTAGGCGTAGCAGCTGGAGCTCTCGTACTCGCCGGCGACACCGGTCGAGGAGGCAATCGCGACCTGCTCGGCGGAGTCGGCGTAGACGGCCTGCTCGACCCCGGCGATGCGCTCGTCGGCGGCCAGCGCGGTCCGCTCGACGGCGAGGGCCAGCTCGGCGACCTCGGCGGTCGACCAGGCGGCGACCGAGGGGTCGCTGAGGCCCTCCACCGGCTCGGCCGCGGACGGCTGGGGCGGCGCCGCGAAGTCGTCGGGGTCGGCGGCCCGGGCGGCCTCGACGGCGCGCGCCGCGATCTCCCCGACCCCCGCCGCCGAGAGGTCGGTGCCGAAGGCGTAGCCGACCCGGTGGCCGATCCAGGCCCGCAGGCCCAGCCCGGCCTGGGTCGCCGCGGTCAGGCTTTCCACCTCGCCGCCGTGGACGCGGACCTCGCGGCCGCTCTCGCGCACCGCGTAGGCCTCCGCGGCGCCGGCGCCGGCGCCCAGCGCGGCCTCGACCGCGCGCCCCGGGCTCTCGCCGAGCCCGCTCATTGGGGCGCCTCCGAAAGTCGGTGCGCCTTTTGCAGACCTGTCCGGCAAAAGGCGCACCGATCCAAGCCGCTCATCGCTCCGTCCCCCCCACGGTCATCGCCCGCACGCGGACGTGGCCCTGGCCGGTGCCGACCGGGACTTTCTGGCCGCCCTTGCCGCAGATCCCGGTCTTCATGAAGAAGTCGTCGCCGACCGCGTCGATCGCCTCCAGCGCCTCCAGGCAGTTGCCGATCAGGGTCGCACCGCGACAGGGGCGGGTCACCCTGCCGCCCTCGATCAGGTACCCCTCGGAGACGCCGAAGACGAAGTCGCCGGTCGCCGGGTCGACCTGCCCGCCGGCGAAGGAGACCGCGTAGAACCCCTTCTCCAGCTCGGCGATCATCGCCTCGGGGGTGGCGTCGCCGGGGGCGATGTAGGTGTTGGTCATGCGCGGGATCGGCAGGTGGCGGAAGCTCTCGCGGCGGCCGTTGCCGGTCGAGGCGACGCCGTCGCGCTCCGCGGTCAGGTGGTCGTAGAGGTAGGAGGTGAGGCGGCCGTCCTCGATCACCTGGGTCTTCTGGGTCGGGGCGCCCTCGTCGTCGATCGCGTCGCTGCCCCACTCGCCCGGCAGGCGGCCGTCGTCGAAGGCGTTGAGCAGCGGCTGGGCGACCCGCTCGCCGAGCTTGCCGACGTAGACGCTGGCGCCCTTCTGGATGTGGTCGGCCTCGAGGCCGTGACCGGTCATCTCGTGGAAGAGGACGCCGCCGAAGCCGCCGCCGACGACGACCGGCATCGAGCCGGACGGCGCCGGGCCGGCGTCGAGCAGGGTCAGCGCCTTGCCGGCCGCCTGCTCGGCGATCTGCCCGGGGTCTTCTTCGAGCAGCTCGAAGCCGCGGTGGGCGCCGAGGGTCTCGGCGCCGGTCTCGACCACGTCGCCGCGCCGCGCGACGACCTGGGCGCCGATCCGGGTGCGGGTGCGGTCGTCGCCGCTGAAGAGGCCGCCGGAGTTGGCGACCGTGACCTCGCGCCGCGCCTCGGCGTAGGAGCCGGTGAACTGGACGACCTCCTCGCCCCTGCCCCGGGCCCGCTCGTCGAGCTCGCGCAGCATCTCGGCCTTGCGCGCCGCCTCCACCGCTTCGGGGCGAACGGCGACCGGCAGCGGCGCGGGGCTCGTCGCCCGCAGCGCCCGCGGCTCGCGGCGCTCGCCGCGCAGCGCCGCCGCCGCCTCGTCGGCGGCCCGCTCGAGGTCGGCGGGGTCGAGGCCGTCGACGTGGGCGAAGTAGGTGGTGCCGCCCTCGACCACGCGCACGCCGGCGCCCTCCTCGGCCCCGGACTGCACCGACTCGACCCGTGACTCGTCGATCGACATGGACAGGCCGCGGCGCCGTTCGGCGAAGACCTCGGCGAAGCGGCCGCCGTTGACGAGCGCCCGCGCCAGCACGCGCTCGGCGAGCGCCGGGTCGATCAGCTCGCTCACGACTTCGACCGCCTGCCGCTGCCGGCCACCTCGATCAGCCGCCCGGCGGCGACGAACAGCTCGGCGCCGCGGTCGGTATCGCCGGCGTGGTCGGCGCTGCGGCCGCTCGGGTAGTAGAGGCGGGCGAACGGGCGGCGGGCGACGCGGCGGCGGCGCATGTAGGCCGCGGCCTCGTCGGCATAGCCGGAGACGCGGTCGAGCAGGACCCGGTGCGGCTTAACCGGCATCGCTTCCCCCGAGGACGGCGGCGAGGTCGCGCAGGGTGGCGCGCATGTCGAAGAAGGTGAGCGAGGCGAGCGGGAAGCGGTCGGTGACGACGACCGCGGTCAGGCCCTGGTGGCGCAGGGCGAAGACCTCGCCCTGCTCGGTGGCGACGTGGACCTGCTCGACCGGCTCCGGGTCGGCGGCGTCGGCCACGGCGAGGAGGTCGGCGGCGTCCTCGGCCCAGCGCCGGGGCTCGGAGCTGGCGGCCAGGACGGCGCCGTCGGCGGCGAGGATCGCGGCCCCGCGCAGATCCGGCGTCATCTCGGCAAGAAAGGCCAGCGCTGCCTGCGCGGAGTCGCCGGCGGCGACCTCGGTGGCTGCGACGTCGGGCATCTCGGCGAAGATACCGACCCATGTCCCTGGCCCGCGCCTCCTGGATCACCGTCGTCGTCGTCTGCGGCGTCGCCGCCGTGCTCTTCGCCTTCAGCGGCTACACCGGCTACGCGATCACCCTCGTCGCCGTCGGCCTCGCCGCCGGCGTCAACCTGCTGCCGCCCCCCTGAGCGCGGTCGCCCCCCGCCCCCTGAGCGCGGTCGCATTTCCGACCGCATAGCGGGCAAAACTGCGACCGCGGGGGGTCAGCCGGCGCGGTAGGGGCCGCCGCCGACGTCGTCGGGGTCGCGGAAGGAGGTCTCCGGCTCGGCGTGGATCAGCACCTCGGCCCGGGGGATCTCGGCCTCGATCGAGGCGCGCATCTGGTGGGCGAGCTCGTGGGCGCGCTCCAGGCTCGTCCCGCGCACGTACTGGACGTGGAGGTCGATGTGGCGGCGGCTGCCGGCGCGACGGGCGCGCAGCTTGTGGTACCCGGCGACCTCCGGGGTGCGGGCGTGGGCAATCGCCGCCTCGATCAGGTCCATCTCCTCGCCGGGCAGGACTTCGTCGACCAGGACGCCGGAGGAGCGGCGCACGATCGTCACCCCGGCGCCGACGATCGCTCCGGCGACGAGCAGGGCGGTGATCGAGTCGAGCGCCGCGATCCCGGTGACCTCGACCAGGGCGAGCCCGAGCAGCACCCCGGCCGAGGTCATCGCGTCGGTGCGCAGGTGGGCCGCGTCGCCCTCCAGGGCCGGCGATTCGAGCGCCTGGGCGCGCCGGTACAGGTAGGTGGAGACGACCAGGTTGGCAAGCACCGAGAAGGCCATCACCGCGATGCCGACGCCGAGCGCGTCGACCTCCGAGCCGACGATCAGCCGGTGGATCGCCTCGTAGGCGATGATCGCGGCACCGACCAGGATCAGGATCCCCTCGATCGCCGCCGCCAGGCTCTCGACCTTCTCGTGCCCGTAGGGGTGCTCGGCGTCGGCGGGGGTGTCGGCGGTGCGCACCGAGGCGAAGGCGATCACCGAGGCGACCCAGTCGATCGCCGAGTGGACCGCCTCGGTGATGATCGCGATCGAGCCGGTGAGCAGGCCGGCGACGACCTTGAGCAGGATCAGGATCGAGTTGGAGGCGATCGAGAGGGCGGCGGCGCCGGTTTTCGTCCCGGACATCGCGCTCCCTACCCGGCCGCGAGGTGCTCGGCGAGGAGGCGCGCGGCGCGGCCCCGGTGGCTGATCGCGTGCTTCTCGGCGGGGCTCAACTCGGCCATCGTGCGCTGGTCGGCGGTGTCGTCGGGGACGAAGGCCGGGTCGTAGCCGAAGCCGCCCTCGCCGCGGCCCGCGCGCAGCAGCCGCCCCTCGCAGCGGCCTTCGAAGACGCGCTCGGCGCCGTCCTCGCCGACCAGGGCGATCGCGCAGACGTAGGCGGCGCGCCGCCCGCCCCCGGCGGCGTCGACCTCGCGCAGCAGCTTCTCCAGGTTCGCCCCGTCGCTCGCCCCCTCGCCGGCGTAGCGAGCCGAGTAGATGCCCGGAGCGCCGCCGAGGTCCTCGGCTTCGATCCCGGAGTCGTCGGCGATCGCGGCCTCGCCGGTCGCCGCGCGGGCGGCACGCGCCTTGACCAGGGCGTTGGCGGCGAAGCTCTCGCCGTCCTCGACCGGGGAGGGAAGCTCGTCGGGAAGGGGCCGCAACTCCAGCCCGGGAAGCATCTCGGCCATCTCCCTCAGCTTGTGCGCGTTGCGGGTCGCCAGGATCAAGCTACCCGCTCCTGCACCTCCCGCAGGCGGACGATCCCGCCCTCGGCCAGTGCCAGCAGCTCGTCCAGCGAGGCGCGCGAGAGCGGCATCCGCTCGGCCGTCGCCTGCACCTCGACCAGCCCGCCGTCGCCGGTCATCACCACGTTGGCGTCGACCTCCGCGTTGGAGTCCTCGCCGTAGTCGAGGTCGCAGAGCGCCCGGCCGTTGACCACGCCGGTGCTGACCGCCGCGACCGTGCCGGTCAGCGGCATCGTCTCGATCAGCTTGCGGTCGAGCAGCCGCTGGAAGGCCTGGCGCAGGGCGACGAAGCCGCCGGTGATCGCGGCGCAGCGGGTGCCGCCGTCGGCCTGCAGCACGTCGCAGTCGACGTAGACGCTGCGTTCGCCGAGCGCCTTGAAGTCGACCACGACCCGCAGCGAGCGGCCGATCAGGCGCTGGATCTCCACCCCGCGCCCGTCCTGCCTGCCCTTGGCGATGTCGCGGGTCTTGCGCTCCCCGGTCGAGGCGGGCAGCATCGCGTACTCGGCCGTCACCCAGCCCTTGCCCTTCCCCGTCATCCACCGCGGAACGTTCTCGCTGACCGAGGCGGTGCAGATCACCCGGGTTTTCCCGATCGAGATCAGGCACGACCCGGCAGCGCTTTCGACGAAGCCCGGATCGATCGTCACCGGCCGGATGTCCGCCGGCGCCCTGTCGTAGCTGCGTGAAGCTGGCATCGGGCGAGTCTTTCATGCGCGGGTGCGGCGCGCCCGCTCGCGCCCATAGCGATCACTCCGGGTGTGGACGGGGCGCCTTTCCTCACCATGGATAAGGGAAGGCGCCCCGCCGCTCACTTGAAGGCGACCTTGTTCACCGCCTCCTTGATCTTGTTGACGATCACGTCGGCGAGCTCGGTGCCCTGCTTGCCGTTGAACCCCTTCATCGCGGCCACCATCCCCACCATCAGCAGCGAGACGAGCAGGATCAGGCCGACGTACTCGACCGTGCCCTGGCCCGACTCGCCGGCCAGGCGGCGGATCGTCGCCACCCGCCTCGCGACGGCGGCGTGCAGGTACCCGAACAGCGCGTAGATCATCGATTGCCTCCCTTCGTCGGTTGGCGACCGATGCTGGGCGGCCGGGGCGCACGGAACAAGACGCGAAAGCGCCGGATCAGTGCCGGTTTCGTGACTTCTTCCGCACGCCAGGGGTCGGCGAGCGGGCCTCTCGACGTGTCGCGATCTCCCCCGCCCGGCACACGGTCGTGTCGTCGATGCCACCGAGGGGCGACAAGGCGTCCGACGGGGGCGCGGCGGATACCCTCCCCCCGGTGCGAGTCCTGGTCGTGACCAACTTCTCGCCCGACGAGGCCGCCCCGCAGCGCGGGCAGTGGGTGCGGGACCAGGTCGCCGAGACCCGGCGGCTCGGGGTCGAGGTCGACGTCTTCGCCTTCCGGCGCGGCCGCGCCGAGTACCTGCCGGCGGCGCGCCGGCTGCGCGGCCTGCTCAAGCGCGAGCGCTTCGACCTCGTCCACGCCCACTACGGGCTGGCCGGCTGGGTGGCGAAGCTGGCCGGCGCGCGGCCGCTGGTCGTCACCTTCCACGGCACCGACGTCCGCCACGAGGTGGTCGGCGCGCTCTCGCGCCGGCTCGCCTGGCGGGTCGACCTCGTCGCCGCCGTCTCCCGCTCCCTGTTCGAGACCGAGAACGGCCGCCCGGGGCTGCCGCCGGTCCCCGGCTCCGCGGTGCTGCCCTGCGGCCCCGACCTGGGCCGCTTCGGGCCGCTCCCCCGCGCCGAGGCGCGCGAGCGGCTCGGCCTCGATCCCGCGCGGCCCTTCCTCTTCTTCCCCGCCAACCCGGCCCGGCCCGAGAAGCGCCACGACCGCGCCGCCGAGCTGGCCGCCGCCTGCGGGGCGGAGCTGCGCAGCGGCGGCTCGATCGCGCCGGCGGAGATGCCGCTCTGGGTCAACGCCGCCAGCGCCGTCCTGGTCACCTCCGACTACGAGGGGTTCGGGCTCGCCGCGATCGAGGCGCTCGCCTGCGAGGTGCCCGTCCTCTCCACCCCGGTCGGCGTCGCCCCCTACGCGCTGACCGGCCTCGACGGCTGCCTCTGCGCCCCCTACGAGACCGCCGCCTGGGCGCCGCTGGCCCGCCGCCACCTGGAGCGCGAGGACCCGCGCGTGCGGGGCTCCGACCGGGCCGCGTCGCTCTCCGCGGCGCGGATGGCGGAGCGCGTCGTCGCCGCCTACCGCGACGTGACCGGGGAACCGGTACTAGATTGAGCACATGAGCACGGACGAGGGAACCGGGGGCAAGGCCGGAATCGACTCCTCGCAGATCGAGGAGGCCGAGCGCCGGCTCGATTCCGCGGCGAAGGCCGCGGCGAAGGCCGAGGAGCGCGCCGAAGCCGAGATCAAGGCGCTCGAGGCCGACCTCGAGCGAGAGCGGGCGGAGGCCGACCGGGCGCTGCAGAGCCTCAAGCTGGAACACGAGGAGGCCCTGCAGGCCGAACGCGAGGCGCGGGAGCGGGCGATCGCCACGGCCGAGGAGCGGCTGAGCGAGATCGAAGCCCAGGCCGCCGCCGCCGAGCAGCGGATCAGGGCGGCCGAGCAGCGGGCAAGCGCCGCCGAGGAATCGGTCGCCGACGAGAAGGCGCGGGCGCGGGAAAGCGCCGCCGCCTGGCTGCGCGAGCAGCTGGACGCGCTGCGCCGAGAGGCTGAGGGCCGATAGCGGCGACCTCGGAGTTCGACGTCGCCGTGGTCGGCGGCGGCGCGGCCGGGTTGTGGACGGCGCTGCGGGCGGCCGAGCAGGGCGGCAGGGTCTGCCTGGTCTCGCGCACGCCGCTGCGGCTCAGCGCCAGCTTCTGGGCCCAGGGCGGGATGGCCGCGGCGCTGGAACCGGGCGACTCGCCCGAGCGCCACGCAGCCGACACGATCGCCGCCGGGCGCGGCCTCTGCCGTCCCTCCGCCGTCCGCGTCCTGGTCGAGGAGGCGCCGGCGGTCGTCCGCGACCTGCAGGAGCGCGGCGTCGTCTTCGACCTCGACCACGAGGGGCTGCTGGCGCTCGGCCTCGAGGGCGGCCACGCGAGCCGCCGCATCGTCCACTCCGGCGGCAGCCAGACCGGCGCCGAGCTGACCTCGAAGCTGGCCGCGATGGTCGCCGCCGAGGAGCGGATCGAGGCGATGGAGCGGACCTCCGCGATCTCGCTGTGGAGCGACGGTGAGCGCTGCCACGGCGTGATCACCGACCGCGGGCCGGTCGCCGCCGCGGCGACGGTGCTCTGCACCGGCGGCGCCGCGGCGCTCTGGCGCCGCACCACCAACCCGCGCGGGGCGATCGGCGCCGGGCCCGTGTTCGCCGCCGGCGCCGGCGCCGACCTCGCCGACCTCGAGTTCTGCCAGTTCCACCCCACCGCCCTCGCCCTGCCGGGGACCGAGTTCGACGGGCTGCTGATCACCGAGGCGGTGCGCGGCGAGGGGGCGACACTGCTGGACGCGACGGGCGAGCGCTTCACCGACGAGCTGGCGCCGCGCGACGCGGTGACGGCGGCGATCCTGGCGCGGATCGAGGAGGAGGGCAGCGATTCGGTCGGGCTCGACCTGCGCGGGATCGACCGCGCCCGCTTCCCCAACGTCTTCCACTCCCTGGCCGAGGCCGGGCTCGACCCGGGCGCCGGGCCGGTCCCGGTCTCCCCCGCCGCCCACTACACGATGGGCGGGATCGCGGTCGACCTCGACGGCCGCTCCTCGCTGCCCGGCCTCTACGCGGTCGGCGAGTGCTCCTGCACCGGCCTGCACGGCGCCAACCGGCTCGCCTCCAACTCGCTCAGCGAGTGCTTCGTGTTCGGCGGGCGCGCCGCGGCGGCGGCGGTGCGCGAGGAGCCCGCGCCCGAGCGCCCGCCGCTGCCGGACTGGAGCTTCGACCCGCCCACCGACGCGACCCGCGACGGCGTCTGGCGGCTCGCCGGGCCGCGGCGCGAGCCCGCCGCCCTGCAGCGGCTGACCGGCGACCCGTACCCGCTGGCGCGGGCGGTCGCGGTCGCCGCGCTCGACCGCACCGAGTCGCGCGGCGGCCACCTCCGGGTCGACTACCCCGAGACCGACCCGCAGCTCGACGGCGTCCACGTCGTGATCGGCCCCGACGGCAGCACCCGCCACGAGGAGTGGCGATGACCCTCCGACCGGCGGTCGCACTTTCGCCCGCTGTGCGGGCACAAGTGCGACCGCCCGGCCGGGGGCGCTAGGTTCGGCGCCATGCTGCTCGGAGTCGACGTCGGCGGCACCTTCACCGACGCGGTCCTGCTCGACGCGGGCGCGGTGCACAGCGCCAAGGTGCCGACCACGCCGGGAGAGGAGTCGGCCGGGGTGATGGGCGCGGTCGGCGCGGTGCTGGAGCGGGCCGACGCCACCGCCGCCGCGGTCGAGACCTTCGCCCACGGGATGACCGTGGGCACCAACGCGCTGCTCGAGGAACGCGGGGCGCGCACCGCCCTCGTCGCCACCGCCGGCTTCGCCGACGTGCTCGAGATCGGCCGCCAGGACCGGCCCGATCTGTACCGGCTCTGCGCGCCCAAGCCGACGCCCCTGATCGAGCGCGAGCTGCGCTTCGAGGCGGCCGAGCGCACCGGCCCCGAGGGCATCGTCACCCCGCTCGCCGACGAGGAGCCGGAGCGGCTGGCGCGGCTGATCGCGGCCAGCGGCGCCGAGTCGGTCGCCATCTGCCTGCTCTTCTCCTACCTCGACCCGGCGCACGAGCGGCGCATCGCCGCGCACCTGCGCGAGCGCCTGCCCGGCATCCACGTCTCCGCCTCGCACGAGGTCCTGCCCCGCTTCCGCGAGTACGAGCGCTGCTCGACGACCGCGATCGACGCCTACCTCAGCCCGCTGCTGGGGCGCTATCTGGGGCAGCTCGGCGAGGCGGCCGCGGAGGCCGGCCTGCCGCAGCCGCTGGTGATGCGCTCCTCGGGCGGCGTCGTCCCCGCCGCCGAGGCGGCGCGGGCGGGGGCCTGGAGCGTCCTCTCCGGCCCCGCCGGCGGCGCGGTCGGAGCGGCCGTCCTCGCCCGCCTCAGCGGCGACGGCAACGCGCTCGGCTTCGACATGGGCGGCACCTCCTGCGACGTCTGCGTGGTCGAGGACGGCACCGTGCGCCGCACCGACGCGCGCGAGATCGACGGCCGCACGATCCAGCTGCCGATGGTCGACGTCCACACCGTCGGCGCCGGCGGCGGCTCGATCGGGTGGCGCGACGCCGGCGGCGCCCTGCGCACCGGGCCGCGCTCGGCCGGCGCGGTGCCCGGTCCCGCCTGCTACGGCCGCGGCGGGGCCGAGCCGACGGTGACCGACGCCAACCTCGTGCTCGGCAACCTCCCCGCCTCGCCGGCGGCGTCGAGCTCGACGCCGCCGCGTCCGTCGCGGCCGTCGACCGGCTCGCCGCCGAGCTCGGCCTCGACCGGCTCGAGACCGCGGCGGGGATCGTCCGCGTCGCCAACCAGGAGATGGTGCGGGCGCTGCGCGTCGTCACCGTCGAGCGCGGCGTCGACCCGCGCCGCTTCGCCCTGCTCCCCTTCGGCGGCGCCGGCCCGATGCACGCGGCCGCGATCGCCGCCGAGCTGGGGATCGAGACGATCCTCTGCCCGCGCGCCAGCGGCGTCCTCTCGGCGCTCGGCCTCTGCGCCTCCGAGCGCCGCCACGACACCGCCCGCACCGTGATGCTGAGCGGCGCCGAGCTGAGCGGCGAGCGGATCGCGGCCGAGGTCCGCGACCTGGTCGAGGGCGCCGGCCACACGCTCGCCGGCGCCCGTCCCGAGGTCGTCTACGAGCTGCGCTACGCCGGCCAGGCATTCCAGCTGCCGGTGCCGGGACCGGTCGACCCCGACCCCGCCGAGCTGGTCGCCGGCTTCGAGCGCGCCCACGAGGAGCGCTACGGCCACCGCGACCCCGACGGCGAGGTGGTCCTGGTCGACATCCGCCTCGCGATGGTCTCCCCCGGCCCCGCCCCGCGCCCGGTCGCCGCGACCGCCGGCACGCTCGCCGAGAGCAGCCGCCCGGTGCGCTTCGGCGAGGAGTGGGTCGAGACCCCGGTCCTGCGCGGCGAGCCCGCCGCCGGCACCGAGACCGCCGGCCCGGCCGTCTTCGAGCTCCCCGAGTCAACCCTCGTCCTCCCCCCCAACTGGACCGCAAGCGTCGACGCAACCGGCACCATCCTCGCCAACTCCCGCTCCGCTGTTCCTTAGCCTCGATATGCCTGGCAAAGGAACAGCGGAAGGAGGGGGTTTGGGGCCTATTGGGCTGCAGGTGCTGGTGGGGGGGCTGCGGGCGGCGTGCGATGAGATGGGGGCGACGCTGATCCGCTCCGCCTACTCGGCCAACATCAAGGAGCGGCACGACTGCTCGACCGCCCTCTTCGACGCCACCGGAGAGCTGGTGATGCAGGCCGAGCACATCCCCGTCCACCTCGGCTCGATGCCCGATGCGGTCGCCGTCGTCGTCCCCGAGCGCCACGAGCCGGGCGCGGCCTGGATCCTCAACGACCCCTACCGCGGCGGAACCCACCTGCCCGACATCACCCTGATCTCGCCGGTCTTCGCAGGCGGCGAGCTGCTCGGCTTCGCCGCCAGCCGCGCCCACCACGCCGACGTCGGCGGGCCGACCCCCGGCAGCATGCCGAGCTTCTCGACGACGCTGGAGGACGAGGGGGTCGTGATCCCGCCCACGCGCGCCACCGACGCCGAGCTGGAGCGGCTCGCCGGGCTGATGCGCAGCCCTCGCCAGCGGCTCGCCGACCTGCGCGCCCAGCGCGCCGCCAACCGGATCGGCGAGCTGCGCCTCGCCGAGCTGGCGGAGCGGCTCGGACTCGCCAGCCTGCGCGAGGGGATGGACGAGATCCTCGCCTACACCGAGCGCCGCTCGCGCGCCGCGATCGCGGCCCTCCCCGACGGCGCCTACCGGGCCGAGGACGTGCTCGAGGCGGACTCGCCCGGGTCCGAGCGCGACGCCGTCCTGCGGGTCGAGGCGACGATCTCCGGCGACGGCCTGGTGCTCGACTTCGCCGGCAGCGCGCCGGCGGTCGACGGCAACCTCAACTGCCCGCTCTCGGTGACCAAGTCGGCTGCCTTCTTCGCGGTCCGCGTCCTCACCGACCCCGACGGGCCGCCCTCCGCCGGCGCCCACCGGCCGATCGAGGTGCGCGCCCCCGCCGGCTGCCTGCTCAACGCCGGCTACCCCGCCGCGGTCGCGGCCGGCAACGTGGAGACCTCCAGCCGCGTCGCCGACCTCGTCCTCGCCGCCCTCGCGGGCGCCTGCCCCGCCCCGGCCCAGGGGCAGGGGACGATGAACAACCTGACCCTGGCCAGCGACGACTTCACCTACTACGAGACGCTCGGCGGCGGCCAGGGAGCCTGCCCCGGTGCCGACGGCCCGAGCGCCGTCCACGTGGCGATGTCGAACACGCTCAACACCCCGGTCGAGGCACTCGAGACCGAGTTCCCGCTACGGGTGCGCGAGCTCTCGCTGCGCCGCGGCAGCGGCGGCGGGGGCGCCCACCGCGGCGGCGAGGGGATGGTGCGCGAGATCGAGGCGCTGGCGCCGATGCGGTTCACCCTGATCAGCGAGCGCCGCCGACACCCGCCGCGCGGCCGCGACGGCGGCGGCGACGGTGCCCCCGGCCGCAACCTGCTGGACGGCGAGCCGCTGCCCGGCAAGGCCGCCGGCGACCTCGCGCCCGGCGAGGCGCTGCGGATCGAGACCCCCGGCGGCGGCGGCCTGGGGGCCGAATAGGGCCGATCAACCCGCACCGTGGGTCGATTCGGTGACCTGATCGAAGAAATATTTGGCGTTTTCGGCGCGCTGGTCTAGAATGCGCGTCCTTGGCGGGCGCACGGCTGTACAGCCGCTAAGCCTCGCAGCCCGCCGACCCCTCGACAGTCAATCTTCCGAAGGTACGAATTGCAATGCCGATCGCTTTGAAGGAATGGGCAGTAACGGTCCGCGCTCTCGCCGAGGGCGAGCAGCTGCTGACGCTTCGCAAGGGCGGAATCCGTGAGGAGAACAAGCATTTCGAGCTCGAGCACGAGCGCTTCTTCCTCTATCCGACCTTCGACCACCAGCGCAACGACCTCGTCCGCGAGTCCCACCACCCGGAGCTGCGGCGAGCCCTCGAGGAGGGCGTCTGGCCCGACGAGGAGCCGCCCCCGAAGGCGCTGCTCCAGGACGGCGGCATCACGCAGCCCGACCGCGTCCGGCTGCGTGCCTGGGCGGAAGTCACCGATCACGTCACGATCAACGACCGCCGCACCCTCGACTGCCTCTCCCCGTACTACGTCTGGACTCCCGACTACGCCGAGAAGCGGCTCAACTGGAAGCGGCGTCACCCGCTCCACATCCTGCTGCTCCGGGTCCACCGCATCCCGCGGCCGGTCACCGTCCGGGTCCGCGACGAGTACCACGGCTGCCGCTCCTGGGTCGAGATCGACCGCGAACTCCCCTTCGAGGGGACGCCGGTGATGGCCGACGAAGAGTTCGACCGCGCTCGTACCGAGATCCGGTCGGTCTGCGGCGATGCCGAGCCGGCGCTCGTCTAACGGTCCCTGGTCAAGCAGTTCAAGGACGCAGGGAGCGAAGCGTGCCCTGCACGTGAGCGACCGAGGACGCCGAAATGCGCCGGCCAGGGGGCGTTAGATGTCGTGGATCGAAACTGAGTCGCTGAGCTTCACCGCGAGGCACGACTCGGATGACTCGGCGTTCGCCGAGCGGACGCTCGACCGCCTCGAGAACCTGCGGCTGCGGCTCGAAGACCGCTTCGAGGAGATGCCGGACGAGGTCACGGTGGTCGTCCACACCAACCCGGTCTGGCTGACCCTCGCCCACCCCTTCCTCCCCGCCGCCCGCTGGTCGGCGGCCCCGGCCGGCCGCCGCTACCTCGCCGGCTGGGCGATGTCGACCGAGCTGCACGTCCTCAACGACCCCCACCTGGAGCGCCGCGCCGCCGGCGAGGACTCGCTGGAGGCGCTGCGCGGAACGGCCGAGCGGCTCTACGCCCAGTTGGTGGTGGCGGTCAACAACCCGGCCCTGCCCCCATCCTGGACCCCGCGCCGCTTCGTCCGCTACCTGCGCTGGACCTGGATGGTCGAGGGCGCCGCCCAGTACTTCTCGCGCCAGGTCGGCCTCTATCGCGCCGCGGTGATCCGTCGCCTGCGCGAGAGCTCCAGCCCCTCCTTCCCGCCCTCGCCGCGCGACGCGGTGATCCTCGGCGGCACGGTCTTCGACCTGCTCGAGGAGGAGCGCGGCCCCGAGGCCTGCGAGCGCCTGGTCGACGGCCTCCTCCCCGGCGGCCCGGCCGTCACCCTCGAAGACGCCTTCGACGCCCGCTTCCGCGACATCGAGTCCGCCTGGCGCGACCATCTGCGCAGCATGATGTCCCGCCCCGCCGGGGTGGGTTGACCGCCGTGTCGACTTCCTCTCGGTATGCGAGAGGAAGTCGACACGGCTTGACTCAGAGCGCGCGCGAGAGGAAGAAGAGGCCCGCGATCGCGGCCATCGCCAGCAGCGACCAGAAGTAGATTCGCGCGTAGGCGCCGAGCAGGCCGTAGTCGCGCGGCCTGCGGCCGCCGCCGGTGTATTCGAGGCGCCGTTCGGACTCCGCCATCGCCGCCGCCGTCGGGTCCTCCGCGGCGGCGAGCACGTCAGCCAGCACCGCCCGCGCCTGCTCCAGCCGGGCCGCGTGCACGAGCACCTGCTGGGGACCGCCGTGCTCCGCCAGCAGTCCGATGCCGACCTGCGGCCCGTTGACGCCGTACCCCCTCACCATGCAGGGGATCCCGGCCTCGTCGAGCAGCCCCTTCAGCATCCCCGCCTCGATCGAGTTGCGCGCCGCCGCGACCTCGACCAGCCTGCCCCCGGAACCTTCCTCCCGCGCGGAGCGCATCGGCAGGACCGTTAGCTCAGCTGGTACAGCGCGTAGACGATGAGGATCGCGGCGAGCGCGGCGACCGCGATCCAGAAGGCCAGGCGCCCGGTGGTCATCTCGCCGCCGCCGCGGCGCAGCGCCGCCTGCTCGCTCAGCTCCAGGCGCTCTTCGGCCTCGGACTCGACCATGGTGTCGGCGAGCACCTCGCGCGCCCGGCGGGCGGCGTCGGCGGCGACCATCACGTCGTGCGGGCCGGCGGCGAGGAAGTCGGGGTTGTCGAAGCCGCCGCTGCGCTTCAGCACGCTGGGGATCCCCGCCTCGGAGAGCAGCCCCTGGAGCATTTCGGCTTCCGCCTGGTTGCGGGCGAAGGCGACCTTGACCAGCCTGCCACCGCCGCCGCCTCCGCCACCGCCGCCATGGTCGCCGCCGCCGCCCCCACCGCCGTGGGCGCCGCGTTTGTGGGCGCTCGAGCCGTGCTTATGCGAGGTCGAGCTCGACATCGGCGATCTTCATGTCCTGGAGCAGGTACGCCTTCACGTCCGGCTGCTCGGCGTCGGCGAGCGAGACGATCACGTAGACCTGTTCGGGCCAGGCGACCGCCTGGTTGACGTCGGTCTGCGACGGGTAGGCGGCGCTCTTGGTGTGGGAGTGGTAGATCGCCAGCAGCTCGTCGCCGGCGTCCTCGATCGACTTCAGCGCGTCGTACTGCCCCTGCGGGTCCATCTCGTAGCGCAGCGGGCTGGCCGCGGAGTTCTCGACCCGGACCACGGAGCTGGCGACCCCGTCGCGGCCGCCGACCATCCCGCAGCACTCGTTCGGCAGATCCTCGCGCGCGTGCGCGACCATCTCCTCGACCAGCTCCCGCGAAATCCTCACCCCGCGAGGCTAGCGGACCTGCGGTCCGCCAGCGTCCCGGAGCACCCGTCGAAACGCCCGCCAGGCAGGCTTGGCGCGACCCTCCGCGTCGAGCAGCCCGGCACCGTCACAGGCGACCTACCGGTGACGCCGTCGAGGTTCCAGGTACCGGGCGATCGCCGGGGCCGGTGGACAGGAGACCCTGCAGAATTCCACGCCCGTGGTGGATACGACCAGCCGCCGCCGGGACAACGCGTCGAGCGATAATTCTTCGCCTGACGCCCTCGGGGTGACCCGCGTGCCCTCCGAGCCGAAAGCCGGGTCGATTCGCCCGCCGGGAAGTATCCGGTACAGCCGTCTCCCCTCCAAGTACGCGAATTTGGTCAGCACGACCGGCGACCCTTCGTCTCCCGCCACCGCTGCTTCCACGGACATGGGAAGCGCGCGCAGCCCTCCTTCGGAGTAGCGCCGGAACCTCTGCCCGTTTGGCCGCAGGCGCAACACGAAGCCCCCGTGGTCCCATCTCGACCCGACCAGGTCGATCTTCCCGCCCCTCCTGACCTGCACCGAGGCGATCCCGCTGTAGGGCGAGGCCAGTCGTCGAAGGATCCCCAGCGATCGCCCGCTGGTGGCGAGGAAGTGACGATCCAGCCGTCCCCTGCGAGAGACGCGCGCCAGGACGGGCGGGGTCTCGCAGCATTCGCTCGTCGCCAGATAGAGGCCGCCTCCGGGGGTGGGCGCGGTCCTTACGCCGATCCCGTCGACACCACGCAGGCTGAAGGTGGCGACGCCGTTACCACCGAAGCGGCTGTCCGGCGAGCCGTCCGCGCGGAAGCGGAGCAGTCGGAAGACCGTGCCCACGCGCTCGGACGAGCTGCGCGTGTCGCCGGAGTACAGCCCCGCGGTGACGATCACCGTCGCGCTGCCGCCGCGACCCGGCGCAATGTAAACCGCGCGGTAGCCCGGGGCACCGCAGGGACACTTGAATTCAACTACCCCCGCGTCACCGAAGGTCCGGTCGATCCGCCCGTCGGAGGTGAGCCGGCGCACGGCCAGCCTGCCTTCCGCGACCTTGGCGAGCAGTGGCCGGCCCGCGGAGTCGACCTCGAGCGCGGAGCCGCGGGCCTCCTGCGGCAGCTGGTAGGTGCCGTTCGATTCGCCGAAGGACCGATCCGGCGAGCCATTCGCGGAGTAGCGGTAGAGGACCCCGGCTTCGGCCCCGGCGAGCGCATAGGCCGCCCCGTTCCGAGCCACCCGTATCTGGCTCCGCCAGGACACGATTTCCGCATCGAGGTCGACAACGCCGCCGACCCCGTAGCTCTGATCGAGCCGTGCCATGCCGGCCCTGGCGCTGCCGACCAGGCAGACCGAGAGCAGCGCCGCCGAGACTGCCGCAAGGGCAAGCAGGCGCCCACCGATTCCACGATGACGAGTTGCGATCACTTCAGGCTCCCCCTTCAGACGATGCGATGACCAGTTCGACACTGGGTCCAACACCGCCCGCCCGAAAAGCCTCGGAGCGCTTCGGGAACTTCGCGTTACCAGCAGGCCCCCTCGCCCGCTCCACCGCCCGCCGGTAGGCGCGCCAGGCCGGCTTCGCGCGGCCCTCGCGGTCGATCAGCCCAGCCCCCTGGCAGAAGGAGCAGTGCCGGTCGGGCCGCTCCACGTCCCGCCAGGTGAACCAGTCGACACCCGCGATGCGCAGCGACCGTCGCCGCGCCGTGAGCCACCTATAGGCCTTCTTCAGGAAGCGCGCCTGCCCGGCCTCGCCACGGGCGAAGGCCGAGGGGAACGAGCTCCAGGAGGCGACGCCGATCTCGCTGATCAGCAGCGGGGTGCGGCGGGCGCCGGCCCGGTCGAGGACCGTCCGCACGGCGCGGACCTCCTCCTTCATCAGCGATACCCGCGCCGCGTACGGATGCAGGGCGACGACGTCCAGGTTCCGCTTCACCCCCGGGACCCGGTAGAGCCTGCGCAGGAAGTACCAGGGCGCGATCCCGGCGCGGACCGGAGCGACGCCAGCGCCGACGATCCGCGCCCGCCGGTCGGCGCGCCGCAGCGCCGACCCCGAGATCGCCAGCAGCCGGGCGTAGCGGCGCGGGGCCGGGTGCGGGTGCCAGAAGAGCCGGAAGTTCGGCTCGTTCCAGATCTGCCAGCTGTGGATCGGCCGGCGGCGCCGGACCCCCCTCCAGACCGTGCCACCGGGCCCGTACCGCCCGACGAGGGTGCGCAGGAACGACGCCCAGGCCCGACGGGCCCGGCGCGAGGCGAGCGGCGGGCGGACCGGGTCGGAGCTGAGCCAGGCCGGCGTCCCGAAGACGACCGGGAGGACCACGATCCCGTGCGCGGCCGCCTCTCGCACTTCGGCGTCGAGCCGGCCGAACTCGTAGCTTCCCGGCTTCGGCTCGAGCGCGGCCCAGCTGAACGGGAGCCGCACGGTCCCCACCGTCCCCTGCATCCGCTTGAAGTCCGCCGCGCCGAGCGGCGTCTCGGGGGCGACGCCGAAGAAGCGCAGCGGAAGCGAGGACCCCCCGCGCCCCTTGGCGGGGGCGGGGGTCGCCGAGGCGAGGGCCGCGGCCGCCACGATCAGCAGCGCCACCGCGGCCCAGCCCTTTGCTCGCGACACACGCACCGGCAGATCCCCCGCGAGGCGCCGGCTATTCCGTGTAGCGGACCATCTGCGCCTGCGGTGGGCAGGCTTCGCGGCATTCCCGCGGTCCGACCGAGAGCGCCAGCACCCGGTGCCGCACCAGCGAGACGATTTCGATTCCGGGCAGGCCTTCGCTGCCGGGGATCGGCTCCCGCCCGAAGCGGCGGTCCATGTGGCCGTCATGCTGAATCCGCACGAGGATGCCGATGCCGCGCAGGTTGGTGTTGCTCAGCGCGATCGTCGCGCCGTGGCTGCCGTGGGCGGCGGCGTCGATCGGCAGCGGCGTCCCCCGCAGGCCCTTCCTGGCGAACTTGCGAATCCTCCGGCCGTGCCGGTCCAGCCTCAGCATGAAGCCGCGGTCGTAGCCGGCCGAGCCGAGAACGTCGATCCGCCCGTGCGAGCGCAGCAGCACCGCGTTCACCGACCGAGCGAGCGACCCGAAGCGCTTCGCGGCGCGCAGGGACCGCCCGCTCTCCCTGGCGAAGCGCCTGTCGTAGTGACCCTTGGCGGAGATCCGCACCAGATAGCCGCGGTGCGCCTTGCAGCATCCCGCGCCGGCGAGGTACAGGGCGCCGCCCTTGCCGGTGGCCGCGGCGACGAAGGGGGCGGTGTTCGGCAGCCCGACGGTGGCGCTGCCGGCCGCCCCGAAGCGCTTGTCGAAGGAGCCGTCCCCGCGCAGGCGGGCGAGGCCGACGACCGTCCCGCTCTGCTCGTTCCGCCGGCCGCTGCCGACGGTTCGGGGCACCGCCACGGTCAGAGACTCATGGGGCCCCGCAATCAGATGCGTTTCGCCGCGTCCGCAGTTGCAGCGGAAGCCGGCAACCCCTTCGCTGCCGAACCTCGCGTCCGGAGAGCCGCCGGCGGTGACGCGGAGGATCGAGATTTCGCCGCCGACGTTCTTGGCGACGACCGGGAGCCCGGCGGAGTCGACGGCGAGCACGGGCTGACGTTCGAAGGGGAGCTCGTAGTAGCCGGCCGCCCCCCCAAAGGCACGATCGAGGAACCCGTCCCTCCCGTAGCGGACGAGCGCGTAGGAGAACGGGCAGTAGTAACGGAAGGGGGTGGCTTCGCAATGCCGCCCCTTGATGAGGGCGTAGGCGCTGCCGTCGCGGGCGGCCACGAGATGAAGCACCCCCTGGTCCTGCCAGGAAGCGGGCAGGGGCGCCTGCACCGCGGCCACGCCTTCGTCCCCGTAGCCTCGGTCGATCCGGGCCTGCGCCGCGCCCGCCCAGATCGACCCCGCCAGCACCACGCAGCCAATCGCCGCGATCCACAGCCGCCGCATCCTTCCTCCTTGCTCTTGGACTCTCACCGGAACCGCCCGCTTAAAACACGGCGCGTTCGAGAAGTCTCGGAGCGCTTCAGGAACTTCGCGTTACCACCAGACGGTGGAGTCGAGGTGAAGCCGTCGTCGCCCCTTCGCCGCCTGGCCATCAACGACCGCGACGGGCGCGCAGCGAGACCGGGGCGACCAGCATCCCGTGGGGGTGCTGGTCAGTCGCTCCGACGGTGCCGAAGAGGAGCGCCCGGCCGCCGCGCCGCGTCACCACCGATTGGGACGTCGCCCAGCCGCCGAACGCGACGGTGACTTCCCCGTGCCCGGCGCTGGACCTGTCGAGCCTGCCGTTCGGCCGCAGGACGAGCGCCCCCAGACGCGAGTGCTTCCCAGTCGGCCGCTGCCGACTCATCGCGATCACGATCTTGCCGTCGGGTC
>Ga0210085_1000358_pt1 | contig 19725 bp, 21 predicted proteins | sample China_Galinas_PW_5_FD_184866 | JGI IMG/M metagenome (GOLD analysis project Ga0210085, IMG submission 184866) | Wetland microbial communities from San Francisco Bay, California, USA, that impact long-term carbon sequestration - China_Galinas_PWC_D1... | ecosystem: Environmental > Aquatic > Marine... | reverse complement strand
CTCGACATCCAGGCGCCGATTCCCGATCCCGCCAGCCCCGTCGCCAAGATAGCGCCACCCCCCAATACAACCCCCGCAGGCGGAAAGGTGACTGCAGCCACGCCCGCGAGGATACCCGTGACGCCACCCAATGCGAGTCCGCGCTCAACGGCGGGTATGACGTCGCTGGTTTGAAGCAGCGAGGCCTTTGGGAGATCACCCAATTCGGTGCCTTCCCGCGCGATGACATGGATGTGGCGCTCCTCGATTCGCGCCAGCAGTAGCTCATCGGTTACAGCTTTGGCCGTCCCGAGGTCCGGTACCAGAAAATAGATTCTACGCATGCCGCGATCTCCTTAATCTAAGGTAAAGGATAGCCGGGACGCCTGTCCGGCGATTACGCATCTCGCACAACAACATAGGGCCTGAATCTTCCCGTCAACCCCCACCAGCAGCGAGCTGGGCGCGTGCAGGCGAAGCAGGCGCGCCGGGCGTCCTGGGGTGTCTGTCAGCGGACTCGAGCGAGCTCCTCGTTCCATTGGTTTGTCATTGGCCGGCCAGATGCAACACCAGCCTGACCACGCCGACCACCAGCAGCACGAACAGCGTCGTCGCCACCAGCCCCACCAGCACGAAGTGGCTGAGCTTGCCGTGCGTGAAGTCGCGCTCGCGGTTGCGGTTGCTCTGCACTCCAAAGAAGGCGGAGAGCACGCTGCGCAGCACCCGGCCAAGGCCGGTGCCGCTGGGCTCGTCGAGGTTTCCGCTCACTGGTTCTACCGCCATGCCGCGAGCCCGATGTTGAGAAAGTGATCGGCCAGCAGCGCCGTGAACAGGAGGCTGAGGTAGAGGATGGAGTAGCCGAAGGTGCGCATGGCGAGGCGCTCGTCGGCGGCGCGGTAGAGGCGCACGGCGTAGACGACGAACACCAGATCCAGCGGCACCGCCGCGATCAGGTAGGGCAGACCGCTCATGCCGGTAGCCACGGGCAGCAGGGTTACCGCCGTCAGGATCAGCGTATAGAGCAGGATCTGCAGCTTGGTGAAGGCCACGCCGTGGGTCACCGGGAGCATGGGGATGTTCACCTTCGCATACTCCTCCCGGCGGGCGATGGCGAGCGCCCAGAAGTGAGGCGGGGTCCAGGCGAAGATGATGAGGAACAGCAGCAGGGCGTTGGGGTCGGCGCTGCCGGTGACGGCGGTCCAGCCGAGGACGGGCGGCGCGGCGCCGGCGGCGCCGCCGATGACGATATTCTCGGGCGTGGCGTGCTTCAGGAACACGGTGTACACGAGGGCGTAGCCGATGAGGGAGACCCCCGAGAGCAGAGCCGTGAGGCCGTTTACCAGGCCGGTGAGGATCGCCATGGCAAGCACGCCGAGCACGGTGGCGAAGGTGAGCGCCCGGGCGGTGCCGATCTCGCCGCGCGGTAGGGGGCGGTGGCGGGTGCGGCCCATGAGGGCGTCGCTGTTGCGGTCGAGCACGTGGTTAAAGGCGGCACCCGAGGCGGCGGACAGCCCGATGCCGAGGGTGCCGAAGAGCAGCACATCCCAGGGCACCGTGCCCGGGGTGGCGAGGAACATGCCCACCACCGCCGTGAAGACGATGAGGTAGACCACCTTCAGCTTGCACAGGCGCAGGTACGCGCGCCAGCTGGCGGTCAGGGGGATGAGTCCCGTGGAGAGGGTAAGGTTTTGCGCTCTGGCCATGGTCTTATGCTCCTGGAGTGCCCGGTGTCAGCCCACCCGCGAGATGCGAAGCAGCCGTTGCAAGTCCTTGAGAATCCCGCGGACCGGGCCGTCTGCGGGATAGAACATCATCAGGTTGCCCAGCGGGTCCACCAGGTAGACCCGGCCGCTCGCGGCAGGCTGGTCGCCGGCACCGAGGGCGAAGTGATCGAGCCAGCCGCGATCGCGCAGCCGGCCAAGGAGAAGGTCGGGGTCGCCCCGTGGGGGCGCGCCGGCCCGCGGGCCGACAAGCACCAGCAACCGCTGCACCCGCGGAATGTCCTTGTTCAGCGCGGCGTGAACCTGACGCAGCTGCAGGAGCAGCGCCTGGCAGTCGCGGTTGCAGGGGCTCTCGCTGAACAGCAGCAGGGTCCAGCGGCCGCGGAGGACGTCCTCATCCACGCGGCTGCCGTCCACGGCGGCGAGCGGCGCCGCGGGCAGGGGCCGCGGCGGGGTGATGAGGGTGCCCTGGTTGACTGTCCCTTGCGGGCGCCACTGAGGTGCGGCCGTGTGAAGCAGCCAAGCCGCCACCAGCGGGACCAGGAACAGGGCCAACAGCGCCAGCAAGGTCAGGCGGGCGCGGCGGCCCGGCAGGGCGGCGGCGTGCATCTCAGCTCCTCACTTCGTTGGGTCGTGGTGGGGCCTCGCCGGCGTCGCCCTCGCGACGCAGGCTCACGGCCAGGTAGAGCACCGTCAGGGTCGCGGCCAGGCCGAACCACTGGAAGGCGTACGCGCGGTGGCGCTCGGGACCGAAGGTCACCACGTGCCAGTCGCGAAGGTATCCGTCGGGCTGATCGGGCCCGAGGCGCACCACCAGGGGCAGCACCGGCCGGTTCAGGGCCTGGGCCAGCTCCGTGGGCACCACGTACTGGATGACGCGGGGCCAGTCGCCCGTGTCGCTGCCGCTGCCCAGGTGCAGACCCACCTGGGGCGGTGTGTCCACGGTGCCCACGAGGCGCCGCTCGCTACTGGTCACCGGTACCTCGGGCAGCCGTTGGCGGGTCTCGCCGAGGGCCACCCAGCCGCGGTCCACCAGCACCACCTCGCCGCTCCGGCGCAGCAAGAACGGTGTGAGCACGTGGTAGCCCACCCGGGTGGACTCCACCTGGTTGTCCAGGAGGAACTGCCGGTCAGCGAGGTAGTGGCCTTCGGCCTGCACCGGGCGGTAGCGAAGCGCCGCCGCATCGGCGGTTGCGGGGTCGAGCGTCACCGGCACGGCGTCGCGATAGACTGCCGCCTGGGCCAGCATCGCCTCCTTCTCCTCCGCCCGATGGGTCTGCCACACCCCCAGCGCGACGAGCGGCGGCAGCAGCGCGGCGACCGCGAGGCTCGGCACCAGCCGCGGGCGAAACCGGTAGCCGCTCACCGGCAGCCTCGCGCGCTACGGGCCGCGATTGCGTTTAGACTGTTAGAGGCTCGATGCACCACTGGCCCTCTGCTCCGAGGTTTTGCCCCATGCTCGTATACACCTTCATCATCATCCTGTTGTTCCTGATTCTGCTGAGCCTCGGATTCGGGCTCTTCTTCCTCATCCGCGACCACGGACAGAGCCGGCGGACCGTCAAGGCCCTCACCTTCCGCATCGGTCTGTCGGTGGCGTTGTTCGTCCTGTTGCTCCTGGCCTATGTCGCCGGCATCATCCGTCCCCATGGGCTGCTGCCCGCGCAGCCCCCTGCCCCGTCGTCCACCTCTCCCCAGTGAGAGGCGCGCCCGTCTCACAGCCAGTAGACGGTGATGAACAGCCCGAGCCACACCACGTCTACGAAGTGCCAGTACCAGGCGACGGCCTCGAAGGCGAAGTGGTGGGTGGGGGTGAAGTGACCGGCAATGCTGCGGAACAGGATCACCGTGAGCATGATGGCGCCGATGGTGACGTGGAAGCCGTGGAAGCCGGTCAGCATGAAGAAGGTGGAGCCGTAGATGCCTGAGCTCAGCTTCAGGTTGAGCGCCGAGTATGCGTGCATGTATTCGTAGCCCTGCAGGACCAGGAACAGCACGCCGAGGGCCACGGTTGCGATGAGGCCGATGATGAGGTGGCGGCGGTTGTTCTCCTTCAACCCCCAGTGGGCCCAGGTGACCGTGGCGCCACTGGAGAGCAGGATCATGGTGTTGAGCGCCGGGATGCCCCAGGCCTCCATCGCCTCGTGGGGCACGCTGAAGGTGCTCGGGTTGGGCATCTTCAGTAAAGGCCACGCTGCCTGGAAGTGCGGCCAGAGCTCGTGCGCCATGCCCTTCATCCCCTCGCCGCCGAGCCACGGCACCGCGAAGGCGCGTGCGTAGAAGAGGGCACCGAAGAAGCTGGCGAAGAACATCACCTCGGAGAAGATGAACCAGCCCATGCCCATCCGGAACGAGCGGTCCACCTCGTCGTTGTAGGTACCGCGCTCGCTTTCTCGGATGACCGTGCCGAACCAGCCGAACATCATCACCAGGGTGATGACCACACCGGCGACCATCAGCAGTGAGCCCACATCGGCTCCGTTGAGCAGGGAGGCGAATCCCACCAGCAGCGTGGTCAACCCCACGGAGCCAACGATGGGCCAGTAGTGGGTGCCGTGGGGCACGTAGTAGGCGGTCTGCGGCGCGTGGACCATGGTCTGATTCCTCTCAAGGTTTGTCGGCGGTCATAGTTTGTGCATTCCGGCCAGGGCCGTGGTGATCCGCTGGTTGGCGGGATCCACGGTGAGCAGGGCGGAGGCGAGGCTCACCGTCCCCGTCGCGTCGGTGGGCGGCGGCCCTGGCGTCGAGGTCCCTCATTTCAGGTTGAGCACGATGAACAGCACGAACAGGCCCACGGCCACCGCTCCGAGGAGCAGGGCGAGTCGCTGGTTGGCCCGGCGCACCCGGGGGTCGAGGGAGGGTCTGGTCGTTTCCATCTCTCTCTCCCGTGCTCAGTGCACTTCAGGGGCTTCGCGGAAGGTGTGGTAGGGGGCCGGCGAAGGCACCGTCCACTCGAGGCCCCGGGCGCCTTCCCACACCCGCCCGGTGGCCTTGGCGCCACCGCGAATGCTCTGAACCACGATGTAGAGGAACAGCAACTGGCTGGCGCCGAAGGCGAAGCCGCCGAGGGTCGAGATCATGTTCCAGTCGGCGAACTGGACCGCGTAGTCCGGAATGCGTCGCGGCATGCCGGCGAGGCCCAGGAAGTGCTGCGGGAAGAAGAGCACGTTGACGAACACGACCGAGAGCCAGAAGTGCCACTTGCCGAGCTTCTCGTTGTACATGTGGCCCGTCCACTTGGGCAGCCAGTAGTAAGTGGCGCCCATGATGGCGAACACGGCGCCGGTCACCAGCACGTAATGGAAATGGGCCACCACGAAGTAGGTGTCGTGGTACTGGAAGTCCGCCGGCGTGATGGCGAGCATCAGGCCGGAGAAGCCGCCGATGGTGAAGAGCACCACGAAGGCGACGGCGAACAGCATGGGCGTCTCGAAGGTGAGGGAGCCACGCCACATGGTGGCCACCCAGTTGAACACCTTCACGCCGGTGGGTACGGCGATGAGCATGGTGGCGTACATGAAGAACAGCTCGGCGGTCAGCGGCATGCCCACGGTGAACATGTGGTGGGCCCAGACGATGAAGGAGAGGAAGGCGATGCTGGCCGTGGCGTAGACCATGGAGCTGTAGCCGAACAGCGGCTTACGGGCAAAGGTAGGGATGATCTGCGAGACGATGCCGAAGGCCGGCAGGATCAGGATGTACACCTCGGGATGCCCGAAGAACCAGAAGATGTGCTGGAACATCACCGGGTCGCCACCGCCGGCGGCGTTGAAGAAGGAGGTGTCGAAGAACTTGTCGGTGAGCAGCATGGTCACCGCGCCCGCCAGCACCGGCATGACGGCGATGAGCAGGAAAGCGGTGATGAGCCAGGTCCAGACGAACAGGGGCATCTTCATCATGCTCATGCCCGGTGCGCGCATGTTGAAGATAGTGACGACGATGTTGATGGCGCCCATCACCGAGGAGATGCCCAACAGGTGGACGGCGAAGATGACGAAGGGGAACGCCTCGCCGGTCTGCAGCATCAACGGCGGGTACATGGTCCAGCCGCCGGCCGGGCCCCCACCCTGCATGAACAGGGTGGAGAGCAGCATGGCGGCGGCGAAGGGCAGGATCCAGAAGCTCCAGTTGTTCAAGCGCGGCAGGGCCATGTCCGGCGCCCCGATCATCATGGGGATCTGCCAGTTGGCCAGGCCCACGAAGGCCGGCATCACCGCCCCGAAGATCATCACCAGGGCGTGCATGGTGGTCATCTCGTTGAAGAACGTGGGCTGCATCAGCTGGAGGCCTGGCTCGAACAGCTCGGCGCGGATGAGCATGGCCATGATGCCGCCCACGAAGAACATGGCCAGGGCGAAGCACAGGTAGAGGGTGCCGATGTCCTTGTGGTTCGTGGTCGTGACCCAGCGCATGAGACCTCGGGCGGGGCCGTGGTGCTCGTCATGGGGTGCCGTGGTTGCCGTGGTTGCAATACTCATTTGGATGTCTCTCCGCTTTAAATGTCTCTCCGCTGCTCGTGGGCGTTCGTTTCGGCTCAGCGTGCGGCCGCGACGTCCGCGGGCTGCACCACGTCACCGGTTGTGTTGCCGAAGGAGTTGCGCTCGTAGGTGATGACCGCGGCCAGATCGGCGTCGTTCAGCTGGCCCCCGAATGCCTGCATGGCGCTGCCGGGGATACCGTGCAGGACGATCTGGATATGGTCCTCGAGGGGTCCCATCACCACCTTGCCGCTCTCGTCCAGGAACCCGCGCTCCCGCAACGGCTTGAGGAGGGCGTCGGAGGCGGCGAAGGGGTGGCCCGCGGCCAAGGGCGGGAACACGCCCGGCACGCCGGTTCCGGTGGCCTGGTGGCAGGCCGCGCAGGTGGTGGTGTAGACCTTCTCGCCCTGGGCCATCAGCTCCTTCCGGCTCCAGGTCTTGGTGGCCGCCTCGGCGGCCTGCGCCATGGCCAGCTTCTGCTCCTTGACCCACTTCGCGTAGTCCGCCTCGGTCTTGGCCACGACCACGATGGGCATGAAGCCGTGGCCCTTGCCGCAGAGCTCGGCGCACTGGCCGCGGTAGGTGCCGGGCTTCTCGATACGCGCCCAGGACTCGTTGATGTAGCCGGGGATGGCGTCCTTCTTCCAGCCGAGAGCGGGCACCCACCAGGAGTGGATCACGTCATTGCCGGTCGTGAGGAAGCGCACCTTCTTGTTGATGGGGAGCACGAGCGGATGATCCACCTGCAGAAGGTACTCCTTGCCCTTGGGCGCCTTGTTGTCGATTTCGTCCTGGGGCGTGGACAGATTGCTGAAGAAGCTGATGCCGCTGTCCGGATAGTCGTACCGCCACCTCCACTGGTAGCCGGTCACCTTGATGGTGAGGTCGGCGTCAGAGGGGTTCTCCATGGCGATCAGTGTCTTGGTGGCCGGGATAGCGATGGACACCAGGATCACGAAAGGGATGATGGTCCAGAGAATCTCGATGAGGGTGCTCTCGTGGAACTGGGCCGCCACCGCGCCGCGCGATTTGCGGTGGCGGAGGATGGAGATGAACATGGTGCCGAACACCACGACACCGATGGCCACGCACACCCATAGGATGGCCATGTGCAGGTGGTAGACGTCGTGGCTGATGGGCGTGACGCCCGGGCGCATGTTGAGTTCGCCAAATCCTGCTGCGGCGCCGCCTGCCCACAGCAGCAGTGCCGCAGCGCCTAGGCTGCCGAGCAGGCCTTTTTTCGACATATTCACAGAACAACATCCCCCTTGCTACGGTTGCTGGCATCGGTATCCAACGGTAGGACCGGAAAGAGCGTCGCGATCCCCGGTCGGGCGGCGCAGCGCGCCTCGGCCCAGCCGGCGGAGAGCGGCGGCAGACAGCGCGGCGTGTGGTCCTCGCCCGCGAAGGGCAGGAGCCGCCGCGCCGGAAAGCGCCGCATGGATTCGAGAAGAGTGCGCAGGCACTGGGCGAGCGCATGGCGCTCCGGCTCAGGCAGCGCGCGGGCAAGCTCCACCGAGCGGCCGTGGGAGCCGATGAGCAGACGGCTGGGCCACCAGCCGCGCGGGTCCGGCACCAGCTCCACTCGAGCCCAGCCGGGGTGGAATCGGAACTCCTGTTCGGGGCCGCGGCGGCCGCGCTGAATCTGAACGGTCTCGGGCGAGACCCGGACCACTTCGCGCTGGCGTACGCCGCGGGCGTTCACATAGAGGGCGGCGCCCAGGGCCAGCACCTCCACGCCGGTGAAAGGGACCACGAGCCAGGCGCCCATCAGGGCGAGCCCCAGGCTCAGACATGCGGAGAAGAGGGCGAAGCCGAAGAACAGGCGGCGCACCGCCCGCCACTCCATGGAGCGGTGGGGGATCAGCACGAACTCGGTCTCGGACGCCTCGGCGTTGCTGCTGCGCAGGACCATCGGTGGCTCTCCCGTAGTGACTGTTCCGCCCTTCCCTTTCATCCCTGGCGACCGCATCAGGTAGCCGGGATCGGCGCCGCGACCTTAGCGGTCATGACGTCCTCTCAGATGCCCACCTCGCAGTGGCGCCCAAGATCCCGGGGGTAAGGCCCCTGATGTCTCCGCCCATTGTTAATTGGCTTGTACGATCCAAGAGGCCCGCTTTTCCGGAGTGCCCGGGAGCCTCGTGGTCCCGGGTGCACCCGAGCGGTTTCCCTCCGCTTCGGCGACGGGGACTGAAGCCGCGCCGCAACGCCCCTTCGGGCAATAGATACCCGTGTCAGATGGGTCTTTCGATTGTCCGGGACCGGCTTACGGGCGGCAGGGGGCGCTCTGAATACTTCACTGTAGCTTTACGGCAGCCTCCGTGCCGCCGACACCTCCTCCGCCCGCAGCCCGGCCCCTTGGGTCGAGAAGCCAAAACGTCATGGCTGATGGGCATACCTGACGAGGCGGCTACCCTAAGCCGTTTCGTGATCCACGTCAACTATTCGGGACACGGGCCAGCAGCTCCACCCTCGAGGCCCTGATGTCATGTAGGATACTTTAGGTATAATGGATGGTTTGTGGTGGTGTTTAGGCCATTCTCGGAAGACCTCATACCGGATGAAGCGAACAACCTTTGCCATCCTCGCGGCCTGCGCGGCCGTCCTGGCGCTCATCGTCGTCATGGTCGGCGCCTATGTGCGCCTCTCCAACGCCGGTCTCGGCTGCCCCGACTGGCCCGGATGCTATGGCCGCGCCGCCGCGCCCGCGACCCCTGAGGCCGTGGCGCAGGCCAACGCCAGCTATCCGAATCGTCCAGTGGAGCCCGCCAAGGCCCGCAAGGAGATGGCCCATCGGTACCTTGCCAGCACCCTGGGCCTGGCCATCGTCGTCCTGGCTGGCATCGCCTGGCGCTATCGCCGCCGCACGGGGCTGCCGGTCGGAGTGCCGACGCTGCTGGTGGCCCTCGTGATCTTCCAAGGGTTGCTCGGCATGTGGACGGTGACCCTCCTCGTCAAACCCGCGATCGTGACCGCCCACCTCGCCGGGGGGATGGCTACCCTCGCCCTGCTTTGGTGGCTGGTCTTGCGGCTGCGGGGGCTTTGCAGCGCGCCGCTGAACCCGGCGCTCATGCGGCTGCGGCCTTGGGCTTGGGTCGCCTTGGTGCTCGTCTGCGCCCAGATCCTCCTCGGCGGCTGGACCAGCACCAACTATGCGGCCGTCGCCTGCACCGAGTTCCCCACCTGCTACGGCGGACTCTGGTGGCCACCGACAAACTTCGGCGAGGCCTTCACCATCTGGCGTGGCCTGGGGGTCAACTATGAATTCGGGGTGTTGGACAGCGCGGCCCGCACCGCCATTCACCTCACCCACCGCGCCGCCGCCCTGGCCGTCTTCCTCTATGTCGGCACCCTGGCCGTGCTCGTGCTGAGGCGCGCCCGGCACTTGCAGCATTTCCGGGTCGGTTTCGTGCTGGCAGGCACGCTGCTTCTCCAGGTCGGATTCGGCATTGCGAACGTCCTAGGTCATCTCCCCCTACCCGTCGCCGTTGCCCACAGTGGGGGCGCCGCCCTCCTGTTGCTCGCCGTGGTGACCCTTATCCATGCTCTGAGCCCTCCCTTAGGCGCTCGAAGCCTTGCGATGGAGCCAGCCGCCGCATCCGCGGTGAGGTATTCGTCATGAGCCAAGGCCCGCCGCCGCGCGGCGGGCTCCTCGGGCGCGCGATCTTCCTGGTCGCAGTCGCTGCCGCCGCGGCGGGGGCTTGGTTCGGCATGGATTACTTCGCCGCCATCAAGCTACAGATGCCATCAAGCCCCTGACTACACCATGAGCAAAGGAAGATATCGCCATGGCCCACGCCGCCGTTAGCACCCACGCAGAAAACACCCCCCTCTCCGTCAACGAGCTCACCTTGGACCAGCCCTGGGAATGGCTCGCCAAGGGTTGGAAGGATCTGACGTCCGCCGCACACTTCAGCCTGTCCTACGGCGCCGTATTCGTGCTGGTCAGCTATGGGCTGACCCTGGGCCTGATGTCCCGGGAGCTGTTCTTTATCGTTCCGCCGCTGGCGGCTGGCTTCTTTCTCTTGGCACCGATGCTCGGCATCGGGCTCTATCAGATCAGCGACAGCCTCGAGCGGGGCGAGGAGGTCCGTTTCTGCAACGCGCTGACGGCCTGGAAGCGCAACGAGGTCCACCTCTCCGCCATGGCGGTGGCCTTGGTCCTGGTCCTGCTGGCCTGGATGCTGATCGCGGTTGTGGTGTTCGCCCTTCTCTACGATCGCCCGGTGCCGACCTGGGAGAACTTCATCCCCGCGGTCTTCCTCTCCGGCGACAACCCCCTCTTCGTGTTCTGCGGAATCCTTGCCGGGGGCATCATTGCCGCCTTCACCTTCACCATCAGCGCCATCACCGTCCCCGTGCTCATGGACCGTCAGATCGATGTGGTCTCCGCCATCCAGACCAGTATCCAGGCAGTGCGTACCAACTGGCGGGCCATGGCACTTTGGGCATGCCTGATCGTGATGTTCGTGGGGGTCGGCATCGCCACCTTTTACATCGGTCTGATCGTCACCATGCCCCTGGTCGGCCACGCGACCTGGCACGCCTACCGGGATCTCGTGTCGAGAAGCTGACTGCAGTCACTCACCTCACTATTCCCCGTGACCAAGTCAGGCAGGTGATGGGTCCGGCGATTGCGGAGATGATGACGACGTTGGACGCCCAAGGGGGTGCCGCCATCGGGCTCGATTTTTCCTGCCACCCGAATCGGCCGCCCAAGCTATTCGATTGGGCCCGGGTGCTGCGCACTCCGGGCCACCGGCAGCTCCTTTCGGAGGATTTCGATCAATAGGAGGGGGCGTCTGCGTTGTAGTGAAGGCCAGCGGCCGCGCCCTGCTCCCGGACGGCTCGGTAGATCCCTGCATCGAGGCTGTCCTTCGCCCCGCCGCGCTCCTGGACCTTTCTCTTCAGGAAGTCGGCGCGCTGCTTGGCGAGCGCCTGAACCTCCTTCGTCAGCTTCGCCCGACGCTGGGCCGTCTGCTTGATCAAGGCCTTTTGCTCCGCCGCCGGCATCGCCTGCATGGGGGCCGGGAGCTCGGCTCGTGGAACGGAGTCCAGATCCACGCGGCCGCTCCCGACCCCTTCCACGAGCTCCTTCTCTCCCAGCAGATTGGCCTTGCCGCTTCCCGAGGCGTTGAAGGCAGCGCGACGGGCACGCGAGGCCACGGACGCCTCGGAATGGAGCTTGTCGGTCGCCTCGAGCTTGCGTTGCTGTCTTGCGCGGTCGGCGGCGCTGCCGTAGTAGAGGCGGGTTGAGTCGAGGTCGGCAGAGAGCTTTGCCAGTCGCTCGTCGAAGGGAGTGACAATGGCCACGGCGCTCCCGGCCTGTCCGACTTGGAAGTAGCTCCCCTTCCCGGCCAGGGCAATCTGCCGCCAGGCCGTGGTGGTCGCCCCGTTACGGCCGCACTGGATGGCGTTGACGCGAATGCCCCGGGTCCGTGCCGTCTCAAGCGTCTGCGGCCACTTCACATCGTTCTGGTAGTCCATGTGGGGCGGGGCATCGCCCACCAGAAAGATCACCCGGTAGGTCTGCGGGTCCTGGCTCCAGGACAGTCCGTTGACGGCATCGTAGAGGGCCTGATTCACGCTCTCCGGACCGTCGCCGCCGCCCTCCGCCTGGAAATCCATGAGGGTTGCGTACATGGAGTCCAGGTCGGTAGAGAGGTCCACCACCCGCGTGATGTAGGCGTCCTGACGGTCTCGATAGGCTACCAGCCCTATCCGGATCTCCGGTGCCGGCTGGGCGGAGGCCATGGTGCTCGCAACGGACCAGATCTTTTCCTTGGCCGACTCGATCAAACCACCCATGCTGCCGGTGGTATCCAGGACAAACGCAACCTCGATCCGGGGGTGCTGGCTGCCGAGGGGCTGGGTGTTCGGGGCGAGGGTCGCGATCGGCGGAGTCGCCGCAGGCGTAACGCGCAAAACGGGATAGACGGCCACGGCGGCGGCCGTGAAGGCGAGCATGGTCAGTGCAATGAGTCTTGGTTTCATGGGTCGAACCTCCTTCAGGGTCAGAGAGATGCGGAAAGCTTGCGGACGGCCTCCTCGGCGGCGCGATGCGCCCGCCCGAAGCGGTCGTCATCAGTCGAGGCCACGCCCTTCGGACTCGCGCGCTCCGGGATGAAAACGAACATGCCCTGCACCAGGAACAGGCTCCAGATGGCAAGGAACAGGCTCCCCGTATGGAGAAAGGCACCTGCGCCGGCCATTAGGCTGAGCGCCGTCAGACCGAGGTCTGCCAGCGCGCCCAACGGTCCCTGATGGAAGTAGAGGGAACGTACAAGCGACAGCACGCCGAGATGTCCCGCCAGGTAGAGAGGGATGGACGGCGTCAGAATCCAAAGGGCGACGGCGGTTAGGACCCAAAGGGCCAGGACGGTCAGTCGGCCGACGTGCTCCCGGCTGCGGCTCAGGAGGTAGAAGACATAGGCAATGCCCGCAGCCGCGGTCACGAGCCTTACCGCCGCGCCCCCGGGGAGTGCCCAGACGAGCGACGCGAATGCGAGAGTCCCCGAAACTGCCCCGATCAGGGCGACCAGCGCCCCCTCAAGCACAGTGGGCCGGCTCATCTTCCCGCCCTCCGCTGCTGCTCACGGAGGAAGGCCACCTCCACCTCCTCGTCCCGCACCGACACCGGGGGGATGTCCCAGCGCTCCGCCTCGGGCGGCGGCGCATCAGGTGCCAAGAGCTCCGCCTTCTGACGCATCGCCTCCAGCCGCGCATCCTTGTCGTGCACCGCTGCTTCAAGCCGCTGCAAGGCGTTCTCCGCCTCCTCCCGCTTGCGGTTGATGAGACCGCCCAAACACTCGGCCTCCAGTCGGCGGCGAAGAAGGAGCCGGGCCAGGTCGTCCTTCCCCGCTGCGAAGCAGGTGTCGAGCTCGTCTCCCAGGGTCGCGAGCGACCGCTCTATATCCCTTTCCCGAGCAGCGAGCCGGCGCTGCTCTTCGCGAAGCAGGGCAAGACGCCGGCGGTCTACGGATACATCCTCCTCCATCTCGCGCACCGCCTGGCGGAGAACGAGATCAGGCTCCTCGATGCGATCCAGCACTGCGTGCAGATCCGCTCGGAAGAGCCTGGAGAACCGTGCGATCAGGGTCATGGCGCACCTCCCAAGTTGCCTTCTTGACTGCCGTTTCAGTCTAGGGCGGGAGACCGACGCGCCCCAGACACGTCTCGGTAAAAGGTGGGCGCGAGAATTTACGAAGGGTTTACAGAACGCGGCTGTACGGAGCTGGTAGGCTAACGGTCATGGTGTCAGCGCCACCCCGGAGGATGTAAGTGGCTGCCACCATGACCGTTTCCCTTGCCACGGCCCTCTCCCAAGGGACGAGGCGGAATCGGAGTGCGCTGCGCGCAAGGTTCACGGTATCGCTGGCATGCACCGCAAGATTCGGATTCTGATCGTGGAGGACGAGACCCCCATCCGGGTCGGCCTCACGGACGTCTTCGTGTTTCACGGCTACGAGGTGGATGCGGTCGGCGACGGCCGAGAGGGGCTCACGAAGGCGCTCGGGGGCACCTCCGACCTCATCCTGCTCGACGTCATGCTCCCCGGCATCGACGGCTTCGAGATCTGTAACCGCATCCGGGCCCAAGACCCCCGCCAGCCCATCATCATGCTGACTGCGAAGACCAGCGACGAAGACATCATTCGCGGACTCTCGCTGGGGGCCGACGACTACGTGCCCAAGCCCTTCTCGGTCGCCCAGCTGGTGCTGCGCGTGCAGGCCGTTCTGCGGCGCGCTCACAGAGGCGCGGACGCCGACTGCCTCATCCGCCTGGGCGAGGAGGTGGAGGTGGACACCCGCAACCTCTCGGGAGGCAAAAGGGGCGAGCCCCTGAGCTTCACCCGCCGCGAGATCGAGATCCTGCAGTACCTTAGAGTAAACGGCGATCGGGCCGTGCCGCGGGAGGAGCTGCTGGCGAAGGTCTGGGGTTACGCGCGGAATCTGGGCATCGAGACCCGCACGGTCGACATCCACATCGCCAAGCTGCGGCGCAAGATCGAGCCCGATCCGGCCAGCCCCAGGTATCTGGTCACCGTTCGCGGGGCCGGATACCGACTGCTCGCGGAATGATGCACTTGGCCCCCCCCTTCGCCGGCCCGGACCGCAAGCGGCTGCGGCTGTGGCTGGGACTCTTCTTCCTTGCGCTGGCCATACCAACGGCACTGCTGGTGCGGCAGGCATACAGCCAGCTCAAATGGGAGGCATTCCACCAGGACCAGGCGCTTGCCGAAGAGCTCGCCGCGCGCATCAACGGCCGACTCACCGGGCTGATCCGGGCCGAAGAGGAGCGGTCCTTCCAGGACTACGGGTTCCTGGCCGTCACCGGCGATCCCTCGGCGACCTTCCTCCAGCGGTCCCCCCTCGCCGCCTTTCCGGCGAAGTCCGACATTCCGGGCCTGCTCGGCTACTTCCAGGTGGACCCCGAAGGTGCCTTGACGACACCCCTCCTGCCGCCCCCGGGCAAGCCTGCCGCAGCTTACGGGCTATCCGGAACGGAGCTGCAGAAGCGCGCCGCCCTGGCGGAACGCATCCGCTCCATCCTGAGCCGCAACCGGCTCGTGGCGCAGCCCAGCGTGGCCGCTGGCAAGCAACAGCAGGCCGCCCGGGCCAGGCGTGAGGAGCACAAAGAGCGGGCATCCTCCGCCCAGGTGCCGCGCGCCGACGAAGGTGCTTCCCAGGAGACGGCTGCGAAGCGCCCCCGCCCTTCGGCACAGGCCGCTTTCGACCGGCTCAACGCTTCGCGTCCAACCCCCACCCTGGAGAAACAAAGGAAAAGCGCCCTCGGGCGGGTCGAAGACCTCAACCTCGACCTGCGCTTTCAGGACAAGCTCGCGAAGGCGCCGCCTGCGACCCGAGGTTTGGCGAGCACCGCCGCACCGCGGCAGCCGTCGCTCGATAACGAGCTCCGTGCCGAGCCGAAGCGCCAAGCCGCCTCGGTTGCGGCAGCACCTGGGCGCCAAACGTCACCCGACGCCCGCGCCCGGGTCCACATCTTCGACAACGAGCTCGGACCCTACGAGCTCAGCCTGCTCGACAGCGGTCAGTTCGTCCTCTTCCGCAACGTCTGGCATCACGGCCAGCGGTACGTCCAGGGGGCACTCATCGAGCAGAAGCCGTTCCTTCAGCAATCCGTGGAGTCCCTCTTCCGCGAGACGAACCTCTCCCGCATAACCGACCTCGTGGTCGCCTACCATGGGATGGTGCTGGCGGCCTTCGGCGCCCAGCAGGGACGTGAATATCTCACCAGCGCCCAAAAGCTGGGCGGGGCGCTCCTCTACCGCAGGGGGCTCGCGGCCCCCTTGAGCGCGCTGGAGCTGATCTTCACCGTGAAGCAGCTGCCGGTGGGGCCGGGCGGGCGAGTCGTCGGCTGGACGGCCGTGACCCTGACCCTCGTGCTCACGGGCGGGTTCTACCTCATGTACCGCGCCGCACTGCGGCAAATCGCCCTCACCCGTCAGCAACAGGACTTCGTCTCCGCGGTAAGCCACGAGCTGAAGACCCCCCTGACGTCCATCCGTCTGTATGGGGAGATGCTCAAAGAGGGCTGGGCGACCGAGGAGCGCAGGCAGACCTATTATGACTACATCTGTGCGGAGAGCGAGCGGCTCACGCGCCTGATCGAGAACGTCCTGCAGCTCGCGCGCCTCACCCGCAACGAGCTGCGCGTCGAGCTGAAGCCAGTGCCCGTCGGCGAGCTGATGGAGGGACTTCGGCCCAAGATCGCGACCCAGATCGAGCGGGCGGGGTTCGAGCTGCGACTTGACTGTCCGGCGCCGAACGCCGTGGTGCGTGTGGACCAGGACTTCTTCGCCCAGCTCCTGATCAATCTGGTGGACAACGCGCTCAAGTTCTCGCGAGACGCCGAATGTCGCGCCGTCGAGATCGGCTGTCGGATGGCCGACGCGCACAACGTTCGATTTTCTGTTCGGGACTACGGACCGGGCATCCCGAGCGATCAGATGAAGAAGATCTTCCGACTCTTCTACCGCTCGGGCAACGAGCTCACCCGGGAGACGGTGGGTACCGGCATCGGCCTCGCCCTGGTGCGCCAGCTGACACTCACCATGAACGGCCGCGTCGATGTGGTCAACCGCGATCCTGGTGCTGAGCTGCGGCTGACTTTTCCCGCAGGTCCTATCGAGCCCCGTCCACCGCATACCCCTTGATGCTGCTCCCGCTACAGGGTGTCCGCCAGCGCGGCTTGGACAGCTGGCGGAGAAAGGGCATCAGGCGGTCGTTGGCAACCCGCCGCGGGGAAACGGCTGCCTCACCGCGTGCGGTCCATGTTCAGGGGCTGCGCAAGGACGCGCGCTTCCGCCCGCCACGGAGCGCGCGTGAAAGGCTGAGAAAGGCGAGCAGGATCAGACCCGTGCCGACCATAGCCGACATGATGTACCCGAAGGTCTCCTGGCGCATGAAGGCGGGCGCGTAGTCCGGCATCGGGGCCGTCCAAACCCTGGCGAGGCGAGCCATGCCCTCGGGAGCCGCCGCCGGCGGGGCCACGCCCCCCGAGGCAAGGGAGATCTCGGTCCGCACGGTGGCGCTCCGGAAGTCCTCGATGCCCCACTCGCCCCAGGCCACCCCCGCCGCCAGCAGACCCAAGGGACTCGCGATCATGAGCAGTGCGACCCCCATCCACAAGGCACGGGTGGGACGCCAGCCAACCACAGGAGTCGCCGGCCCGGCATCATCAGCGGCCGTCGGCGCCGACAGGCTCAGTAACCCGGGGTCCGACTTCTGGAGATAGGCCACGACCCCACCCGAGATGACGGCCTCCGCCAGTCCCGCAATGCTGAGATGCCCCGCCAGCATGGCCGGAATGGCAATCTGCAGCCGATAAGGGGCATAAAGGGGCGCGCCGGTGGCATCGTGGAACAGCAGTGGCTGGATGCCGAACTCGATTGCCGCCAGCAGGGCCGCTGCATTGATGGCGAGGTAACCCGCAACGGCGGCCGCCACCACCCGCCGGGGCGCAGTCAGCGGTGCACTGCCGCAGAGCAAACGGTAGAGCCAGTAGGCTACGGCCGGGCCGACGATGGCCATGTTGAGGCAGTTGGCCCCGAACGTTGTGATGCCCCCGTCCCCGAAGAAGACCGCCTGGATGAACAGGGCAATCGAGAGAGAGAGCATCGCGGCCCAGGGCCCCAGAACGATAGGCGCCACCGCCAGACCGACGGCGTGCCCGGTGGTCCCACCGGGCAGGGGCAGATTGAGCATCATGATCACGAAGCAGAAGGCCGATACCACCGCGAGCAAGGGCACCAAGCGCGTCTGCAAGAGGTCGCGGACCTTCCGCAATGCGATCATCCAGAATGGCACCGCCACCGCGTAGGCCACCGCGCAGGTTGAGGGGCTGAGGTAACCGTCTGGGATATGCATCGGTCCGGGCTGCTCTCCTGGAGGCGCCCTGGCTGTGGCTGTCGCACACTTGTGCCGGATAACCCCAAGCGGGAGCCTGTATGACGAATTTGATTTTTGTCATACGCGGGCGCTTGTCAAGCCGATCTGCCGTGGCCGCCCGCTTTGCGGCGGTCTGGAAGCCGCGGCAAGCGTCTCGCCGAAGTGGCCGAATCTGCCCGCGCGTGCCCGCGAGCACCTGGCCAAGGCCGGGCGGGTGAGCGTTTTTTTTCGACGAGGTCTGCGATCTTCTGCGCACCCAGCTTTGGGACCCCGAAGCCGGTTGGCAGGCCGACTAGGTACGCCTGCGCCTCCTGGCGATGAAGCCGCCGACTTGATCGGCCCACCGCTTCGCCCGCACCAGCCAATCAGCGCAGGGACGTGTACGCGATCCGAGGGACAACATGGACCGGCAGGTGTAAGATCCCCAGGCCATCTACGTCAATCCGGACAGGTGCACAGAACGCGAGCAACGCGATCTGCGTGGGGTGCCGGCCAAGGCATTCCCGTAATCCGCCCAATCTCCGGGTCAGAAAACCAACCCTTAAGGGAGACAACTTCATGATAAGAGTGTTGCTTCTGCGTCACGGCGAGAGTGAGTGGAACAAATCCAACCAGTTCACCGGGTGGACCGACGTGGACCTCACGGAAGAGGGTCGCAAGCAGGCAAAGCAAGCAGGCGAGATTCTCAGGCAGGAAGGCTACACCTTCGATGTGGCATACACGTCCGTTCTGAAACGTGCCATCCGGACGCTTTGGATAGCCTTGGACGAATTAGACCTGATGTGGATTCCCGTACACAGGTCCTGGCGGTTGAACGAGCGCCACTATGGTGGTCTACAGGGATTGAACAAAGCCGAGACGGCGGCCAAATACGGTGACGATCAAGTCAAGATCTGGCGCCGTAGCTACGATATTCCACCGCCGGCGCTGGAAAAAGACGACGAGCGCTACCCGGGCAGAGATCCCCGTTACGCGGAGCTGAGCGCAGCTGAGCTTCCAACGACCGAGTGTCTCAAAGACACGGTGGAGCGATTCCTGCCCTATTGGCACGAAGTCATTGCGCCGACGATCAAATCGGGCAAGAAAGTCATCATCGCAGCTCACGGAAACTCGTTACGTGCGCTCGTGAAATATCTCGACCACGTTTCGGATACGGATATTCTGGAGCTGAACATTCCGACCGGGGTGCCGCTGGTGTATGAATTGGACGACAACCTGAACCCGATCAAGCACTATTATCTGGGCGATCAGGCGGCCATCGAGGCGGCGATGCAATCGGTCGCCAATCAGGGCAAGGCAGCGAAGTAGACAGGATGTGGGAATCGGCGTCGAATTCCTTCGCTTCGGAACAAGATCAAGATGTCAGCGCCCTCTCCAGCTGCCTTCCGCGCAGCGCGTGGCGGCGGGGGCCGCTTTTGGGCCTTTGCCTACCGCGACGGCCGGCGTGCGTCGCGGAGCCACTGCCGATACGTCTCCACGCAGATGCGCTGATCGCGCGGGGCACGCTGATGACAGGGGCTGCCTGGGCGGAATCTGCGCCACCAGATCAATAGGTTGCTGCGGTGCTGGTGTCGTACGTAGAGGTGCTGGTGTCGTAGAATGGAGTTGACCAGTGCTTGCTAAGCCCCTTGTCGGGGGCTCTCACTTTGCAAGTCCCCAGACGCTTACTACGCTTTCTGATGTCGATTTTGCGCACGGACAGGAGGGAGATCATGGGAGACAAAGAGAAGAAGGCAACGCGAAGGGAAGCGCCAGGCGGTGCCGGCGCGCTGACACCATTCGCGGACATGGAGCGGTTTCTGGAAGGCATGATGCCATTCGGCTGGATGCGACGCATGCGCCGGGGATGGCCGGCCTGGGAGGACATTGAGCTGCCGTTCGAGGACCGCGTGCCGAGGGTCGATGTGATCGAGCACGATGAGGCGATCGTCGTTCACGCCGAGCTCCCGGGTGTCACGAAGGACGACCTGGACGTCTCGCTCGCGGGAGACCGGCTCACCATCAAGGCCAAGACGCGGCACGAGTCAGAGGAGACAAAGGGCGAGTATCACCGGCGGGAGATCTCCCGCGGTGAGCTCACCCGCACCGTCCGGCTGCCTGCGAGCGTCGATGCGGACAAGGCCGAGGCGAAGTTTG
>Ga0210085_1000357_pt1 | contig 19733 bp, 17 predicted proteins | sample China_Galinas_PW_5_FD_184866 | JGI IMG/M metagenome (GOLD analysis project Ga0210085, IMG submission 184866) | Wetland microbial communities from San Francisco Bay, California, USA, that impact long-term carbon sequestration - China_Galinas_PWC_D1... | ecosystem: Environmental > Aquatic > Marine... | reverse complement strand
GTCGGCATAAACGGTGATCACCACCGGCGTGGGCAGGCCCTTCTCCAGATTCTGCGTCTTGGCGTTGAACGCCTTGCAGAACTCCATGATGTTGACCCCGTGCTGACCAAGCGCCGGTCCCACCGGTGGACTCGGGTTTGCCTCCCCGGCCTTGACCTGCAGCTTGACGTAGGCGGTGACCTTTTTTGCCATTCGTTTTCTCCCGTGGGTCCGAACGCCAGGCACTGGGCCTGGCTCCCCGCCTCCGGGCCGTATTGCCCGGGGAGTCTTCGCTTCACTGCCGCCGGGGCGCAGCCCCGGGGCGGGCGATCACCCCTTCTCGATCTGGCTGAATTCCAGATCGACAGGCGTGGAGCGGCCAAATATCAGGACCGAGACCTTCAGCCGGCTCTTCTCGTAATCCACCTCTTCGACCACACCGTTGAAGTCCGTGAACGGCCCTTCGACGACGCGGACCACCTCACCCGGCTCGTAGAGGACCTTCGGCCGCGGCTTCTCACCGCCTTCCTCCACGCGACGCAGGATCGCCTCGGCCTGCTTGTCTGGGATCGGCGCAGGCTTGTCACCGGTGCCGCCGACGAAACCCATCACCTTGGGCACGCTCTTGACCAGGTGCCAGGTCTCATCGGTCATCTCCATATTGACCAGCACGTAGCCGGGGAAGAATTTCCGTTCACTCTTCCGCTGCTGCCCGCCGCGCATCTCCACGACCTCCTCGGTGGGAACCATGATCGGTCCGAAGAGGTCTTCCATGCCGGCGCGCTTGATGCGCTCCCCGAGTGAGCGCTTGACTTGCCCTTCAAAGCTCGAATAGGCGTGGATGACGTACCAGCGCTTGGCCATCCCTATCCCCCGTGGCCGGTCAGCAGCCGCAGGATCCCGGTAAGGGCCATGTCGAACAACCACAGGACAATGGCCAGGATGATGACCATGACCAGCACGACGAGGGTGGTCTGGGTGGTCTCCTGCCGTGTCGGCCAGACCACCTTGCGGACCTCACTGCGGGAGTCGACGCCGAATTGCCACAGCCGCCGCCCGGAATCCGTCGTCATCGCCACCGCCACTGCCATGCCGGCGACCACGAGCAGGCCGATGACGCGCAGAAAGGTCGAATACTCCGCGAAGTAATAGAAACCGGAGATGCCCGCGACCAGCAGTGCAACCGCCACCATCAGCTTGACCGTGTCCAAACCGGTGACGCCGGCCTCCGCTCGAGCATTCATTCGATTAAAGTGCGCAGTGTACGCCTTGGAGTGGAGTGGCAGGCCAGGAGGGACTTGAACCCCCAACCTGCGGTTTTGGAGACCGCTGCTCTGCCAATTGAGCTACTGGCCTAGAAACTGGGGCCGAGGGCCAGGGGGCGAGGGCCAGAAAACAGGATCCCCGACCGCCACAAGGCAATCGGCCGTGAGCTCACTCGATGACCTTGGAGACCACGCCGGCTCCGACCGTGCGCCCGCCCTCGCGGATGGCAAAGCGCAGGCCCTCCTCCATCGCGATCGGCGCAATCAGCTTCACCGTCATCTTCACGTTGTCTCCCGGCATCACCATCTCGATGCCCTCGGGCAGCTCGCAGGCCCCCGTCACGTCCGTGGTGCGGAAGTAGAACTGCGGCCGGTACCCGTTGAAGAACGGCGTGTGCCGCCCGCCCTCGTCCTTGGAGAGCACGTACACCTCGCACTCGAAGTGGGTGTGCGGCGTGATGCTGCCGGGCTTGGCCAATACCTGCCCGCGCTCGACCTCGTCACGCTTGGTGCCGCGCAGCAGCACCCCGATGTTGTCCCCCGCCTGCCCCTGGTCCAGGAGCTTGCGGAACATCTCCACCCCCGTGCAGGTGGTCTTGCTGGTGTCGCGGATGCCGACGATCGCGACCTCGTCTCCCACCTTGACGATGCCCCGCTCCACGCGCCCCGTGACCACGGTGCCGCGACCGGAGATGGAGAAGACGTCCTCGATCGGCATCAGGAAGGGCTTCTCGACATCGCGCACGGGCTCCGGGATGTAGGCGTCCAACGCCTCCAGCAGCTTGCCGATGGAGCCCTCGCCCTGCTCGGAGGTGTCGCCCTCGAGCGCCTTCAGCGCCGAGCCCACGATGATCGGGGTGTCATCCCCCGGGAAGTCGTAGGAGGAGAGGAGCTCGCGCACCTCCATCTCGACCAGCTCCAAGAGCTCGGCGTCATCGACCATGTCGGCCTTGTTGAGGTAGACCACGATGAAGGGCACCCCCACCTGGCGGGCCAACAGAATATGCTCGCGCGTCTGCGGCATCGGCCCGTCCGCCGCCGACACCACCAGGATCGCCCCGTCCATCTGCGCCGCCCCCGTGATCATGTTCTTCACGTAGTCGGCATGCCCCGGGCAGTCCACGTGCGCATAGTGGCGCTGGTCGCTCTCGTACTCCACGTGCGCCGTCGCTATCGTAATGCCGCGCTCCCGCTCCTCGGGGGCATTGTCAATCGAGTCAAACGCCCGGAACTGCCCGCCGTACTTCTGCGCCTGCACCTTGGTGATCGCCGCCGTCAGCGTCGTCTTCCCATGATCCACGTGCCCGATCGTCCCCACGTTCACGTGCGGCTTCTTGCGTTGGAATTTCTCTTTGGACATCCCCTTCTAACCTCGACGCTGAACTAGTATCTCTTCGCGATGGCCTCGGCGATGCTGGCCGGAACTTCGTTGTATTTGGCGAACTCCATGCTGTAGGTCGCTCGGCCCTGGGTCGCGGACCGCAGATCGGTTGCGTAGCCGAACATCTCGGCGAGTGGAACCTCGGCCCGGATGATCTTTCCTGCCGGTGCCTCCTCCATTCCCTGGATCATGCCGCGGCGGCTGTTCACGTCGCCCATCACGTCACCCATGAAGTCCTCGGGGGTCACCACCTCGACCTTCATAATGGGCTCCAGCAGCACGGGCTTGGCCTTGCGGGCCGCCCCCTTGAAGCACATGGAGCCAGCGATCTTGAAGGCCATCTCACTCGAGTCCACCTCGTGATAGGACCCGTCGAAGAGGGCGACCTTGATATCCACCATGGGGAAGCCGGCCAGCACGCCGCTGGTCATCGCCTCCCGGATCCCTTTGTCCACCGCCGGGATGTATTCCTTGGGCACGACGCCGCCGACGACCTCGTTGGCGAACTCGTAGCCCGCCCCCGGCTCCCGGGGCTCCAGGCGCAGCCAGACATGACCGTACTGGCCGCGGCCGCCGGACTGCCGGACGAACTTGCCCTCCTGCTCAACCTTGGTGCGGATCGTCTCGCGGTAGCTGACCTGGGGGGCGCCCACATTGGCCTCGACCCCAAACTCCCGCTTCATACGGTCGACGATAATCTCCAGGTGCAGCTCGCCCATGCCCGAGATGATCGTCTGGCCCGACTCCTCATCGGTCCGCACCCGGAAGGAGGGATCTTCCTGGGCGAGCTTGGACAGGGCCATGCCCATCTTCTCCTGGTCGCCCTTGCTCTTGGGCTCCACCGCAACAGAGATGACGGGATCGGGAAACTCCATCCGCTCCAGGGAGATGACCTTGTCCTGAGCGCACAGGGTGTCGCCCGTCGTCACATCCTTCAGGCCAACGGCGGCCGCGATATCGCCCGCGCGCACCTCCTTGATCTCCTTACGGTCGTTGGCGTGCATCTGTAGGATACGGCCGATGCGCTCCCGCTTGCTCTTGATCGGGTTGTAGACGCTGTCGCCCGAGCTGAGCACGCCCGAGTAAACGCGGAAGAAGGCCAGGGTGCCAACGTAAGGGTCGGTTGCGATCTTGAAGGCGAGCGCGGCAAAGGGGGCATCGTCCTTCGAGGGCCGAGACTCCTCGGTCTCGCCGTCCTCGAGAACACCCCGGATCGGTGGAACGTCGACCGGTGACGGCAGGTAGTCGATCACGGCGTCGAGCATCGCCTGGACGCCCTTGTTCTTGAAGGCCGAGCCGCACAGCATGGGCACGATCTCAACGCGCAGGGTGCGCTCCCGTAGCCCCGCCTTGATCTCGTCCTCGGTGAGCTCGCCGCCCTCGAGGTACTTCTCCATAAGCCCTTCGTTGGCCTCGGCGGCCGCCTCGACCATCAGCTCCCGCCACTCGTTGCCCTCGTCTACCATGTCGGCAGGGATGTCTTTGAGGTCGTGCTTCATCCCCTTGGATGCGTCATCCCAGTAGACCGCCTTCATGCGCACGAGGTCGATGATGCCTTTGAACTGGTCCTCCGCACCGATGGGCAGCTGGACGGGCACCGCATAGCTGCCCAGGCGCTGCTTGACCTGCTCGACGACCCGCAGGAAGTTGGCCCCCACACGGTCCATCTTGTTGACGAAGGCGAGCCGGGGAACACCGTACTTATCGGCCTGACGCCAAACAGTCTCGGACTGGGGCTCGACCCCGCCGACGGCACAGAAGACGGCGCAAGCGCCGTCCAGCACCCGTAGGGACCGCTCGACCTCGATGGTGAAGTCCACGTGCCCCGGGGTGTCGATGATGTTGATGCGGTGCTCCGGATGCTGCATGTCCATGCCTTTCCAGAAGCAGGTGGTCGCGGCGGACGTGATGGTGATGCCGCGCTCCTGCTCCTGCTCCATCCAGTCCATGGTCGCAGCGCCGTCGTGCACCTCCCCGAGCTTGTGGGAGACACCAGTGTAGAAGAGCACGCGCTCGGTGGTGGTGGTCTTACCAGCATCGATGTGCGCCATGATGCCGACGTTGCGATAGCGCTCGATTGGTGTACTGCGTGCCACGACCTTATCCGCCTCGAATAGGATGGAGTACCTGCCGGCGCCGTTACCAGCGATAGTGGGAAAACGCCTTGTTGGCCTCCGCCATGCGATGGGTGTCTTCCTTCTTCTTCACCGCGGCACCTCGGGATTCCGCGGCATCCATCAGCTCACCGCCCAGCCGCAGGGCCATGGACTTCTCGGAGCGCTTGCCGGCCGCATCGATGAGCCAACGCATGGCGAGCGAGTTACGCCGCGTGGGCCGCACCTCCACGGGCACCTGGTAGGTCGCACCGCCCACCCGCCGTGATTTGACCTCGACCACGGGCCGCACGTTCTCCATGGCCTGATGGAGCAGCTCCAGAGGCTGGACTCCCGCCTTCTTCTCCGCAACTTGGTCAAGCGCCCCATAGATGATCCGCTCCGCGACCGACTTCTTGCCGTCTTCCATCAACATGTTGATGAACTTGGCAAGCAAATCGCTCCCGAACTTGGGATCCGGAAGGACCTGGCGGCGGGACACTATGCGTCTTCTCGGCATCTCTGAGGGCTCCGCGGCTCGAAACTTACAAAGGCTCAGCTCTTGGGTCGCTTGGCACCGTACTTCGATCGGCCCTGGCGGCGTTTGTCGACGCCGGAGGTATCCAAGGTGCCGCGTACCGTGTGATAGCGCACACCGGGCAGGTCCTTCACGCGGCCGCCGCGAATCAGCACCACCGAGTGCTCCTGTAGGTTGTGCCCCTCGCCCCCGATGTAGGAGGTCACCTCGAAACCGTTGGTGAGGCGGACACGCGCCACCTTGCGCAGGGCCGAGTTCGGCTTCTTCGGCGTCGTGGTGTAGACACGCGTGCACACGCCCCGCTTCTGCGGGCAGGACGCCAATGCCGGGACGGCGCTCTTTGTCACCCGGCGCTTCCGCGGCTTGCGCACCAGCTGGTTAATTGTCGCCATGCAAACGATCTCCACCGGCGCCGTCGCGCCATCGACTCAAACGGACCGAGAGACGAGCGTGCTCCCGCCGCGCCATCGATGGGCGGCAGGCTGACGCCTCTCGCGGTAGACCCAGAGGGTGCCTGGCGACAAGTCGCCCGGCCCGGGAAACAATCAAGCCGGCACTAAGCCGGCTGCGCTAAGACGCGGAAGTATAAGGACGGCGTAATGAAGTGTCAACGGCGGGACAGAGGGCGGGCGAGCCTCCCACGATCCCTCGGCAGCCCGCCACTCGAGCTCCGACGAGCGCCACTGCCGCGTTATCGGTCGGCGCCTGGCGTGTACTCAGGTGAAGGCCGTCTGGCAAAACGAGAGCAGAGTCGCCGGGAAGAGTCCCAGGGCGAGCATGAGGAGCCCGTTAAGGGACACGGCCAGCCGCGTCCCGGCACCAGCCGCGAGGGGCACATCAGTCTCCGGCTTGTCAAAGTACATCAGCTTGACGATGCGGACGTAGTAGAAGGCCCCGATGATCGAAAAGACCACGGCCACTACGGCAAGCCAGGTCAAGTCGACCCGAACCACCGCCTCCAAGACGAACAGCTTGGCCATGAAGCCCACGGTGGGGGGTACGCCGGCCATCGAGAACATCAGAAGCGCCATCATCGCCGCATGCCAGGAGTCGCGCTCGTTGAGGCCCTTGAGGTCATCCAGCTGCTCGGGGTCGAACCCCCTTCGGCTGAGCAGTACCAGTACACCAAAGGCCCCCGCGGCCATCAGTGCGTAGACGATCGCATAGAACATGGCCGAGGCGTATGCCTGGGGCGTGCCCGCAAGGACGCCGAGAAAGATGAAACCCACATGCGAGACGGTCGAGTAGGCCAGCATGCGCTTGATATTGCTCTGGGCGATTGCAGCCAGATTGCCGAGGGTCATGGAAAGCACCGAGAGCAGGATCAGCATGCCCTGCCAATGCACCTGCAGCCCCCCGAGCCCGTCCACCAACAGCCGCATGGCGACCCCGAACGCGGCGATCTTGGGGGCGCTGCCCAGCAGGAGCGCAACGGGAAGCGGGGCGCCTTCGTAAACGTCCGGGACCCACATGTGGAAGGGGACTGCACCGAACTTGAACCCGATCCCGACCACGAGAAACGCCAGGCCGAACACCAGTACCTTGTTCTCCATGCCCTGCTCCGCCACCGCCCGGGCAACCGTCCCGAAGTCCAGGGAGCCGGTGGCACCGTAAATCATGGAGATGCCGTAGAGCAGCATGCCGGATCCGATGGCGCCCAGCACGAAATACTTCATGGCCGCCTCCGCTCCACCCCTGGAGTCCCGGTCGAAGGCGACAAGGGCGTAGAGGCAAAGGGCGAGCAGCTCCAGTCCGAGATAGACGGTGAGGAAGCTGTTGGCGGAGACCATGATCAGCATGCCCAGCACGGAGAAGAGTCCGAGCACGTAATACTCACCGCTCAGCATGCCCCGATCCCGCAGAAAGTCCTTGGCGTACACAAAGGCGAAGATCGCGACGATGAAGATCGTGACCTTGAGCACGTCGCTCATGTCGTCGCGGACATAGGTACCGTCCAGCACCACCTGGCGACCGGTGCCTCCCACCGCGGCCGTGATCCCGATCGCGATCAGAAGACCGATCAGGGTCAGCGCGTGGTTCACCCCTTTGCGACTCTCCTCGAGGTACAGATCCACCACCAGGATGGTGCTCGCCAAGGCCAGGATGAAGATCTCCGGCGCGACGGGTATCAGATTGGAAGTCTCGAATGCCATGGATTGAGCTAATCCCAAGATTCTTGCCTCAGGCGCAGCGCCCCCCGCCCCCTGTCACAGCAGGGGCGGGCGGGAGTAAAGTACCGCCCGTGCACGCACAGATCCTCGCCGCTTTGGTGAGCCCCTGCGTCAAAACTGGAGCGCCGCGATGGGACCCGTTGTCCCGCCCAGCTTGGAGACCGCCACGTGCTGCACCAGGTTCTGGATGCTCGGCTCCATGACGTGCACGAGTGGCGCAGGCCAGACCCCCAGCACCAGAACGGCAGCGGCGAGCGTTCCGAGCACCAGGAGCTCCCGGGCGTTGGCATCCTGAAGACCGGCGACCTGGCCGCTGGTCACCGCCCCGAAGACCACCCGCTTGACCATCCAGAGGGTGTAGGCGGCCCCCAGGATCAGGGTCGTGCCGGCGAGGAATGCAAACCAGAAGTCGGCCCGGAAGCTTGCGAGGATGACCATGAACTCGCCGACAAAGCCGGACGTCCCAGGCAGTCCCGCGTTGGCCATGGCGAAGAATACCATCAGCGCCCCGAAGACCGGCATGGTGTTGACGACGCCGCCGTAATCGGCGATCTGGCGGGAGTGCAGCCGGTCGTAGAGCACACCCACGCAGAGGAACAGCGCCCCCGAGATGAACCCATGGGAGATCATCTGGACCATCCCCCCGGAGACGCCGAGCACCGCTCCGGCAGGGTGCCCGGAGCGCTGGAGGATGGTGAAGACAACGAAGAACCCAAGGGTCACGAACCCCATGTGAGCGATGGATGAGTAGGCGATGAGCTTCTTCATGTCCTGCTGCACCAGGGCCACGAAGCCAATGTAGACCACGGCGATGAGGGACATGCCGATGATCAGCCAGTCCAGCGAGGCGCTGGCGTCAGGCGTAATCGGCAAGCTGAAGCGGAGGAACCCGTAGCCGCCGATCTTGAGCATGATGGCCGCGAGGATCACCGAGCCCCCCGTGGGCGCCTCCACATGGGCATCGGGAAGCCAGGTATGCACTGGCCACATGGGGACCTTGACGGCAAAGGCGATCAGGAAGGCCAGGAAGATCAGCACCTGCTCCGTCATCCCGAGCTTCAGGAAGTGGTAGTCCAGGATCCCGAAAGAGCCCGACTTGAAGTACATGTAGATCAGGGCGATCAACATGAACACCGAGCCGAAGAAGGTGTAGAGGAAGAACTTGATCGTGGCGTATACCCGGTTCGGCCCGCCCCACACCCCGATGATCAGGAACATGGGGATGAGCATCGCCTCCCAGAACACGTAGAAAAGGATGGCGTCCAGGGCGGAGAAGACGCCGACCATCACCCCTTCCATGATCAGGAATGCCGCCATGTAGTGGGTGGGCTTGTAGGTGATGACCTCCCACCCGGCGATGGTCACCAGGACGGTGAAAAAGGTGGTGAGCAGAATCAGCGGCATGGAGATACCGTCCACGCCCAAGTGGTAGAAGACGTGGAAGGAAGGGATCCAGGCCGCCCGCTCGACGAACTGCATCTGCGGCGTGGACGCGTCGAAGCCCGTCCAAAGCGCAAGGCTGATGATGAAGGTGAGCAGGGCGAACGTGAGAGCCACCCATTTGGAGACGTTTGCTGCCCGATCTCCGCTGGCCAGCACGAGAATGCCGCCAAGAATCGGCAGCCAGATCGTCAGCGTCAGGATAGGGAAATCCGCTTGCATTCCGGTCTGTCTCCCCGCTCGGTCAAAGGGCGACGAAGATCGTTAGCAGGCCGACCAGCCCGACGATCATGGCAATCGCGTAGTGATAGAGGTACCCGGTCTGCAAGGTCCGGATGCGCGCGGCGAAGCGTCCAACGGTCTTCGCAGAGCCGTTCACCAGCATGCCGTCGATCAGCCCGCGGTCGCCCGCTTTCCAGAGAAGCTTTCCAATCCCCCGGCCGCCGGAGCCGAACACCATCTGATTGAAGTCGTCGAAGCCGTACTTACGATCGAGGATGTAGTACAGCCAGTCGAATCTGATCCGCAGATGCTCCTCGATGCGCGGGTTGGCGGCAAACCGATACCAGTAGACATAAGCGGCAAGGCCGAGGCCGCCCATCGCGAGCCAGAACGGGAAACCCGTCAGCCCGTGCAGCACGAAGCCCAGCTCGCCATGGAAGTAGTGCTCCTGCAGGCGGTCGAGCACATTGTGCTGCGGCGCCACGTAGATCGCGTTCTTGAACCAGTCGCCGAACAGCAGCGGCTCTGCCGTCATCCAGCCGATCACCACGGACGGGATCGCCAGCAGAATCAGAGGGATGGTCACCACCCAGGGGGACTCACGGAGGTGGTGCCGGGTGTGCTCGTCCATGCGCTCCTTGCCGTGGAAGACGAGGAAGTACATGCGGAAGCTGTAGAAGGCGGTTACCAGCACGCCAAGGGTCAGCAGGACCGAGGCGTACTCCGCTCCGAGCCTATGGGTATGGTCCACCGCGAAGATAATCGCGTCCTTGGAGAAGAATCCGGAGAACCCGGGGAAGCCGATCAGGGCCAGCGATCCGACCAGCGCGGTGATCCAGGTGACGCGCATGTACTTGCGGATCCCGCCCATCTGGCGAATGTCCTGCTCATGGTGCATCGCGATGATGACCGAGCCCGCTGCCAGGAACAGGAGCGCCTTGAAGAACGCGTGCGTCATCAGATGGAAGATCCCGGCAGCGTAAGCGGAGGCGCCAAGGGCCGCCGTCATGTAACCGAGCTGGGAGAGCGTCGAGTAGGCCACCACGCGCTTGATGTCGTTCTGGACAATCCCGACCAGCCCCATGAGGAAGGCGGTGGTGGCGCCGACGATGAGCACGAGGCTGAGGGCCGTCTCCGAGAGCTCGAAGAGCGGCGACATGCGGGCCACCATGAAGATACCAGCGGTGACCATGGTGGCGGCGTGGATCAGTGCAGAGATGGGGGTCGGACCCTCCATGGAGTCGGGCAGCCAGACATGCAGCGGGATCTGGGCGGACTTGCCCATGGCGCCGATGAAGAGGAGCACACAGATCAGGGACATCAGCGACCAGTCGCTGTCGCCCCAGATGTGTACCTGGGCATGGGCCAGGGAGGGCGCCCGCGCAAAGACCTCGGCGTAGTCCATGGACGAAAAGTACATGCCGATGGCCGCGATCCCGAGCAGAAACCCGAGGTCGCCGACCCGGTTGACCAGGAAGGCCTTGAGGTTCGCGAAGATGGCCGATTCGCGGACCGACCAGAAGCCGATCAGGAGATAGGAGACCAGCCCCACCGCCTCCCAGCCGAAGAAGAGCTGCAGGAAGTTGTTGGACATCACCAGCATCAGCATCGAGAAGGTGAAGAGCGAGATGTAGCTGAAGAAACGCTGGTAGCTGTTCCGCCCGGCGAGGCTGTCCTCGGGCCAGTTGTGCTGGTCGTCCGCCATGTAGCCGATGGTGTAGATATGCACCATGAAGGAGACGAAGCTGACCACGCTCATCATGAGCGCGGTCAGCCGGTCCACCAGAAACCCGATCTCGAAGCGCATGCCGTCCACCACCATCCAGGTGTAGACGGGCTGATTGAACGCGGGACGGCCGTCGAAGATGAAGCCCTTGAGGACATACAGGGAAAGCACGGTGGAGAGGCCGACCCCGAGGATCGTCACCCAGTGCGCCCCGGCCCGTCCGATCCGCCCGCCAAACAAGCCGGCGATGATTGAGCCCAGCAAGGGCGCGAGTACGATAATCAGATAGACGTTTTCCATGGCGTGGGTGTGCGTTATCAAACAGGCCTTCGCGCGCTCGAGCTCCCTGAAACTTGTTTCCCCGGACCTGGGACGATGCGCCGGATGAAAGCGAAGACCCCAGAGCGATTCCTACAGGGGGCAGCGCTGCCGCCCCGCGACGCAGACTGCTACCCTCAATGCGCCGGACAGCGCCGCGACCGACTCAACCCTTCAAGGTGTCCAGATCCTCAACATTGATGGTCTGGCGATTACGGAACAGCACCACCAGGATCGCCAGGCCGATCGCCGCCTCGGCTGCGGCCACCGTGAGGATGAAGAAGACGAAGACCTGCCCGGCTGTGTTCCCCAGGAAGTGCGAGAAGGCGACGAAGTTCATATTCACCGCCAGCAACATCAGCTCGATACACATCAGCAGGACGATGACGTTCTTCCGGTTCAGGAAGATGCCCGCCACGCTTAGGCAGAAGAGGATTCCCCCGAGGACCAGATAATCGGATAGGGCGATCATTCCGCTTCCACCTTGCCATGGACCGGCATCTGCAACAGCCGGATTCGATTCGGCCGCTTGACCCGAACCTGGCGTGCCGGGTCCTGGTACTTGGTCTGAGGACGCCGCCGCAAGGCGAGTCGAATCGCGGCGACAATCGCGACCAGCAAGATCACGGCTGCGATCTCGAAGGGATACACATAGACGGTGTAGAGCACCGCCCCCACCTCGGCCGTGTTGCTGTACTCCGCCCCATGGGCGGCGGGCTGCGGGAAGTGCGCGAGCCCGAAATGCGTCGGCCCCACGACCAGCGTGATCTCGATCAGCATAACGGCGGCGATGAGGAGGCCGACCGGCAGATACCGGATGAACTGTGCCTTCAGGGCAGCCACCTCCACGTCGAGCATCATAACCACGAAGAGGAAGAGGACCATCACGGCCCCCACGTAGACCAGCACCAGGACGATGGCAAGGAACTCCGCCTCCAGCAGCAGCCACAGGCCAGCACTCGCGACGAAGGCCAGCACCATGTAGAGGACCGCGTGCACAGGATTGCGCCGCGTGATCACCATGCCGGCCGCTGCCACCGTGATGGCCGCAAATAGGTAGAAGAGTAATTTCTCAGCGCTCATCTTGGATCGCGTCAGTCCCCACAGTGAGCCGATCTTCCTGGGCGCACCCAGGTTGGTGGGGAAAGCTGCCGCACAAACATCCTCCCCCGTGTTCTGCGGCCCCGACGGTGCAGGCTCCCCGCCGAGCTCATCGATAGGGCGCATCGGCGGCACGGGCCGCGGCGATCTCGGCCTCGTACTTGTCACCGATGGCCAGCAGCTTTTCCTTGGTCATGATGCTCTCACCCCGGTTCTCGAAGTGGTAGTCGTAGATGTTGGTCTCCACGATGGAGTCCACGGGGCAGGACTCCTCACAGAACCCGCAGTAGATGCACTTGAACAGATCGATGTCGTAGCGGGTCGTGCGCCGGGATCCGTCTTCTCTCGGCTCCGCCTCGATCGTGATGGCCAGCGCGGGGCAGACGGCCTCGCAGAGCTTGCAGGCGATGCAGCGCTCCTCGCCGTTCGGATAGCGGCGCAGCGCGTGCAGGCCGCGAAAGCGTGGCGAGACCGGCGTCTTCTCCTCCGGGTACTGAACGGTGAACTTGGGCCGGAACAGGTAACGGCCGGTGAGGTTCATCCCCCGGAAGAGCTCTCCCAGGGTGAGACTCTTCAGGTAATCACGGGCGGCTTGAAGCATGCTGGGTACTCCTCTCAGGCCGACCACCAGGGCGGCACCCGATACACCACCGCCAGGGCAACGGCGAGGATCCAGACAATGGTGATGGGGATGAAGACCTTCCACCCGAGACGCATGATCTGGTCGTAGCGGTAACGGGGAAAGGTGGCCCGGAACCAGAGAAAGAGAAACATGCAGGCGAAGGTCTTCAGCAGCAGCCATTGAAGGCCGTCATCCAGCAGGAAGACCCCATCCACCCAGGCCTTCGGCAGCGGGGACAGCCAGCCTCCGAAGAACATGATCACCGCCAGGGCCGAGATCAGGATCATGTTGGCGTATTCCGCCAGGAAGAAGCCGGCGAAGGCGGTCCCTGAATACTCGACGTGAAAGCCGGCGACGATCTCCGACTCCCCCTCCGCCACGTCGAAGGGGGCGCGGTTCGTCTCGGCGACGCCGGAGATGAAGTAGACCCCCAGCAGGGGCAGCAATGGCAGCCAATACCAGGTGAAGACGTTGCCCGCCTGGGCGCGGACGATCGCACCCAGGTTGAGGCTGCCTGCAGCCACGAGCACGCCGACCAGGGCGAATCCCATGGCGATCTCATAGGCCACGATCTGCGCGGCGGCGCGCATGGCGCCAAGAAAGGCGTACTTGGAGTTGGAGGCCCAGCCGGCGATGATCACCCCGTAGACCCCGAGCGAGGTCAGGGCGAGGATGTAGAGCAGACCCGCATTCACGTCGGCCAGCACCAGGCGGTCGCTGAAAGGGAAGACGGCCCAGGCCGCCAACGCGGTGGTGAGGGCGATGGTGGGGGCAAGCAGGAACAGGAACTTGTTGGCCCTCGTGGGCAGCACGATCTCCTTCATCAGGAGCTTCACCACGTCGGCGAATGGCTGGAGCAGCCCGCGGAATCCGACGCGGTTGGGCCCTATGCGCACCTGCATGTAGCCGATGACCTTCCGCTCGGCGTAGGTGTAATAGGCCACCATGAGGATGATCGGCAGCACGATGGCGCCCACCTTCAGAAGGACCTGAATCATGGCCGGCAACGCAGTCCAAAGCTCGCTCATGGCTTCCGGTCCCCTCAGACCTTGCGGACCGTCATAGGACCGATCTGAGCCCCGAGGAGCTCGCTCCCGGCCACCCCCGCGGGTACGGAGACACAACCTGCCGGAACCGCCCCATCCAGCGTGACCTGACCCCGGGCCAGGTCGCCGTTCTGGCGCACCTCGACGCCGTCACCCTCGACGAGGCCCAAGCGCTTCGCCTCCTCGGGGTTTAGGGATACCCGGAACCAGTTGGCAGCACGGGTACGCTGCAGGGCGAGGGCGCGCCGCACGAGGGGGTCGACGGCGTAGATGGGGACGCTGCCGATGCGGATGAGCCCATCGGCGGCCGACCGCCGGTCTGCCTGGAATTTGCCTCGCGGTTTGTTGTTCACCCGCACCCCGTTGCTCAGCGCCCGAAGCTCGTCGCACACCTGGGCGGAATCCGTGTAATCGAAGCCCGGCAGGTCGAGCAGGTTGCCGAGCACCCGCAGGAGCTTCCATCCGGGCCGCGCCTCGCCCAGGGGGGCCACTGCGCCCTGAAACCCCTGCCAGGTGCCGCCTGCGTTGACGTAGGTGCCGGAGTTCTCGGCGAATGCCGCAACGGGGAGCATCAGGTGGGCGGTCCCTTCCAGCGATGGGCTGCGGAACGCGGTGCAGGCCGCGACGAAATCCGCCTGACCGAACGCGCTGGCAGCAAGCGACGGATTGACCAGATCGTGTCCAGGCTCAAGGCCCCAGAGGAGGTAGACGCGGCGGGGTTGCTCCAACATGGCCACCGCGTCGAGCCCCGCCGGCGAAGCCGGTCTGGCCCCGGGCAGCAGATGCGGCAGCGCCCCCGCGAGGTGTGCCCCGACGCTGTTCGCCGCCCCGGGGAGATAGCCCACCTGCGCCCCGGCGGCCTCTGCGATGAGGTAGGCGAATGCCTTCAGGAGGGCAAAATCCGGATGTGCGGCCGCAAGACCGCCGAGCAGAATGAGGCCGCTCTTGCCGGCCGCCCGCAGGCGCTCCGCGGTCTCCGTGTGATGAGGGTCGGGCGTCGCGCCGGCGATGAGGTCCTTGATCGGACCAGCTCCTCGCTTCCGCAGGGCCTTGGCGATCGCCGCCAGGTCCTTCAGCATGCCTGCCGGCGTGTCCACGAACTGGCTCGCAGGGAAGGTCAGGCCGAGCCCGAGCGGGTTGATGGCCGCGACATGAGCGCCGGCCATCGCCGCCTTGCGGATGCGGTGCGCGAGGAGCGGCTGCTCCTGGCGGATGTCCGCGCCGATCAACAGGACGGCCTGCCGGGTCTCCAGGTCGGCGATGGGGACACCCAGCCATGGCGCAACGGGGTCGGCGCCGTCGCCCCGAAAGTCCTGCTGCCGCAGGCGGGTGTCGATGCTGCTGCCCCCAAGACCGCGCAGCACCTTCTGTGCGAGATACATCTCCTCCAGCGTCGAAGCGGGGGCCATCAGCATGCCGACCTGGTCTGCGCCCGCGGCCTTGAGGCGCTCCGCGAGCAGAATGAGCGCATCCTGCCAGGTGATCGGCTGCCATTCCCCGTCGCGCTTCACGAGCGGCTGGAGCAGCCGATCAGGGGCCGAAAGTCCTTCGTAGCTGAAGCGGTCACGGTCGGAGATCCAGGTCTCGTTCACCGCCTCGTTGTCCTTGGGATGGACCCGCATCACCCGGTTGCCCCGGACGTGGAGGTGGATATTCGACCCCACGGCGTCATGGGGAGCGATGCCATCCCTCTGGATCAGCTCCCAGGCGCGCGCCTTGAAGCGGAAGGGCTTCGACGTGAGGGCACCCACGGGGCAAAGATCGATGATGTTTCCAGAAAGCTCATGGGCCACCGTATGCTCGACGTAGGTGCCGATGCGCATGTCTTCACCGCGGCCCGTGGCGCCCAGCTCCCGCACACCGGCGATCTCCGCGCCGAAGCGCACGCAGCGGGTGCAGTGGATACAGCGGGTCATGTCAGTGGCGATCAGGGGGCCCAGATCCTCGTCCGTCACCACCCGCTTGCCTTCGCTGTAGCGGGAGACATCGCCCCCGTAGCCCATGGCCACATCCTGCAGCTCGCACTCACCCCCCTGGTCACAGATGGGGCAGTCCAGGGGATGGTTGATGAGCAGAAACTCCATCGTTCCCTTTTGCGCCTCCAGGGCCCGCGGGGAGCGGGTAAGCACCTTCATCCCACTGCCTACCGGGGTCGCGCAGGCGGGCACCGGCTTGGGGAAAGGGCGCCCGCCCTGCTCTACCTCCACCAGGCACATGCGGCAGTTGGCGGCGATGGAGAGCTTCTTGTGGTAGCAAAACCGAGGGATGTCGATGCCCGCCCGGTCCGCGACCTGGATGATCATCTCCCCGGACTCTGCCTCGCAGGCACGGCCGTCGATCTCGATGGTGATCTTGTCCGTCATTGGGGTTTCTCAGTCGCCGGTCGCGGGCGTCACGCGGCCTCGACCATGCTCGTGCCGTGCTCGACGAGGTATTCGAACTCGTGGCGATAGTGCTTGATAAAGCTCTGCACCGGCATGGCGGCGGCATCTCCCAGGGCACAGATGGTGCGCCCGCCGATGCGCCCCGCGACGCTGTCGAGGAGCTGCAGGTCCTCGCGGCGGCCATCTCCGTGAAGGATCCGGTGCAGCACCCGGGCGAGCCAGCCGGTGCCTTCCCGGCACGGGGTGCATTGCCCGCAGGACTCGTGGGCGTAGAAATGGGCCAGGTTGTAGAGGACCCGCACCATACAGGTGCCTTCGGCGATGACAATGACGGCTCCCGAGCCCAGCATGGACCCGGCCCTGGCGATGGAGTCGTAGTCCATATCCGTCTTCAGCATGACCTCCCCCGGGACGACAGGCACGGAGGATCCCCCGGGGATCACCGCCTTCAGGTGCTTCCCTTCCCTCACGCCGCCCGCCATCTCGAGGAGGGTCTTGAAAGGGGTTCCCAGGGGGATCTCGAAGTTGTCGGGCTTGTTCACATGCCCGGTCACCGAGAACACCTTCGGACCCCCGTTGTTCGGGCGGCCCTGCTCCAGGAACCACTCGCCGCCCTTCTCCAGGATGACCGGCACGGACGCAAGAGACTCGGTATTGTTGATGGTCGTGGGCCTGCCGAAGAGGCCCGCCTGGGCCGGGAACGGCGGTTTGTAGCGGGGCTGCCCCTTCTTGCCTTCGATGGACTCCAGAAGGGCCGTCTCCTCGCCGCAGATATAGGCGCCGGCACCGCAGTGGGTATAGAGATCAAAATCCACGCCGGAGCCCTGGATGTCCTTGCCGAGCAGACCCGCCTCGTAGGCCTCCCTCAGGGCCGCCTCGAAGCGGTCGGCGGGCTCGAAGAATTCGCCGCGGATGTAGTTGTAGCCGACACTTGCAGCGATGCTGTAGCCGGCAATCGCCATGCCCTCGATCAGCTGGTGCGGGTTGTAGCGCAGGATGTCCCGGTCCTTGCAGGTCCCCGGCTCCCCCTCATCGGAGTTGCAGACGATGTACTTCTGCCCGGGTGCGCTGCGGGGCATGAAGCTCCACTTGAGGCCGGTGGGGAAGCCTGCGCCACCCCGTCCCCGCAGGGCCGAGCGCCTCAGCTCGTCGATGATTTCTGCGGGATCTGTCTTTTCCTTCAGGATCCGCTCCCACTGGACGTAGCCGCCGATGCGCCGGTAGCTCGCGAGCGACCAGGGCCGGTCGAGATGCAGGGTGCGGAAGCAGACGGTGTTCTGATTCTCGACAGCCATTGTCAGTCCAGGTCCTCAATCAGCTTGTCGAGCGTCGCTGGCGACAGGCTCTCATGGTAAGTCTTGCCGACCAGGACCGCTGGCGCGTGCCGGCAGGCGCCCAGACACTCTACCTCCTTGAAGGTGAACTTGCCGTCCCCGGTGGTCTCCCCGGGGCGCACCCCGTACTTTCGCTCCACGTGCTGGATCAGATCGTCCGAGCCGCTCAGCATGCAGGACACGCTGTTGCAGACACATACCTTGTGTCGGCCCACCGGCTCCAGATCGTACATGGAGTAGAAGGTGGCGACCTCGTAGACGGCCACGGCAGGCATGTCGAGGTAAGCAGCCACGTCGTCCATGAGCGCGCGGGTCAGCCAGCCGCCGTTCCACTCCTGAACAAGGGTGAGCGCAGGCATCACCGCGGACTGCCTCCACTCGGCGGGGTACTTGGCAATCTGACGGTCGATCTCGGCGCGGATCTCCGGCGTGAACAGCTGTTCCTTTACTGGCTGGTCCGCGGCAACCGTCAGGGGAGTACTCCTGAAGCTCATCAGCGATCGATCTCCCCGAACACAATGTCCATGGTGCCGATGATCGCCACCACGTCCGCCAGCATGTGGCCCCGCGTCATCTCGTCCATGGCCGCCAGGTGCGGAAACCCGGGCGCACGGACCTTCAGCCGGTAAGGCTTGTTGCCCCCGTCCGAGATGATGTAACAGCCGAACTCCCCCTTGGGCGCCTCCACCGCTGCGTACACCTCCCCGCGAGGTGGGCAGTACCCCTCGGTGAAGAGCTTAAAGTGGTGAATCAGGGCCTCCATGTCGTCCTTCATCTCGGCGCGCGGAGGCGGCATGACCTTGTGGTCGTCAATGGCGACGGGCCCCGGGTTTTGGCGCAGCCAGTCAATGCACTGCCGGACGATCCGGTTCGACTGCCGCATCTCCTCCACGCGCACCAGGTAACGGTCGTAGCAGTCCCCGTTGACCCCGACAGGGATGTCGAACTCCACCTTGTCGTAGGCAGCATAGGGCTGCTTCTTGCGCAGGTCCCACGCAATCCCGGAGCCCCGGATCATGGGGCCGCTGAACCCGAGCTGAAGCGCCCGCTCCGGCGATACCACGCCGATACCCACCGTGCGCTGCTTCCATATCCGGTTGTCCGTGAGCAGCGTCTCGTACTCGTCCACGCAGGCCGGGAAGCGGTCGGCGAAGTCCTCGATGAAGTCCAGCAGGGACCCCTCGCGGGCTGCATTCTTGCGGGCGATCTCCTCCGCCGTATGCCACTTGGAAGAGCCCTCGTAGCGCGGCATGCGGTCGGGTAGATCCCGGTAGACCCCGCCCGGGCGGTAGTAGGTTGCGTGCAGCCGGGCACCCGAGACTGCCTCGTAGCAGTCCATGAGGTCCTCGCGCTCGCGGAAGCAGTACAGGAACACGCTCATCGCGCCGATATCGAGCGCGTGGGCCCCGAGCCACATCAGGTGGTTCAGGATGCGGGTGATCTCGTCGAACATGGTGCGAATGTGCTGAGCCCGCTCCGGCGCCTGCACACCCAGCAGCTTCTCGATCGCCCGCACATAGCCGTGCTCGTTGCACATCATGGACACGTAGTCCAAGCGGTCCATGTAGCCGATGCTCTGGTTGTACGGCTTCGACTCCGCAAGCTTCTCCGTCGCCCGGTGTAGGAGACCGATATGCGGGTCGGCACGCTCGATCACCTCGCCGTCCATCTCCAGCACCAACCGGAGCACACCATGCGCCGCCGGGTGCTGAGGACCGAAGTTGAGCGTGTAGTTGCGAATCTCAGGCATCGCCGGCCTTCGTTTCCTTCGCCTGACCACCCTCGTAGCGGCTGTCCGAGCGCAGGACCCGGGGAACAAGGGTGCGCGGCTCGATGGTCACCGGCTGGTAGACGACGCGACCCTGCTCCGGGTCGTAGCGCATCTCCACCTGACCCGAGAGGGGAAAGTCTTTCCGGAAGGGATGACCGATGAAGCCGTAGTCCGTCAGTATCCGGCGCAGGTCCGGGTGGCCCCGGAACAGGATGCCGAAGAGGTCGAAGGCTTCACGCTCGAACCAGTGGGCGCAGCTCCACACAGGCGTGACGGAATCCACCATGGGCTGCGCCCCGACGGCGAACACCCGCATCCGCAGGCGACGGTTGTGAGTCAGGG
>Ga0210085_1000356_pt1 | contig 19774 bp, 16 predicted proteins | sample China_Galinas_PW_5_FD_184866 | JGI IMG/M metagenome (GOLD analysis project Ga0210085, IMG submission 184866) | Wetland microbial communities from San Francisco Bay, California, USA, that impact long-term carbon sequestration - China_Galinas_PWC_D1... | ecosystem: Environmental > Aquatic > Marine... | reverse complement strand
TCACCGCCTTCGCGCCGGGCGGCCTGACCCGGACGATCAGCTTCACCTTCGCCCGCCGCGTCCGCGCCATCGCCTTGCGGCCGCGCTTGGTCAGGCGCAGGACGAGGACGCGCCTGCGGCCCTCGACCACGGCCCTGCCGCGGCCGAGCACGCCCTTGCCGCGCTTGGCAGTCAGCCGCACGCGCCCGCAGCGGGCGGAGCAGGTGAGGCGGGCGACCCGCGCCTTCGCCCCGTCGAGGCGGGCGCGCCTGAAGAACCTGACGTTGACGCGGGTCTTCGTCGCAGCCGCGGCGCCGCCGGCCGCGGGCGCCGGTGCGGGCGTCGGCGCCGCCGCGCCGCAGTTCGGGTTGCCGGCGGCGACCGGCTGGGCGCTGCCGGAGTCGGGCAGGATCGTCAGCCGCAGGGTTTCGACTTCGCCGCCGGTCCCCGGCTGGTCGAGGCCGACGGTGACCTTCTTGGAGGCGTCGCTGTAGGGGTTGCCGTAGGCGTCGGAATACCGGTTGATCACCGCCGCGTACTGCTCGCAGGTCGGGAACGGGGAGAGAGCGACGCGGGCGTCGCCGAAGGCCGGCTGGTTGAACCCGTTCGGGCACCAGCTTCCCTGCGCGGTGGTGTTCGGGTTGGTGCAGAAGGAGAGGGCGTCGTTGCCGTAGCGGCCGCCCCAGAGGCCGACGCTGAAGCCGGCGAGGACGTCGCGGCGGATCGCTCCGCTCAGGTCGTTCGGCGTGTTGGCGCCGGTGTAGACGTCTTCGATCAGCTGGGCGCCGCCGAATTCGAGCGTCGCCGGCGCCGCCCCGGGCGGGTTGGTCGAGCCGCTGAGGGCGATCGAGCCGTCGGCGGCGAAGGTGCCGCTGTAGCGGCTGGTCGTGAACGGTTCGCCGAAGAACGCCGTACGCAGGGTGATCGTCTGGCCCGCCAGCGAGCGCACGTAGGGGCCGAGGCCGGGGTAGGCGGTCGTGTGCAGAGGCGAGAGCACGCGGAGGACGTTGCCGTCGCCGTCGCGCACGGTCGCCTGCGGCCCGCCCGGGATCTGCTGCAGGGCGTTGAAGATCGTGTCGGAGTTGGCCGAGCCGACCGTCTCCAGGTGCCCGCCGGAGCCGAGGGTTTCCAGCCGCATCCCGATCCCGACCTGGTCGACCGCGGTCAGGTTGGCGACGTCGGAGGAGCTCGGCGTCACGGTCAGCTCCGCCCAGTCGAACCGGGTCGGCGAGTCGAAGCCGACCCCTTCCTGCACGGGGGCGCCGTAGGAGACGTAGACGCGGCCCGAGACGAGCGTGTTGACGGTCAGCTTCTGGCCGGGGATTTCGCTCAGCTTCTTCGGTTGGTCGGCGGTCATCCCCGGCACGTCGAAGCCGGCGCCGTCGACGGTCACGTAGACGTCTTCCGACGGGACGCCGCTTTCGTTGACGATCTCGAATTCGAGCGCCGACGCGCTCGCCGGAAGGACCGCCAGGACCGCGAGCAGGGACAGGAGCGGGAGGGCGAGGCGCTTGATCTTCACGGCCCGGTCATCGGCAACGCCGCGCCCCGCCTTGAGCCCCGCCCAGCCATCCCGCTGGCCCGGGCGGTCAGCGGTGGCCGACGTTGAGGACGAGGGCGTGGATCTGGCGCTGGCCGTAGGAGCCGGTCTGGACCGGGCCGGCGGCGCTGACCAGGTCCCCGGGGCCCGGCAGCGGGTGCGGGCGCAGGCCCCTGCGGACGTCGATCGCGGTCAGGTCGCGCACGGTGACCCCGCCGCGCGGGTCGACGATCACGAAGTGGGCGTCGCCGTCGCCGTCGGGGTCGACCCGCTCGACGTAGACGATGCGCCCGGTGGCGCTGCGGCAGCCGGCGACGCCGTCGGGGCAGCGGGCCCGCTCGACGGTCCGCGGCGCGGTCTCGGCCCCACCCCCTTCAGAGGACCCTCCGCCTTGCGGCGCGGTCTCGGCCGCGGCCGGCGGCGATGGCGTCTCGGTCGTCCCTCCCCCTCCCCCGCCCCCGCACGCCCCGAGCAGGACGGCGGCGAGCGCGACCAGGCCGGCGCCCCTCGCCCTCACCCCGATTCGCGGCAAGCCCTTCATCCACCCCGTAGTAGAGCGGATCGCCACCCGCCCACCGCGGGATGGCCTCCGACCCGGCCCATAGCTTTCGGCCGGTGAATGCCAGGCGAGCATCGGCTCAGGCGCTCCTCCCCCGCCCCGCCGGGCTCGTCGTCGGCGCCGACGTCGCCGCCACCGTGCTCTTCGCGCTGGAGGGGGCGATCGCCTCGATCGCCGTCCGCCTCGACCTCTTCGGCGTGCTCACCGTCGCCTTCGCCACCGCGCTGGGCGGCGGCATCACCCGCGACGCCGTGGTCGGCGCCACCCCGGTGCGGGCGCTGCGCTTCAAGCGCTACCCGGTCGCCGCCTTCGCCGCCGGCCTCGCCGTCTTCGTCTTCGCCTCCGAGGCGCGGGAGATCCCCGAGTGGCTGATCGTCACCCTCGACGCCGCCGGCCTCGGCCTGTTCGCCGTCGCCGGCGCCAAGGTCGGGCTCGACCGCGACCTCAACGGGGTCAGCGCGACCATGCTCGGCGTCCTCACCGCGATCGGCGGCGGCGTGATCCAGGCCCTGCTGCTGGGCGAGGTGCCCCCGGTCCTGCGCGAACACATCTACGCCAGCGCCGCCCTGGTCGGGGCCGCGCTGACCGTGTTCGGAATCCGGCGCGGCGGCGACCCGGCGCGGCTGATGGCGCTCGGCGCGCTCGCCTGCTTCGCCCTGCGGATGCTCGCCTACTGGCAGGACTGGAACCTGCCGACGATCGGCGGCTGAGCGCGCCGCGCGGGGCCGCGGGCGGTCAGGACGGCGTGCTGCGCAGGGGCCGCAGTCGCCGCTTTTCGATCCGCCTCAGCTTGCGTTTGAGCCGCTTCATCTCGCGCTTCTCCAGTGGCGTCCGCTTGCGCCCCGGGTAGGCGATGTTGCGCTTCTCCAGCGGGTCGCGCTTGAGGTCGTACATCTCCCACTGCGGCGGCTTGCGTTTCTCCGCGACCGGGTTGACGTCGTGGTACTTGGCCAGCTTCCAGCGCCCTTCGCGGATGCTGACGATGTGGTTGGGGGGTTTCGGGTAGGGCCCGTTCGCCTGCCCGGACTGGTAGTCGTCGTAGGTGAAGACGACGTAGTCCTGGACCGATCCCTCCGAGCTCGCGTCGAGCACCAGCTTCGAGTAGTCCACCCCCTGCCATCTCGCCCGCGCCGAGCGCGGCGCCCCGGCGAGGCTGGCCAGGGTGGGCAGGAAGTCGACGTGGGAGACGAGCGCGTCGCTGGTCGCCGGCCGCGGGAACAGGCGCGGGTTCGAGTAGACCAGCGGCACCCTGATCGACTCCTCGTAGGAGTTGAAGTTCTTCTGCCGCAGGCCGCCGTGGGCGAGCCCCATCTCGCCGTGGTCGGAGGTGCGCACGATCAGCGTGTCGTCGAGCAGCCCGCCCGCTTCCAGGGTGTCGAGGACGTTGACGAGGTAGTTGTCGGAGGAGCGCATCAGGTTGGCGTAGAAGTTGAGGTAGGCGCGCTTTTCGGCCTTGCTCTTCGGCTTGCCGGTCAGGTTGAAGATCTCGAGGAATTCCTCCTGCACCGAGGGCTTGGTCGAGAGGTCCTCGCCGTTGGTCTCGGGGATCCCGATCTCCCCCTTCAGCCAGGTCTCGTCGTAGCCCGATTCCTCGAAGGTGCGGCTCGGGTAGAAGAGGACGTCGTGGGGGTTGACCAGCGAGATCACCATGAAGAAGGGCTGCTGCTGGGCGGCCGCGCTGCCGAGGTACTGCAGCGCCCCCTCTTCCCCGGCCTCGGCGCTGCCGACCGCGTCGACGAAGCGGCCGTCGTTGTCGACGTAGCCGCCGCCGGCCTCGGGGATGGTCTGGTTGGCGCCCGCGTCGGGCGGGTTCCAGCGGTCGAAGCCGTACTTTTCGAGGTCGGCCGGGACGGCGTCTTCGGGGGTGGCCGGTTTCGAGCAGTGCCACTTGCCCTTGTAGACGACGTTGTAGCCGGCCGCGCGCATCACCGTGGCCAGGTTGGGGAGGTCGGTCGGCAGTTCGACCTGCGGGTTCTTCGGCGGCTCCATGTCTTCCTCGAGCGTGTGCTTGACCCCGTGCTGGGCGGGGAAGTAGCCGCTCATCAGGGTCGAGCGCGCCGGCGAGCACATGCAGGCGTTGGTGAAGGCGCGTTCGAAGGCGAGCCCGTGGCGACGCAGCCGCCGCAGCCCCGGCATGTTGCGGCGCAGCCAGTGCCGGGGGAAGTGCTGGACCGCCCGTTCCTGATCGGTGAGGAAGAGGATCACGTTCATCCCGGCGACGTTGCGGCGCCTGCCGGCGGAGGCACCCAGTGCCCGCTCCACCCCGCCCCCCTGGGCGAGCAGCGCCGCGGCGGCGGCGCCCGCCCCGGCACCGAGCAGCTGCTTGCGGGTGAGGCCGTCGGGGTGATCCTGGGTCGCGCTCATCGGCTCCTCCTGAAGACGTCGACTGCGTTGCTGAAGAACGAGGTGGCGTAGACGTTGCGCCCGTCCGGGCTGACCGCGACCGAGCTCACCCCCCTGAGGGCGCGCCCCGGCCGACAGCCGGGGACCGAGCGGGCGGCGAGGCAGCCGGCCCGGCCGGGCACCTGGACGACGACCCCGGATTCGCGTTCGCGGCTGAGGACGTCGATCGCCCCGGAGAAGAAGGAGGCGACGTAGACGCTGAAGCCGTCCGGCGAGACCGCGATCCCCTCCGGGGCGTTCAGCTCGCGGCCGAAGGAGCAGCCGGCCGAGCGCAGGTAGACCAGGCAGCCGCGGGTCCCGCCCTTCTGGCTGAGCAGGCCGGCGGCGGAGCGGCTGAACGAGGTGACGCTGTCGCTGAGCAGCGCGGTCGCGTAGAGGTCGCGGCCCGCCGGGGCGATCGCCAGCGCGTTGACGCCGCCGAGCTGGACGCCGGTGGAGCAGCCGGCCGGCGGCACGTCGGCGATGCAGCCGCTGCCGTCGGTCGCCTGGCTGAGGGCCCCGGTCGCCGGGTCGCGGGAGAAGGCGGCGATGCTGCTCGAGGCGGCGCCGGCCACGTAGACGCTGGAGCCGTCGGGGCTGACGACCAGCCCCTCGGGAGAGCCGAGCCCGATCGCGGGCGCGCAGCCGGCGGTCGCTTCGGCGATGCAGCCGCTCGCGTCGGCGGCCTGGGACAGGGAGCCGTCGCGGGCCCGCTCGAAGGTCGCGACCGCGTTGCCGAAGAACGAGCCGACGTAGAGGCTTTCGCCGTCGGGGCTGACCGCGACCACGTCGGGGGCGCTCAGCGCGCGGCCGCTCGCGCAGCCCGGGACCGGCAGGCCGGAGACGCACCCCGCGCCGCCTGGCAGCTGGGTCAGGGCGCCGTTCGAGCGCTTGCGGCGGAAGACCGTGACCGAGGCGCTGGCGCGCGAGGTCGCGTAGAGGAAGCGACCGTTGGGACTGAGCGCGACCGAGTTCGCTCCGTCCAGACCGACCGCCCGGACGCAGCCGGCACGCCCGCCGACGCTGACGCAGCCGGCCCTGCCGCGGCGCTGCGTCAGCGCGCCGGTCCGGCGATCGCGGACGAAGACCGCGATCGCGTCGCTGCGCGCGGAGGCGACGTAGACGTTGCGCCCGTCGGGGCTGACCGCGACCGCATTGGAGCCCATGAACGGGCCCGCCCCCTTCAGCGCCCGCGCCGTGCCGCAGCTGCCCGCCTTGGCGGAGCGGTCGACCAGGCAGCCACGCTCGCCCCCGAGCTGGGTCAGCGACCGCTGCGGCGAGGGCTTGGCGACGGCGGGCGCGGCGGGCGAGAGAACGAGGACGAGGGCGGCCAGAGCGAGGGACAGCGCCGCCGGCTTCCAGTCACGCACGATCAAGGCCGCGGCAGCCTACATCCCGCCGACGACGCCGATGCGCAGGCCGAGCCAGGGATAGGTCGCGGTGTAGAAGGCGTTGTCCTGCGGCTGCAGCCCGACCGCCGAGAGCCAGAGCTGGTAGACGGGCGCGTTGGCGATCCCGCCGTGCAGCCGCCGCCAGACCCGCTTCCCCTGCAGCCCGAACGGCGGCGGGGTGATCGTGTCGGTCCACTCGACCGCGTTGCCGCCCTGGTCGAGCGTCCCCCAGGGCGAGACGGTGAGCGCCTGGCCGACGCTGCCGAGGCTGCCCTGGTAGGCGGTGGCGTAGACGGTCGGGTCGAACCCGAACGGGTTGACCGTGGCGCAGGCTTCCGCCGTCTGGGTCGACGGGCACCAGCTCGGCGGAGCCGCTTCGGGCTCGTGATAGGTCGCCAGGGGCTGGTCGGCCGCGTTGGCAACGTCGCCGTTTGCCGGGTCGAGCTGCGACTGGGCGGGCGCGGTCGCCGTGCCGTCGCCGAAGACCCCGGGGTTGGTCGGGTACTTCCAGTAGGAGAGGGTGCCGCCGCCGCCGCGGTCGTAGTAGGCGGCCTTGATCCACTCGTTCTGGCTGGGGAGGACGAAGCCGGACCTGCTGGTGCGCCGCGGCGCCCGCCTGCGCATGTCGTACATCCCCCGCCCGGTGCGTCGCGAGAGCCGCACCCGGTAGGTGACGTAGCGAAAGCCGCCGGCCCGGGACGCCCGCTTGGCCAGCACCCGGCCGTTGTGGAGCGAGTTGACGAAGCGCGCCGCGCGGAGGAAGTTGGCGAAGCCGTAGGGCTTGTCCGCCCATGCGGGCGAGGCGACCGAGTAGTGGCGGCCGCGGCGGGCGCGGGCGGCGAAGTCGATCTGGCCGAAGCGCGGCCAGGCGGAGGAGCTCTCGGTCTTGCTGTAGAGGCGGTGGCGGTTGCGCCCGCGAGGGTCGACGGTGTTGAGGAAGGCGACCCACTGGCGGACGGTGACCTCGAGCCGGCCGATGCGGTAGCGGTGGTCGACGCGGCCGACCTGCTGGCAGGGCGGTCCGCCTTCGCCTTCCGGCGCTTCGGAGCACGACGCGTAGATCGCGTCCGCGAAGGGGACGATGCCGACCGAGGGGTTGCCGGGAGCGCCGACCTTGACGGTCTTGAAGGTGACGACGGCGCGCTTGGGACCGGCGGCTCCCGCCGGCGCCGCCGGCGCCAGGAGGCCCAGCGCGACGAGGGCGAAGGCCACCGCGACGATCCTCCACCCAAGCGGAACCGGTGCTGGCGCCGTGCGACTCATGCAGCCTCATCGGCTGCACGGCGGCGCGGCTTTAGGCCCTCAGCCGGTGCGGCGCACCGGCAGCACCCGCGCCTTCTCCTTGCCGGGGCGGCGAATGACGACCCTGGCGACGCCGTTCCTCCTGCCGAGCGGCCCGTAGCGGAGGAAGGCCCGCTCCCGGCCGCGGATCGCGAAGGCGCGGGCGAACTGCGCTTCCTTGCCCGCCGCCGTGACCCGCTCGATCTCGATCCGGTAGCGGCGGCGGGCGCCGGTCCGGTCGCCGATCCACATCAGCTGCCGCCGGGGGTTCTTGACGAAGGTCATGCTCGAGCGGCGCGGGGCGCCGAGCGCGGCGACCGAGACCTCGTAGACGGCGTGCGGGGATTCGGCGCCGAAGGCGACGATCGGCGTCCTGGTCCGGCGCGAGCCGCGGTAGGTGAGCGCGTTGCCGCGCGGCGCAAGCTTCAGGTCGGCGACCTGGCCCGGACCCATCACCAGGTTCGGCACCGTGGCGGCGTAGGTGGGCCCGACCAGGGTCAGGGACTCGCGGTCGGCGCGCTTCAGCCGCCTGCCGTCGACCCTGACCCGGAAGCGGACGTTCTTCGGCACCCGGTAGATCGGCTCCGGCGAGTCGGCCAGCTGGGTGGGGTCGCCGGGGTCGGGGTGCGGCGCGGAGGTGCGCGGGATCACCTCGGCGCCGGGGATCCGGTTGACCAGGCGATTGCCGACGAAGCCGGTGCGACGCCCCTTCCCGTCGACGATCAGCAGGTGGGCGTGGTCGTCGGCGCGGCCGTCGAGCCGGATCTCGTTGTACTTCGAGCCGAGGCCCTTGCGGATCACGCAGAAGGGGCAGGGCTGGACGCCGAGGCCGGGCCGGGTCGGCATCAGCCCGAGGGTCTTCGTCTTCGCGTCGCCCTCGTACTCGTCTTCGGGGCGGTCGGGATTGAGCGCCGCGTAGTAGCTCCAGGTGTCGTCGCCGGTGTCGATCATGAGGCGGCGGGTGTCGTCGTCGGGCCAGTTGTTGTCGTAGACGTGGACCGCGAAAACGCCGCCTCCCACCTCCTCGACCGCGTAGGGGGTGATCGCGTGCCCGCCCTTCATCCCGCGCTGGAAGATCGTCATCGTCCAGCCTTCCGCGCCGGGCCGCGCGAGGACGCGGCGCAGGAAGTCAAGGATTTCGGTGGGGGTCCCTTCGACGGCCCGGTCGGTGACGGCCGGCAGGCTCTGGTAGGCCCAGGCGCGGGCGATCGAGCGCTGCAGCCGGACGTCGCGGATGCGGAGCTGGAAGGGGACGGTGGCGCCGCTGCGGAAGGCGCCGAGCGAGGCGTAGCCGAAGCGGCGCAGGCGGCCGTCGTAGACCAGCTCGGCCAGGGTCGCGAAGCCGAAGCAGTGGCCGCCGGCCATGCCCTTGTTCTGGGCCTCCATCCAGTAGCGCGCGTTCGGCCTCAGCACGCAGCTCGCGCCCCTGCCCGAGAAGCAGACGGCGGGGCCGAAGAGGTGCTGCATCTCGACCGCGTCGAGCTCGGCGTATCCCTCGCCGTAGTTGGCGAAGGAGAACCCGTTCGGGTCGGGCCGGAAGCCGTTGTCGGCGACGATCGTCCCCGCCGCGGCGCGGCCGGGCAGGACGAGCAGAGCGATGAGCGCCAGGGAGGCGAGCAGCGCGAGCGCCACGGCGCGGCTGGTTGAGATCGGCCTGGCCGGTTCCATCTCTGCCCGCTTCTTCGGCACCCGACCCCCCGCACCTTCAGCGCCGGGTGGGCGTCCCGTCTGGATCGGTCGCCGGCGGGGTAGCTTGGGGACCACCACCCACCGTCAGACGAAGGAGACCGAGATGCAGAACCCGCTTGAGGGGGCCGTGGCCCTGGTGACCGGAGCGAGCAGCGGGATCGGCGCGGCGACCGCGCGGGCGCTCGCCGCCGAGGGCGCGAAGGTGGCCGTCGTCGCCCGCCGGCTGGAGCGGCTGGAGCGGCTCGCCGCCGAGATCGGCGGCGGCGGCCACACGGCGCTGGCGATCCGGGCCGACATCACCGAGCCCGCGCAGGCGGTCGAGGCCGTCGGCCGCACCGCCGACGAGCTGGGCGGCATCGACGTCCTCGTCAACAACGCCGGGGTGATGCTGCTCGGCCCGATCGAGAACGCCCCGACCGAGGAATGGGACCGGATGATCGACCTCAACCTCAAGGCCCTGATCAACACGACGCACGCGGCCCTCCCCCACCTGCTCGACGCCGCCCGCGAATCCGAGCGCGGCTGCGCCGACGTGGTCAACATCAGCTCGGTGGCGGGGCGGGTCGCCCGCGCCGGGGTCGGCGTCTACAACCTGACCAAGCACGGGGTCGGCGCCTTCAGCGAGTCCTTCCGCCAGGAGTTCGCCTCGCGCCACGTCCGCTCCACCCTGATCGAGCCCGGCGCGGTCGAGACCGAGCTGGTCAGCCACGTCCGCGAGGACGCCCGCGAGATCGTCGAAAAGCGGTTCGCCGAGATCACCCGCCTGCAGGCCGAGGACATCTCCGAGACGATCGCCTTCGCCGTCACCCGCCCCCGGCACGTCTCCCTCAACGAGATCCTGATCCGCCCGACCGAACAGGTGGGCTGAGGCCCGCCGCGCCGCCGTCAGGGGCGGGGCGGCGGCGGGGTGATCAGGGCCACCGGGACGGTGAGGCCGGCGGCGCGGCGCAGGGTGGCGATGCGGCGGCCGGGCTGGACCGCGTCGCGGGGCTCGCCGACCCGCTCGGGGCCGAGCGCGGCGACGGTGGCGTCGAGGTCGGGGACGGCGAGGGCGAGCCCCCAGAAGAAGGCGGGGCGGTCGGGGCCGAGCCGGGCGGCGACCTCGGCGGGCTCCTGGACGAGCTCGAGGATCGGCGCCCCGAGGCGGAAGAAGGCCTGGCGCGGCGCGCCGGCCGGGGTCGGCTCCTCGCGGATGCGGCGCAGGTCGAGACCCGCGGCCCCCAGCGCCGCCACGGTCCGCTCCAGGTCGGGGGTGATCGCGACCACGTGGTCGAGGAGGGCGATCCCGTTGGGGTGCGGCGGCGCGGTCTCGGGCGCGGCCGTCTGCGAGCGCTGCGTGGGCAGGCCGTCGAGCTCGGTCGAGGCGACGCCGCGCAGCGACCAGCCGAGCACGCCGGCACCTCCTTCGTCCCCCGCCAGGCGGATCCGCACCTCGCCGATCGCGCAGGCGCCGTCCCCCACCGCGAACCCGAGCGCCTCCCAGGCCGCCGGCGGATCCGCCACCGCGATCTCGTCGAGCGTCACCCCCACGGCGCCAGCCTACGGCGCGGCTGCGCACCCGCGCGGCGCGCGGCTCGGCGCCCCGCGCGGGTCAGGGCCGGCGCGGGAAGCGGTCGAACTCGGGCGGCCGCCGTTCCTTGAACGCCTCGCGGCCCTCGGCGGCCTCCTCGCTGCCGTAGAAGAGCAGGTTGGTGTCGTGGGCGAGCTGCTGGACGCCGGCGTAGCCGTCCTCGTGGGCGTTGAAGCTCGACTTGACCAGGCGCAGCGCGAAGGGCGAGAGGCCGAGCATCTCGCGGCACCAGCGCACCGTCTCGGCCTCCAGCTCGGCGAGCGGCACGACCGCGTTGACCAGGCCCATATCCAGCGCCTGCGCGGCGTCGTACTGGCGGCAGAGCAGCCACATCTCCTTCGCCTTCTTGGTCCCGACCAGGTCGCGCAGCACGGCGGCGCCGAAGCCGCCGTCCCAGGAGCCGACCTTGGGGCCGGTCTGGCCGAAGACGGCGTTGTCGGCGGCGATCGTCAGGTCGCAGCAGACGTGCAGCACGTGGCCGCCGCCGACCGCGTAGCCGGCCACCATCGCGACGATCGGCTTCGGCAGGCGGCGCATCTGCACCTGCAGGTCGGTGACGTGGAAGCGGCCGACCCTGGCGCCCTCGGGGACGTAGCCGGTGTCGCCGCGGACGCGCTGGTCGCCGCCCGAGCAGAAGGCCTTGCTGCCCTGGCCGGTGAGCACGATGACGCCGACCTCGGGGTCCTCGCGCGCCAGCTCCAGGGCCCGCGAGATCTCGACGATCGTCTGCGGGCGGAAGGCGTTGCGGACCTCGGGCCGGGCGATCGTCAGCTTCGCGATCCCGTCGCCGCCGAGCTCGTAGCGGATGTCCTCGTACTCGCCCTCGCCGGGGGTCCACTCGATCGCGGCAGGCAGCTCCTGGTCGTCACCGGCGGGCATCCGGCGGCAGCCTAGCAGCGGCCCTCAGGCCGCTTCCAGCACCAGCGCCAGCCCCTGGCCGACGCCGATGCACAGCGCCGCGACGGCGTAGCGGCCGCCGCTTTCGCGCAGCTCGCGGGCCGCCCGGCCGACCACCCGCGCCCCGGAGGCGCCGAGCGGGTGGCCGATCGCGATCGCGCCGCCGCGCACGTTGACCTTCCCGGGGTCGAGCCCGGGCCAGCCCGCCAGGCAGGCCAGCGACTGCGAGGCGAAGGCCTCGTTGAGCTCCACCCGGTCGACGTCCTCCCAGCCGATCCCGGCCCGGCGCAGCGCCTCGTTCGCCGCCTCGACCGGGCCGATCCCGAAGACGTCGGGGTCGACCCCGTGGGCGGCGCGGGAGACGACCCGGGCGAGCGGCTCGGCGCCGATCGCCGCGGCGGCGCCCTCGGAGCCCAGCAGCAGCATCGCGGCGCCGTCGTTGAGCGGCGAGGAGTTGCCGGCGGTGACGGTGCCGCCCTCGACGAAGGCCGGCCTCAGCCCGGCGAGCTTCTCCGGCGAGGTGTCGGTGCGGATCCCCTCGTCGCGGTCGAGCTCGACCCCGGGGACCGCCACCACCTCGGCCATCGCGCCCTCCTCGTAGGCACGGGCGGCGAGCGCGTGGCTGCGCAGGGCGAACTCGTCCTGCGCCTCGCGCGAGATCCCGTGCATCGCGGCCAGCTTCTCCGCCGATTCGCCGAGGCTGATCGTCCACCGCGAGGGCATCTCCGGGTTGACCATGCGCCAGCCCAGCGTGGTCGAGTGCAGCTCGGCGTGGGCGGCCGGGAAGCCGCGCTCGGGCTTGAGCAGCACCCAGGGGGCGCGGCTCATCGACTCGACCCCGCCGGCGACCACGACCTCGGCGTCGCCGGTCTCGATCGCCCGCGCCGCCTGGATCGCGGCCTCGAGGCTGGAGCCGCAGAGCCGGTTGACGGTGGCGCCCGGGACCGAGGTCGGCAGGCCGGCCAGCAGCGCCGCCATCCGGGCGACGTCGCGGTTGTCCTCGCCGGCGCCGTTGGCGTCGCCGAGCAGCACGTCGTCGATCCGCTCGGGGTCGAGGGCGGGCGCGCGGTCGAGCAGCGCCCGCAGCGCGTGCGCCGCGAGGTCATCAGGCCGCACCCCGGCGAGCGCGCCCCCGTACCGCCCGAACGGCGTGCGGCTCACCCCATACACGTACGCCCCCCTCACCGGAGCACCCCCACTCCCCTGCCTTCTGTCACCCAGAGGGCTACAAAGTGCGCGGTGGTCATCGGGGGGCAGTGTATGGACCGGGGGCGTGGCGGGCGGGGCCTATGCTGGTCGGGTGCGGTGGAGAGAGGGAGCGCCGTCGTGCTGGTGACCCGTCGCGGGGAGGGCTTCGCCTGCGTCGCCCAGTACGACCACGGCACACTCGCCGGCGAGCTGGCCGCGCGCTGGGGCAACGAGCGCTTCGCGCCGGTCGGCCCGCGGCTCCGCGCGGCGCTCGCCATTGCCGCCGCCCACCACGACGACGGCTGGCGCGAGCTCGACGACAAGCCCGAGGTCAACGCCGGCGCCGGCCGTCCCGCCCACTTCCTCGAGCTGCCGCTGGAGCGCACCGCGCCCCCCTACGGGCGCGGCGTCGACACGGTCTACGCGCGCGACCCGCTGGCCGGGGCGCTGGTCGGGATGCACTGGACCGGCCTCTACTCGGGGCGCTGGGGGCTGCAGAGCTCCGGCGGGCAACTCACGCACCCGCTCGCCCGGCGCGTGGTCGCCGAGCAGGAGCGCCGCCGCCAGGAGACCCTGCGCGAGGCCTGGGGCTTCGCGGGGCCGCGCAGCAGGTTCGAAGCAGACGCCTGGCACGCCTACGAGGTGCTGCAGGCGCTCGACGTGATCTCCCTCGCGCTCTCGCTCACCGACCCGGCGACGCCCACCGACCGCACGGCCGAGCCGCTGCCGCTGACCGGGGTCCTCGCCGCGGTCGAGCAGCCGCCCGGCGCGCGCGTCCTCCCCACCGTGCCGACCGCCCCGCTCGGCGAGCATCCCGACCTGACGATGACGGTGACCGCCCCCGGCGAGGCGACGATCGACCCCTGGCCGTTCTCCGAGGCGCGGCTGGAGCTGGAGCTGCCGGCGCGGACTGTCCCCGAGTCGCCGGACGAGGCCGAGGCCGCCGCGGCCTACCGCGCCGCCCCGGTCGAGCCGATCCGCTGGCGGCTGGCGAGTCCCTCAGCCAGCGGTTGAGCAACTCGCCAGGCTCACCCGAGCTGGTCGAGGGTGCGGCCGCTGAGCACCGAGCGGGGCTGCTCGGCGACCACGTCGGAGCCGGGGCGGGCGGCCTCGTCGCGGCGCTTGACCAGCAGCCACTGCGCCTTCTCGCCGCTGCCGGTGCGCTGCAGGGCGAAGCCGCCGCGCAGCTTCTCGCCATGCAGGGCGAAGACCGCGTGGCCGCGCTCCAGAGCCTCGGGCCAGGGCACCCGGCCGCCCCGCTCGTAGGCGCCCCGGTCCCAGACGATCACCCGGCCGCCGTCGGCCTCGCCCTCGAAGTCGTTGTAGGCGAGCTCGTGGTCGGCGACCTGGATCGCGAGCCGCTTCACCGCGGGGTCCAGCGAGGGACCCTTCGGCACCGCCCAGGAGCGCATCGCGCCCTCCACCTCGAGGCGCAGGTCGAAATGGTGGGACGTGGCGAGGTGCTCCTGGACGACGAAGGCGCCGGCCGGCACCCCGCGCACGGCGAACTGCTCGTGACCCTCGACCGCGGCGGGCTCGGCCTCGACCGCCTCGACCCTCGCCCCGGGCGGCCCCTCGTGGAGGAAGGCGAGCAGGGCCTCGACCGCCGCCGCCGGTCCCTCGGCGTGGACCGCGACGCTGCCGTCGGGCTCGTTGCGGACCCAGCCCAGCACGCCCAGCTCGGCCGCCCGCCGCCGGGTCGAGTCGCGGAAGAAGACTCCCTGCACCCGGCCGCGCACCCGCACCCGGACCGCCGTCTCGCCGTCGCCGGCCCGCTTCGCCATCCGTCCAGGATGACGGGTCGGCGACGGCCGGCGCGTAGCCTCCGGGCATGAGCCGGCGCGCCTCGATCCTCGCCGCCCTGGCGGTGGCGGCGCTCGCCCTCGCGGCGCCCGGCTCAGCGGCGGGCGCGGCGGGCGGCGACGGCTTCCGGGCCGACGTCCAGCGCGCGCGGGTCGGCCGCACGACGATCGCCTGGTACGAGCGCGGCAGCGGCCGGCCGCTGCTGATGCTGACCGGGACCGGCTCGACGATGGCCGAATGGGACCCGGCGCTGCTGCGCCGGCTCGCCCGCAGCCACCGGCTGGTCCTGCTCGACTACCCGGGGGTCGGGATGTCGGGACCGTGGCACGGCCGCGACTTCGGGTCGCTGGCCGACGCGGTGGCCGGGGCGATGGCCGCGATCGGGGTCCCGCGGGCCGACGTGCTGGGCTGGTCGATGGGCGGCTTCGTCGCCCAGCGGCTGGCGGTCGAGCACCCGGGCCGGGTCGCGCGCCTCGTCCTCGCCGGCACCAACCCCGGCGGACCCCGCGCCGTGCTCGGCCCGCCCGCGCTGCAGAGGACCGACAGCGAGCCGGACCCCTCGACCGCGGCGATCCTGCGCGAGCTGTACCCGCCGCACCGCCGGCGCGAGGGGCGCCGCTTCCTGCGCCGCCTGGCCGAGGCGAGCCGCAGCGGCGAGATCCCCGACGACTTCCACGTCGCCGCCCGCACGGTCCACCGCCAGGTGGCCGCCGAGGACCCCTGGCTGCGCAGCGACCGCAACTACCGCCAGCTCGGCCGCCTGGCGATCCCGGTCCTCGCCGCCGCCGGCGCCCGCGACCGCGTCGTCCCCCCGGTCAACCTGCGCCGCATCGCCGCCCGCGTCCGCGACGGCCGGCTGCAGGTCTTCGCCGGCGCCCACGCCTTCCTCTTCCAGCAGCGGCGCCCCTTCGCCAGGGCCGTCGATCACTTCCTGCGCAGCAGCTCGAGCGCGCGCTCGGCGCTGTCGGGCCGGCCCAGCGCGAAGCCCTGGCCGTAGCCGCAGCCGAGCTCAGTCGCGCAGGGGGCGGCGCGCCGTCTCCGGCAGGCGCAGCACCACCGGCAGCGCCAGGACCGCGACGAGGGCGAGCATCAGCCCGGGCGCGACGTCCCAGCCGGTCGCCTCGACCGCGAGCGTCGCCAGCAGCGGCGAGAGGCCGCCGAAGATCGCGACGGCGACGTTGTAGCCGACCGCGAGGCCGCTGAAGCGGTCCTCGGTGCCGAACTGCTCGGGAATCGCCGAGGCCGAGATCGCGCACCAGGCGCCCGCCCCGACCGCCAGCGCCACCGCGGCGAGCAGCGCCAGGTCGCCGCCGCTGACCGCGAGCAGCGCGAAGAGCGGCGCCGAGGTGGCGATCAGGGCCGTGGCGGTCCACAGCAGCGTGCGGCGGCGGCCGGAGACGTCCGACCACCAGCCGGTCAGCGGGGTCACCACCAGCATCGCCGCGGTGGCGATCGTCGACCAGACCAGCGCCTTGCCGTGATCGGCCCCGACCACCGTCTCGAGGAAGGTCGGCACGTAGGTGATCCCGAGGTAGTAGGCGATCGAGCCGACCGCGGAGAGGGCGAAGGCGACGAAGACGGCGCCCCGCGCCCTGCTCAGGGCGTCGTGGACCGGTCGCTTGGAGACGTGGCCAGATTCGCGCATGCGGCGGAAGGCCGGCGTCTCCTCCAGCGAGGTGCGCAGGAAGAGGATGCCGCCGGCCAGCGCGGCGCCGATCAGGACCGGGATCCGCCAGCCCCAGTCGTCGACCTGCTGCGGGGTGAGCAGGGCGCTGACCACGGCGGTCGAGCCGACCGCGAGCAGGGTGCCGATCCCCGACGCGGCCGGGGCGAAGCTGACGACCAGGCCGCGCTGGCGGACGCTGGCGGTCTCCAGCAGGTAGACGAGGATGCCGGAGTACTCGCCGCCGACGGCGAAGCCAAGCGCCAGCCTGATCGCGAGGAGGCCGATCGGCGCCGCGACCCCGATCGTCTTCTCGGCCGGCAGGCCGGCGTTGACCAGCAGCGCCACCGCCATGATCGAGGCCGAGACCAGCAGCGCCCCGCGCCGCCCGGCGCGGTCGCCGAAGTGCCCGAACGCCACCGCCCCCAGGGGCCGCGCCAGGTAGGCGACGGCGAAGATCCCCAGCGTCGCGATCACCCCGTCGATGCCTTCGGCGCCCGGGAAGAAGACCCGCGCGTAGATCGGCGCCAGGAAGACGTAGAGGCTGAAGTCGTACCACTCGATGATCGTCCCCAGGGCGCCGACCACGACCCCGCGGCGAGTCCCTGCGGTCCCAGCCTCGGCCATCGCGGCAACCTACCGGCCGTGGCAGAGGTTGGTTGCGCTATGCGCAACCAACCTCTGCCACGCGACGGAGTGGCGGGGGGCGGCCCGCCTACGGCGCTTCGGGCTGGCCGATCAGCGGGGTCTTGATCGGGGCGGCGACGCCGAGGTAGGCGACGATCTGGAAGCCGCCCGGGTTGCGCTGGATCGGCGCCGGCCTCCAGTTGTTGACGGCCCAGACGTTGCCGGAGGGGTCGACCTGGAGGCCGGTGACGCGCTCCAGGCCGTCGAATCCGTAGCCGGTCTTGGAGGGCGAGATCGGGGCGCCGGTCCGGCGTTTGCCGGGCGGGCAGGCCGAGGTGCGCACGCCGCAGAGCTGGGCCAGCCGGCCGCCGCCGAAGTTGGCGACCCAGACCGTGTCATTGCCGTCGACCGCGGTCCCCCAGGCGTTGACGATGCCGCCGTTGCGGAAGGGGCTCTCGGCGGCCGGTTCGCCGTTTGCCTTGATCAGGGTGACGCTGCCGCCGGCTTTCGGACCGCTCTCGGGATGGAATTCGCCGGCACAGGGGGCGACCACCCAGGTCGAGTTGCCGATCCACATGTTGCCGCGGCTGTCGCTGGCGATTCCCAGCGGGCGGTGCAGGCCGCCGCCTTCGATCCGGTGCACGACGTTGCCTTCGGAATCGAGCACGGCGACCGTACGGCTCCCGTTGGCGGTGACCCAGACTTCGCCGGCGTCGTTGGTCGCCAGCCCGAAGGGACGCGAGAACTTGAATTCGCCCCCCAGCAGGGCGATGTGCGGCTGCGGGTAGTTGGTCGCCTCTTCGTGGTTGCCGTTCGCGTATTTGGTGAGGCTGTTGTTGCCGCAGTTGGCGGTCCAGATGTTGCCGCTCTCGTCGGAGACGATGTCCTGCGGCCAGAACATTTCGCCGTCTTCCCAGCCGCCGCGGTACTTCTTCACGAAGACGCCCGATCCGACCGGGGATTCTTCTTCGTATTCTTCGAGGTCCGGCGAGATCGCTTCCCCGTTCGGCCCGTACTCGGAGACGCTGTTGTGCGGCGCCGGCGTGCCTTCGAAGCCGAGCCCTTCGAAGCCGAAGTTGGCGACCCAGACATGGTTCCCGGGGTCGATCGCGACCCCGAACCCGACCCCGGTGGTGCCGCCCGCTTCGATCGGCGACCCGGAGGCGTAGCGGCCGGTCGGGGTGAGGCGCATCACGCTCTTGCCGGGGCCCACCGTCTTGGTCAGGTCGCGGCTGTATTCGTAGTTGTTGCCGATCCAGATGAACCCCTGCCTGTCGATAGCGATGTTGCCGGGGCCGTCGATCGACCGCGGCTGGCCGCCTTCGAAGCGCAGCGCCAGGGTCCAGGCGTCGGGCTTTTCGCCCGGGCCGAGGGCGGGCGCGTAGAGGCCCCGGGTCGCCAGCGAGAGCCGGTAGAGGCCGCGCACGTTGCGCCACGGGTACCTGGCGACGTTGGTGACGGCGGCGAGCGTGTCGGGCGCTTCGCCGCCGCTACCCGGGGCGGCGGTCCGCCGCAGTAGCGCCCGGCAGCGCTTGCCCTGGACGCGGCAGCCGGCCAGCAGGTTGGCGAGCGAGCCGAAGGCGCGCATCGAGGAGGTCGAGTTGCCGTTCGGGTAGCGCTTGAGGACCGGGCTGAGCCCGCCCCTGCGGTGGCCGACCAGGTTCCAGGTCATCGCCGCCGAGTTGCGCAGGCCGGGGTTCTTGCCCGTCGCCTTGTTGCCGCGCAGGAACTGCGCCATCGCGAACCCGATCGCCACCGTGGTGCGCTCGTTGACCGCGGCCCTGCGCGGCACCCGGCCGGCGCCCAGCGCGGCGGCGAGCCGGTAAGTGTTGCCGGGCACCGGGTAGCCGGCTTCGGCGCCGCCGCCGGGTCGGGTCGCGACCAGGTACTTGACCGCGTTGCGGCGGTAGGCCTTGTAGCGCAGCGAGAAGCGGCCGCCCTTGCCGCTGCGCGCGGTGCCCAGCTTCGCGGGGCCCTTGGCGCCCGGGGTGGCGGCGAACAGCACCACGTTCATCCCGCGCAGCGGCACGGTCCCCTCGATCGTGCCCCCTCTCGCGGCCGAGGCCGAGGCGGGCGCGAGCAGGACGACGAGGGCGAGCGAGGCCAGAAGCGCGGTGATGGCCCCGGCGAGGCGGGAACGTGCGGGCACGGTGTGGTCCTCCCTGGTGGAATCGGTGTCGGCGGCGAGCTTATTGACGCGTGCCAGCAAGCTACCAGCCGGGGACGACGGCCAGAGGCAGATTGACGAAATCTCCAAGCGGAGGCGACGCCCGGGAGGCGCCGCGCCGGCGCGGCGCCGAGACTGATCGCATCGAGGCGGACGCAGCGAAGAGATCACCGGTCGAGGCGGTCGTGTTCGACTGGGACGGGACCCTGGTCGACACCAAGCGGGTGCTGGTCGGCGGCTTCCAGGGGGCGACCGAGGAGCTGCTCGGCGAGCCCTTCCCGGTCGCGGAGGCCGACGTCGAGGAGATCGTCCAGCTGCGCGGCGAGGAGGCGTTCGCGCTGATCGCCAAGGGCGACGCGGAGCTGGCCGCCGAGCTGGCCGAGGTCTTCCACCGCCACTACATGGCGCGCTCGCCCGAGGCCCAGCCGTTCCCGGGGACGCTGGAGACGATCGAGGCGCTGCGCGCCGCCGGCGTCGGCATCGGCGTCGCCACCTCGAAGGCGCGGATCCGGCTCGACCTGGAAGCGGAGCGCACCGGCCTCGCGGCGCTGATCGACGAGGAGATCACCGGCGACGAGGTGCGGGTCGCAAAGCCCGACCCCGAGAGCGTGAGCGAGGTGATCCGCCGGCTCGGCGCCGACCCCGCCGCCACGCTCTACGTCGGCGACGGCCCCAACGACGTCCGGGCCGGGCGCGAGGCGGGCGCCGTCACCGTCGCGGTCAGCTTCGGCTTCCACCCCGCCGAGGCGGCCGCCGCCGGTCCCGACCACGTGATCGACGCGATCCCCGAGCTGCTGGCGCTCGCCGGCCTCGACCGGCCGCGCGGCTGAGCGCTCAGCGTGGCGGTCAACCGCCCGAGGCAGCCTCGAGCACGGCCGGGATGACGTGGCGCACGGTCGCCAGGATGCTGGCGCCGACGAGCGCCTCGGTCTGGCGGCGGTCGCCCCCCCTGCCGACGATCCAGTCCCTGACCGCCTGTTCGACCAGGCTCAGCTCGGCCCGCATCACGGTCAGCGCCGGCGCCGGGATCTCCTCCGT
>Ga0210085_1000355_pt1 | contig 19797 bp, 6 predicted proteins | sample China_Galinas_PW_5_FD_184866 | JGI IMG/M metagenome (GOLD analysis project Ga0210085, IMG submission 184866) | Wetland microbial communities from San Francisco Bay, California, USA, that impact long-term carbon sequestration - China_Galinas_PWC_D1... | ecosystem: Environmental > Aquatic > Marine... | reverse complement strand
AGCTCGTGGCTCAGCCTCAACTTGCCAAGCTGCCGTACAACACAACTGGAAACAACGATCAACCTCCGTGCACTTTCTGGGTCAGTTTTTCTTAGCGCTAGAGGGTCAATTTACGTTAGCGTCGAGGGTATTGGTCGTCGGTACAGCTGCGGCCCTTGTTGCGCCTTTCCTGGGTATCGCCGCAGACCTCATGGACGGCGGAGATCGCACCGAAACGCCAAAGTGTGGCTACGACGACTCACCGGGCATTCCTTGGACGCCGGGGGCGATTCTCGATGCGGAAAGGCTCGAGGCGACGTTGGGCGAGCCCGAGTACCGCGATACGGTCCTCGACGATCCAAGCATCCCCTTTACGAGGCTCACAGACAACTTGACCACCGAGGCCAAGTACGCGATCGACAGCAGCGCTGGGACCTTTGGCGAAGTGTCTCTACAAATGCCGTATACGCTGAAATATGAAAACGGCATGATCAAAGCCGTACGAAATCCCAATATTCACCAAACATCGCCCACTTGGGAGAGCAAGGTGGTCAATACCCTGCCCGACGCGATTCATAGCAAAGTGCAGGGCGAGGTGCTCGAGGCGGTATTCTCGAAGCCAGTGATCAACAGCCTAGGAACGGCAACGTTCGTTGTCGACGTCGGTAATGCGCTCTTGGAGAACCGCAAGGCGAATGAGCTGAAGTCGATGTACGTGACAGACCCTCAGCGCTACAAAGAGCTTTTGCGCCAGGATGCGACGAATGAGCTCTACCGGGGCCTTGCGCAGCAGATCAGCTTTTATGGCTGGAGCAACATGGATGCATACTTTCGTGCCGTCTATCGCCGTGGCACCAACATCATCATGCACAATTGGAGGGTCTTGCGCGATCGAGGGTGCATCGCTAAAGAACCAACGATAGACCAGCGTTGAAGCTGACAGCCTAAAGATGCACCATCAAGGGCGATGGATCGCCCGCTTAATCTTTTTTCAACCTGGCCACACGAACGTAACGCGGCCATAGGACCAATGCGGAGTGAACCTGGATCCTATTTCGCGGGAAACGGCAATCCAGGACAAGTTGGCCGGTACTCCGCGTCACCGAGATAGGTCCCCCATTCTTCCCGCGTCAGGTTGCGCTCCAACCGCGAGCAGGCATCTGCGATCAGGTCGTCGGCGCCGATTTCCCACACCCCAACGTGATCGTCATCGTGAACGGCGATCAAGCGCCGGCTGTCGGGTGTGAACTGCATCTCGTCGACGGCCTCCATTCGCGCCAACAGCTGGTCTGACTGCCAATCCCAGACCAAACCACCGTCATCGGCCTTTACAGCGATCAGACGGCCGTCCGGACTGAAGGTGAATGGGCCCAACCCGCCGCGCTGTAGCCGCGAGACCAATGCCCGTTCATCGAGGTCCCAAACAGAGAGCTCCTGGTCGGATCGGGCAGCGAGGACCCGGCCATCTGGACCGAACGCGATCTGACCAAAGAGTTTCTGATGGGTTGTCCGAGCTAGCTCCGAGGCCCGATACCCGTCTCGGCGATGCCAGAGCCAGATCGAGTTGCGCCCGTCGTTGGTTGTAGCCAGGAGCGTGCCGTCGGGGGAGAAATGAACGTGGAAGATCCCGTCTTCATGTGGCAGACGGAGGACCTCCTGACCCGCCTCGATGTCCCAGATCCGCAAGCCGAAAAAGCCCAAAGGCTTTCGGAAAGGGTATTCCTTCATCGGCGCATAGGCACCAATTCCCATCGCCAGATACCGGCTGTCCGGGCTGAACGCGACGCCGTTGACGAATCCGGTGATGGGCTTGCCGACAATCGCACCAGTCCGCGTATCCCTAACCTCTAGATGATCCTCCTCCCTCTTTGACCGCGTTGGGCGCGAGAATAGCATCCGCTCTGAGCTGGGACCGAACCGCAGCAATCCGTTTCCTTCCGGGGTATCGACCCGGAGCAGTTCCGCGCCGGTCGTCGGGTCCCAAAGCCGCGTGGTCTGGTCCTTGCTCCGTGTTGCGAGCATCTTTCCATCCGGGGAGAAGGCAATGTCCCAGACATCGTCATCATGGGCTACCTTCGTAACCAGCGCGCCGGTGGCTACGTCACGGACCTCGACAACAGGATCCTCGTTGCGGCGGACTGCTACCAGCGTTCCGGCCGGGCTGATGGCCGCATCCCAGACGCGTTCGCCGAGCGCGGCACGCGAGAGCTCCGGAAGCGCCGGGGCGGCATCGACAATCCGCACAGTACCGTCGCGGCTCGCGATCGCCAGCTGCTCCGTGCCCGGCCGAAAGCGCAAGTCCGCTGCCTCCACCGGCACGACCTGGAGCCTATCCCCCGTCTCCAGCTGCCAAAGGACGACCTCGGACGGGGCGTTCCCCCTCTTGACATAACCTGCAAGCACCCTGTTGTCGTCGCTGATCGCCAACTTCTCGACGCTGCCGTCATGGGACAGCTGCATCGTCTCATCCCCGGTTCGCAGGTCCCAGATCCGCGTCTTGTCATCGGCGCCGCTGCTGACGATGAATCGCCCGTCGGCCGAAAAGGCCAGTTCCTTGATGGTCGCCCCGTGATCCAGCGTCAGTGACTCGAAATGGAACGGGTCATTCGACTGGACCGCCCTATCGATCTCAATGACCTCGAGCCGGGAAGAATCCTGTCCTGCGAACGCCAGCAGCGTGCCATCCTGGCTCATCGCCAAGTGCCGAATGTCGCGGTCCTGTCGCAGGCTCAGGATCTCCCGGCCAGTCGCTGTATCCCAAACTCGCACCCTGGCCTCGGTGCTCGTTGCGATACGCCTTCCCCGTCTGTCGTATGCGACCCACTCCAAGCCGGACTCCTGCCCGATCCGATGTTCCTCGACGCCGCTGCCCAGATCCCAGATCCGCACGCTCCAGGTGGTGTCGTGCGTGATCAGATGCGCGTCATCGGCGGTAAAGGCCAGTTTTTGTACGCTGGCATCTGGCTTCAGGCGGGCATGCTCCTTTCCTGTCTTGAGGTCCCACACCACCACTCCCGCCCCCGCATCGTAACCGCCGACCGCTAGCCAGGCGCCGTTGTGGCTGAAGACGACGGCGGTGGCTTTATAGCGTCCACTGTAGGGAAGCTCGTACAAGAGTCGTTTGTCGGAAATATTCCACAACTGAACCGCACCGCCGCTGTCCGGTCGAGAAACACCTAGGACAAGGCGTGAGCCATCGGGACTGAAAGTCGATGAGTTGATGTAGCCGTCGGGATCGAACAGCCCGACCCTTGCCCCCGTCTCGGTATCCCAGATCGAGACATGGTCGCCCTCGTTGGAGATGGTGGCGACCAGACGGCCGTCCGGCGCGAAGGCGAATCCCGACGGGGCAGCATCATTCGCAGAACCGATCTGTTGAACTTGCTGGCCACTCTCTGCATTCCAGATACGCAGCGGCTGTCTCGGTGAGCGGGTCGCAAGCAACCGACCGTCAGGACTGAACCGGCAATCAACAATGGACTGGTATTGCGGCTCGTCAGGGTACGGCACGCGACCGGAAGGGCGAGGGTACGGATGGGTGATCCGCGCGACCAGCGTTTCGGACTCGATGTCCCACAGCTCGACCTCCGTCACCGCATGGACCGCAAGACGCGTCCCGTCCGGGCTCACCAGCAATTGCATCGGGTTGGAGATTCCCGATCTGATCCGGGAAACAACGCCATCCGTCTCGACATCGCGTACCTCGATCAGCCCATCAGACTTTCTGAGATAGCGTCGCCCGCTCGGTGACAGACAACAGCCGGTTTTAAAGTTGTGGGTCTCAGAGCCGCTTGCCGCGTCCCAGATCCGATATGTCGACTCGCCAATAAAGCTCATTGCGATACGGCGCCCTGCTTCATCGATGGAGACGTAATCGACGCCGCCCGCGCTCGAAATGCGGGAGATCCTGCGGCCATCGCGGACATTGAAGATATCGATCGGATACTGCTGACCCCTGAACTTGACCAGCAATCGGTCTTTCTCCAGAAACCTTGCGGACCAGACTTCGTCGCCGAATGCCAGCCTTGCCAGCTCCTCGCCGGAAGCCGCGTTGACGACTTGAACCGTTTGATCCGAGCGCGCGACGGCGATGGTCTCGCCGTGCTGATCGAAGGCGATATCGTTAATACCGATCGGCGCCTCGGCGATCCGTCCCACCTGGCTCCAGTCCGCCGCAGCCCAGAGCATCACCTCCCCCCAGGCATGGCGGTAGTTGCCGCTGACGTGTCTGGTCGTCAACAGCCGGCGGCCATCGGGGCTGAATTGGACGTTGATATTCCACTCACCTTCAACCGACAGCCGCAACAACTCCTGCCCTGATGACGTATCCCAGATGCCAACCAGATTGTCGTCGCGACTTGCAGTCGCGATCCGTCGACCGTCCGGACTGATGGCAACGCCGGTAACGTCCGCGTCGTGCTGGAGTCGAAGATGTTCTTGGCCCGAGCGCAGGTCGAGAACGACGACCTCTTTGTTCGAATGGACTACGGCTACCGGGGTGGCCTCTTCGTCGACAGCGGCCCCATAGGCGCCGAGGGACCATGCAGCCAGCTTGCTGCCGGTCTTCGCATCGGATAGCACGAGTCCGTCTTCCGAGCTGATGAGCAGTCCCGTCCCGTCTGGTGTATATGCCTTGAGTTGACCGTCTACCGAGTCAGCCACCAGACCGGTTTCGATGTCGTAAAGTGGATTGGAGAAAGAGTCTTGGCTCCAAGTGACCAGCCGCGTCCCGAACGGGCTGAACATCAGTCCGCCAGGGATTTCGCCAGTTGCAAGCCGAGCAAGCTGTTCGCCAGTCGCTGCCTGCCATAGGGTCGCAACGCCGTCCTTGCTGGCGGCCGCGATGCGACGACCGTCGTCGCTCCACGCCAAGTACTCGATCTGATCCTGCAGCCGCAGCCTTGTGATGCCAGCGCCGGAGGCCGGATCGATGATCTCGATGCGGCCATGCTTCTCCCCGATGGCCAGCCGATTGCTGTCCGGGCTGAAGGCCAGCGCGCTGACCGCATCGGCACGCGCCAAGCGCCGCACAGCCTTGCCCGTCTCCGCATCCGCGATTACCAGGCTATGATCCCAACTGCCAATGGCAATCCACCGGCCATCCGGGCTGAACCGGGTGTCGGCAATCCATCCATCGTGTTCGAAACTGGAAAGCACCTGGCCGGTGGCCAGGTCCCAGAGCTGCGCACGACCAGCGGCAGTCGATCCGTCGCTGACCGCTGCGGCGAGACGTGATCCATCCGGCGTGAACGCGACCTGGGCCACCGACTCGCGATGCTCCAGCCGCCGGACGCCTCGGGGGAGCAGTCGCATTGCCGTGGTCCAGGCATCATAGCCCTCGAGCGTGTGGGCATGGCGCAGCGATTCAGCGGCAAGCAGCGTCCCCTTCACAGCATCATTGGGTGACTTGGTCAGCTCCAATGTTGCCTGGGCGGCCAATTGCCGGCCGATGGCGAGGGCCTCCTGGCGCTTGGCCTTGACCCGTTCGGTCTCGGCCTCCTGCTCGCGGGCATTGGCCAAGCGCTTTTGCTCCTCGGCAATGTCCGCCTGCGCCCTGGCGAGTTGCTCTGCCTTGCGGGCCAGCTCACGCTGTCCTTCGGCCTGCTGGCGCTCCTGGTTCACCCAGAGGGACAGACCGATGGTGATCAAGAGTCCGACAACAAGTCCGGCAATGGTGAAGCGCACGCGCCGGCGCTTGGCTCGCGCCTCCCGCTCCCGCTCGGCAAGGCTGGCCGCGATGTACTCCTGCTCGGCATCGCTGAGGCTTTCATGGTACGCCTCCAGCCGCTCCTCGGCCTCGGCCAGGCGCGCCCCGCGCAGCAGGGCGTCGCTCTCCTCGCCACTGGCCTGCCAGTCCTGGAGCGCCTGGCGTAGCCGGTTCTGCCAGAGGCGAAACTGCCGGTCCTGGTCGATCCATTGGCGCAGCGGCGGCCAGTGGCGGATCAGCGCCTCGTGGATGAGCTCGGCGGTGTCCTGGTCGGTTGTTTGATCGTGTCCGGTGACCAGGAGTCGCTGGTCGGCCAGGCGGGTGATCAGGGGCCAGTGCTCGGGGCGCAGCTGTTCTCTTGTGGCGACTTGGCGGGTGTCTTCGGTGCCTTCTCCGGGGCGCACGAGCTGCACGAGGATTTGGCGCATTTGGCTGCGCTCGTCGGGATCGAGGCGTTGATAGAGGGCGTCGGCATGGCGTGCGAGGGCTTGGTGGATGCCACCGAGCTCCTCGTAGCCCAGGTGGGTGAGACGGCGCTCTTGCTGGCGCTCCCAGAGTTGCGCGAGGGTGAATTCCAGCAGCGGCAGGCTGGCGCCTTGCTCGGACTCGCCGGGCAGTTGGGCGAGGTCGCGCAGGAGGCGCTCGGCGAGGAGCGCTTCGAGCTCGACACCGGCGTTGCGCGCGGGCTGCTCGATGATGGCACGTAGCCGTTGGGGGTCCTCGACCGGACCGAGGAGCTTTTTGGGGTAGCGGTCGATGGCCGCGGCCAGGCCGGGGTGGGCCAGGGCGTGGCCGAGGAAGTCGGCGCGCAGGGTGAGCAGCAGGCACAGGGGGGGTGGCTCGCCCGGCGGGGGGGCGCTCTGTTCGATGGCGGCGGTGAGCAGGTCGAGGAAGCCTTGGATCTGCTCTGTCGGCAGGCCTTGGGTGTAGAGCTCTTCGAATTGGTCGGCGATGAGCAGCAGGCGCTGGGCTTGGCTTTGGCGCAGGCCCTCGCGCAGGGCCTCACTGAGGGGGATCTCGCCGGCGGCCCAGTGTTTGGCAAGACTGGTGGCTTGGACCAGGCGTTCCACAGGATCGGTGTTCCAGAGGGCGACCAGGGCTTGGGCGAGCTCGCCATAGGGACGCGCGCGTGGGCGGAAGGCGGCGATGGCCCAGTCGCCGCTCTGGCGCAGCTCGGCGGCCACCCCGGCATAGGCGAGGGAGGATTTGCCGCTGCCGCTGGGGCCGACGATGGCGACCAGGGGTTGGCGCTCGAGGGCAGCGATGACGTCGGCTTTGTCGGGCTCGCGCCCGAAGTAGTTGGCGCTGTCGGCCTCGCCGAAGGCGAGCAGGCCCCGGTAGGGACAAGGAGGCAGTGGGGGGGGCTCCTCACGCGCGGCGATTGGCTCGGGCAGGTAGCCGGTGAGGTACCACTCGACCAGGTTGATGGTGAGCAGCAGGATGATCTCTACTTCCCGCTCGCTGGCCTCCGGCGGCTCCTCGGAGGGGTGCAGGATGAGGTTGCCTTTGATGCGGATGTAGTCCAGATCGGCGGTGACGCGCTTGCTGAATACGGCTTTTTGCTCGCACAGCGCCCCGATCATGTCGAACAGGGGCTTGGGCCTTTCCTGAGGCAGCTCGCGGCGGTAGATGTCGCCGACGACCTTCTCGAGCAGGAAGCGCGCCTTGACCAGGGCGAAGGGCTGGTCGACCCGGGCTATCTCGATGGCGCGCTGCACTTGGCCGATGAGCCCGCGGTCGGCCAGCTGCGATAGGCGCGCTTCCAGCGCCGCCAGGCGTTGCTCGATTTGGGAGAGGAAGTCGGGCTGGTCAGTACGCACGGGTCAGACGTCTTTAGAGATACCGCTGGGCCGGGCGGGAGGTTGCCCGGACGCAGCGGCGGACAGCGCTCCTCTCAGTACCATAGCAGCCGGCTTGGGCGGTTGCACCCGCCGCATACACAAGCACGGCACTCCCATGCGTTGTGAGCGGGGCTGCCCGGTGCATAACCATTCCTCTGCGCGCCAGCCCGTTGCGCGGATCTGCCTCAGGTAGCAGCGGACACCATGCGGCGACGCGGCGCAAGGGCGGCGTGCTCAGGGGAGTGCCGGACGTCACCGCCTACCACGGATCCGGCATCGGGGGGCTCGCCAATGGGCTGAATCGGTGTCTTGATCGCGACTCGACCCCCAGTGCCCGGGCGCCTCGCGCGCTTTTGGCTCCTTCTCGCCAAGCCGGGCAAGAGCCGGGCGAGGACAGCCGGCATTCTCCATCCGCGTAGATCACGTCAACCAAGATCCCGGTAAGCAGGCGTCCCAGGTTCGCCACGCGGGGCGCGCCTCCGCAGCCTCCCTTCCGGTGGCGAGGCATTGCGTCAGGGGCTTCGGCAGGCTCTACGTCCCCGTGACGGCACTCGCCCCGCCAGATCCTCCGCGTTTAAAAAACGCCCCGTTCCTCCGTTGTATTGAGTACCAGGCGATCGGCTGGCGGATGCGCTCAGCCGACTGGTACCACCGCTCGCAGCGGGCGCTGGAAGGGCCCCGAGCGGACAACGCCATCACAGGAGATTAGGCACATGAGTCGACCCGGATACAAACCGAGCTATGGGCCCGGGGGCCCGAAGTATGGCTGGTCACACCCGCCCTCACCGCCTCCCCCAAGTATCGCACGCACGGGGGGCCTGTTTAGCCGGCTGTTCGGCAAACGCTGCCCCGTCTGCAAGGGGCGTGGCAAGACGGGCTGGTTCTCGACCTGCGATCACTGCGGCGGCAGCGGGCGTATCCGTTCGTGAGCAACAGTCCGGCGCCAAGCGCCGGCAGCGTCTGCAAGACAAACGCTCGGTATCGATCACTTCTTAACAACGAGGTTTACGCAATGAACGGCAACACTATCGCAAAGATTGCACCGGCGCTCGTCGTGCTCGGCGCGCTGGCTGGTTGTTCCACCAGCGCCCACCGTACGGAGAGCTTCAACCCCAGCGCCGCAGGCTACGGGACCCCTACGCCCGGCGCTGGCAGCGGCTCGGGCGCTATCGGCGTCGTCAAGGACGTTGCCAATGTGGTTGGCGACATCGTCGGTATCGTCGGCCTCTTCTGGGGGATGGAGCAGCAGGAGAAGATGAACGACTGGGGTATGAAGCAGTACGAAAAGATGAACGATCGCTTCGACAAGGTGTATTCCGGAAACATCCAGTCCTATGGGGGCGTCTTCTAACGGCGCTTTGTCACCCATGTCATCACGAGTCGGGAGACAAGGGGGAATGGAGATCCCCCTTTCGCTTTCGCGTCTGGCGTAATCGTCAGATTAAGTTGGTCGCTCGAGGCGATTCGCCCCGCTCGGCAGTCACTGCTTCTGCAACGGTGGTAGTGCTATCCATGCCACATGGGTTCCGCACTCCCTGCCGGTAGGACAAGTCTTGGGGCTTGCGCCGGCGCCATGCCGGCTTGGGTTGCCGGGATCCATTGGTCAAGGAGAACCGTCACACCACCCCTTTTCCAACGAACCGCAAAAATAGGCGGCCAGCTCGCGTTGTTCGCATCAGGGCCTCCTGGCAGCACGTCGAATACCACTGCACCCAGGGAGCCTTAGGCTTGCCTCCACACTAACGACAGCAATGGCGATCGGGTGGAGGCAACACAGTCAAGCAATCGAGGTACATTGAAGATGAATTTGGGACTAAACACAAACGCGGCACGACACGCACGTCACCCGCGCGCTCCTTCGGATGAGACGCTCCCGAGGGCAACCCGTCGAGCCCGGCCGCTACAGGCAAGCACGCAATCCCTGAAGCAATTCCGCGGAAGGGCGAGCTCGCCTGATTTCCATCGGAGCCGGCAAGGTGTCGTCTGCGCTTTCGTCCTTCTTGCTGCCGTGCTACCAATGTGCCCGCCGGCTCAGGCCGAAGAACGCGGGCCCAGAGTCGACCTCACCAAGGAGGGATGCTGGTTGCAAAAACACTATGGACTGCGCGGATTCGAAACGGTATCAGTGCCCTCTTGTCAGATCCGGCGGAAACCGGGAGATATTTGTTACTGCGGCAATCCCCGAAATAGGTCCGAGGTGGAAGAAGTGCGCACCCCAAAGCTTGCGGATCTTCAATCCGTCATCTATGGATGCTGGGAACATCATCCGCTGCCGCCCAATCTACCGCAAGAAGGAATGTCCGAAGCGCTGTGGCAGAAGGTGGCCCGGCACCTGCTGGCACGCGGCAATGACGTAACAGAATCCCGCTTCAAAGAAGAGTGGCTATCGATCCTCGACCTCGAGCTTGGTCTCCTCGGCAATACGGGGCAGGTGCGCGAAAGCTTCAGTTCCCACGAACTCAATGACATTCACGCTTATGCCGACCGAATTCGACACGAGCTCTATGAAGGGATGGACAAGCCACCGACGGACAGGATTGGTCCCGATGACGGCAGCGGAATCCCGGATGCCGTCTGGCAGAACAGACTCGACGAAAAGCTCGGCGAGCTGGACGATATCGTGCACATGTGGGACTACATCGCTGCCTTCGCCGGCTTTACGCCGGGCGCCGCGTCGGTCGCCCCGGCCGCCTCGAGGCCACGTCGACCAGTTGCAGGGTTGCATCGCTCGCCACCGAAGTCGTCGGCCGCGCAATCAGAGGCATCCGCCCGTGGCGGATCGGGCTCGTCTCGGGCCCCTGGGAAGGCGGCACCCGGACTCGGTGAGTCGCTGATCAAACCAGAGCGGACAACTGGCCTGAAGGTCGATGCGGCCATGCAGGAACACCGCGACAAGACGACATACCGCCAGGGCTCCGGTAGAAAAGTCGAATCTGCCCATGGGCTTCCGTCCTCCGCGGTGGCCGACGTGAGCGGCTACCGTAGGAATAAGGCGGTCACGACGCTGCTGCCGAAGAACATCCATCGCCGATTCGACAGCGGCTGGAAGGCATGGTCGCGGCAACGCGTGGCCGAGGGACAAAAGGAGGTCCGGGTCGATGAGTTCCTGCGGGTGCTCGATGAGGCAGCGGCCTCCGTCCCGGAGCTCCAAGGCAGAATGGCGGACACCATGTCCTGGTGTTTTCGCCACGAGGCCTATCAGACCCTGGGTTTGGAGCCCGACACGATGATCCGATTGCCGTACTCTAAACGGCCGCTCTTCGTGAAATGAGCTTGCCGCCCTCCGGTCACCTTGTGCCGCGCAAGCTTAAGGCTCGGCTCGGGCGTTGGACGTTGTCAACGCCCGAGCCGGGCGCAGCGTCAACCCGTCAAGCCAGAGCCTTTTGCGCTGCGTGCCCACCGGCAGCAGGCTCCCCAACGGAGCGGGGCTCGATCCGCGAACGAGGGTACCATTCACCCGCGTTCCCTCTTATGCAGAATCGCCCTGTTTGCGGCAGCAATATGCGAGTTTGACCGAATGCGGTCCCCCGGCGGCGAAGTCCCGTCCACCCGCCTCTCCCCCGCCCCTGCTGCAGCTTCGTGCTACAAGTCGCTCCTACGAATTTTGGCATTCTGCGAGAAACGAATCATGCAGCGGGGAGGCCACGGAAAATGATTCGGAGGCCAAGCGCCAAGTACAAGGTTGAGGGATTTTGCGACTATTCTCCTGCGGCCTCGCGCGTCTGCTCGAGGACGAGTAGCCTCTGCTTCGCGTATTCGTTGCCCGCTTCAGCGGCCTTTCGGTACCAGGATTCCGCTCCGGTCCAGTCGCGGTCGCGGTGGTAGATGATCCCGAGTTGGATCATTGCATCGGTGTCTCCGCGTTCCGCAAATGGAAGCCAATGGAAGGGATGTTTTTCCGTCCAGCGTGCCGGCTCTGGGGCGACACCATAGAGGTTGGGCTTGGGCTCATCCGGCTTAAGATCGATGCCGTCAAGATGGAGCCGATAGGCCTTTTCTGTTTCGCTGATCAGGTCTTGGAGGTCGTTTTCCGAGAAAAGGGATGAGAGCTCGGCGAAATCCCAGAGGTGGATGCCGCCATCCCCTGATCCCGAGGCGAGGACCTCGCCATCCGGTGCAAAGCCGAGGGTCTGGACGGGGCCCCTCGTGTGCCCACTGAGAGTGGCTCGCAACGCTCCGGAAGTGACATCCCAGAAACCGACGCCTCCTTTCGAAAAGGCGGAGGCCAAAGTCTTGCCGTTGGGGGCAAAGCTGAGGCTCTCGGCGTAGTCAAAGGGCCCACTGAGTGTGGTCCGTAGAGCACCGGTGGCTACATCCCACAGACGGATCCCCTCGTCCCATGTGGAAAAGGCGAGAGTCTCGTTGTCGGAGGCGAAGGTGAGGCTTGCGACCGCACGCTTGTGTCCGCCCTTGTGTCCGGTGAGGGTGGTGCGTGCGGCACCGGAGCCGACATCCCAGAGCCGGATGCTTTCATCGTCGGAGGCCGAGACGAGTGTCTTGCCGTCGGAAACGAAGGCGAGGCCGAAGACCCTATTGTTCACAGTGAGGATGGTGAGCAGGTCGCCGAAGTCGACATCCCAAAGCCGGATGCTCCCGTCGAATGACCCGGAGGCGAGCGTCTCGCTGTCGGGGGCAAAGGCGAGGCTGAAGACCGCACCCTCGTGCCCGGTGAGGGCGGTGCGCAAAGCGCCGGAGGCAACATCCCAGACTCGGACGGTCTGGTCGTGTGACCCAGAAGCGAGAGTCTTGCCGTCCGGGGCGAAGCCAAGGCTCACCACCGAGTACCTGTGCCCAATCAGAATGTTGCGCAGGGCACCGGAGGGGACATCCCAGAGACGGATGCTCCCGTCGAATGACCCCGAGGCGAGCGTCTCGCTGTCGGGCGCGAAGCTAACGCTGTAGACACGATCTGTCTGGCCGGTAAGGGTGGTGTGCAGGACGCCGGAGGCGATATCCCAGACGCGGATGGTCTGGTCCCATGAACCCGAAATGAGGGTCTTGCCATCTGGGGTGAAGCCGAGGCTCGCGACCGAATCAGCATGCCCCTTGAGGCTGGTTTGCAGGACGCCGGCGGCGACGTCCCAGAGCCGAATGCTTCGATCCTGCGACCCCGACGCGAGGGTCTTCCCGTCGGGGGCGAAGCTAACGCTCTCGACAGTACCGGTGTGACCTGTGAGGGTGGTACGCAGGGCGCCGGAGGCGACATCCCAGAGACGGATGCTCCCGTCGAATGACCCCGAGGCTAAGGTCTCACCATCGAGGGAGAAGTCGAGGCTTGATACTGGACCTGCATTACCGGTGAGGATGGCGCGCAGGGCGCCGGAAGCGGCATCCCAGAGACGGATGCTTCGGTCCCTTGACCCCGACGCAAGGGTCTTCCCGTCGGCGGCGAAGCTAACGCTTTCGACAGTACTGGTGTGGCCTGTGAGAGTGGTACGCAGCGCGCCGGAGGCGACATCCCAGAGTCGCACGGTCTGGTCGTACGACCCAGAAGCGAGAGTCTTGCCGTCAGGGGCGAACCTAACGCTCTCGACACCACGGGTGTGTCCGGTGAGGGTGGTACGCAGGGTGCCGGAGGCGACATCCCAGAGACGGATGCTGTCTTCATCGCCTGACCCCGACGCGAGTGTCTTGCCGTCGGGAGAGAAATCTAGGGTAGAGATGTACCATGCGTGTCCGGTGAGGGCGACGCGCAAGGCGCCGGAGGCAACATCCCATAGCCGGATGCTACGGTCGGTCGACCCGGAGGCGAAGATCTTGCCGTCGGAGGCGACGCTTAGGCTAGTGACGTTGCCGGTATGTCCAGTGAGCATGGTGTGTAGGGCGCCGGAGGCGACATCCCAGAGGCGGATTCTTTGGTCCAATGACCCGGAGGCGAGGGTCTTGCCGTCAGGGTGGAAGCTAAGGCTCCTGACCCGGCCGGTGTGCCTGATGATGGTGGTGGACGGTGTGTCCGTGCCGACGTCCCAGAGGCGGATACTGAAGTCGGCTGACCCAGAGGCAAGGGTCTTGCCGTTGGGGTGGAAGGTAACGCTAGAGATTGAGTCGGTGTGCCCGAGAAGGGTGCTGCGAACCACGCCGTCGTTGATGTCCCAGATCCGGATGCGGCCGTCGTCTGACCCCGAGGCGAGGATCGCGCCATCCGGGGCGAAACTGAGGCTGTTGACCGAGCCGGTGTACTCGGCAAAGGTGGTGCGTAAAGTACGGGAGTCGACGTCCCATAGACGGATACTCCCGTCTCGAGACCCCGAGGCGAGAAACTTGCCGTCGGGATGAAAGCGGACGCTCGTCACTATGTCAGCATGCCCGGAAAGCCTGGCGCGCAACGTGCCCGTAGCAACGTCCCAGAGGTGGACGCCATGGTCCTTTGACCCGGAGGCGAGAGTCTCGCTGTTGGGGGCGAATGCGAGACTAGTGACCGAGTCACTGTGCCCCGATAGGGTCGCACGCAGAGTGCCGGAGCTCACATCCCAGAGCCGAATGCGTTCTTCAGCGTACGACCCAGAGGCGAGTACCTCGCCATCGGGGGAGAAAACCAGGCTGTCGGCCATGGACCTGTGGTCGATCAACGTCGTGCGCAGGGTACCGGAAGACACATCCCAAAGGCGGATCTTGCCGTCTTCAGAACCTGAGGCGAGAGTCTTGCCATCTGGGGAGTAAGTAACTTCCATACCGGAAGGGTAGGATCCCGAGCCGATTCTGAAGGCCGTGGGATAGCGGACGCTTGCAGGGGGCAGATGTGCCATTACCCTTTCACGACGCAAATCGCCAGGCTTCAAGTTTGTCAATGCATAGAGTGCGTAGAGATGCGCCGCGTTCTGATTCTTTTCCGCGAGCATCTGTTCCGCCTTCTCCGCAAAGACCAGTCCAAGGTTATGCCTGGCCTCGCTCAGCTGTTCCTTCGCGATTCGCTGCTGCTTGTCGGCCTCGAGAGCATTGAGAAAACTCACGATCCCCAAGCCGGAAACCACGAGCAGGATCAAGCCGGTGACGACCCCGGCCAGGAGACGCAGGCTCCGGCGCCTGGCGGTGGCGGCGCGTTTGCTCTCAGCGACTAGTGCGGCGATCTCGCCGCGCAGCCGTAGCCGGCTCTCATAGGGTGCGAGATAGGCCAGCAGCTCCGGGTCGAGCAGGGTTCTGCGGCGAACGTATTCCTTGTGGCGACTCTCGAGCGTCTGGCGAACCTCGGCGAGCTCGCGCTCGAGACCGGTCATCCAGGCATGGATGGTCTCGGCCAGGGCATCGTGGCGCAGCTCGTAGAGGTGATTGTCGCTGTCCTCGCGCAGGACCCGCTCGGCGACGAGGGTGTGGAGGTGGCGGGTGAGCGTATTTGATTCCAAGGGCGGGCCGAGCTCGGCGGCCCACTCGGCGATCTGCGCGGGGCTACCCGGACGCCGGGTGCCCTCGCTGGTGACCAGGGCCTTGAGGAGTTGGCGTACCGTCTCCGGATCGTCGGCGGCTTCGACCCGTTCCTGGACGAAGCGGGCGAGGATCCCGTGGGTCTCGCCTAGGGCCTGGTAGCCGGCCCGGTCGAGGACGAGCGCTTCGGAGCCCTGGTCGAGGGCGCGCCGGTAGAGGGTGTCCAGCACCACCTGCAGCAGGGGCAGCTCCACCCCCTGACCGCCGCGGGTGAGCGCATCGAGAAGCGCCTCGACCAGCGCGGGCTCGATGGTCACGCAGCGCGCACGGCAGGGTTGGGTGATGGTCTCGCGCGCCTGCTCCCGGCCCATGCGCCGTACCCAGAGGCGATTGGCATAGACCTCCGGCAGCGTCGCCTCGAGCTCCGAAAGCTGGGCCAGATACTCTTCGCGGATGCCGATCACCAAGCGCAGGTCCGGGACCTCGCGCATCCACGTGGCGAGGGCCTCGAAGAAGGCCTGCCGCACCCCGGGGGGCTGGAACAGGAAGAGCTCCTCGAACTGGTCGAGCACCAGCGCCGGCGTCTTGCCGGTCGCGAACTTGACCTCGCGCAGCAAGGCGGTCAGATCTGTTGCGTTGATATCGCTGGGGAAGCGGACGCGGCGGGTGAGCTCTTGACGCACGCTCGCGAAGGGGTCGATGGCGCTGCGCACCGGTACGAAGAGGGCGTCCTCCGGGGGGATCTCGGTGCTCAGACCGCATTGGATGAGCGATGTCTTGCCGGACCCCGAGGGCCCGTAGACCACCACCAGCCGGCGGCGGTAGAAGCGCGCGTAGAGATCGGCAATCTCCAGGTCGCGGCCGAAGAAGAGGGCACGGTCCTCGGGCCCGTAGGGGTCGAGGAACTTGAACGGCGAGCCGCTCGCGGCGGGCTGGTGGGGCTCGCCGATCTCTCCGAACAGGTCACTGACGCTGTTGGACTCTTCAGCCGGCATGGGCCTGGATCTCGGGGCCGCGGAACGGCTCGAGGAGGGCCGCGAGCTCTTCGGCGATCTCCAGGCCGCGGGAGGCCTCGGCGCTGTTGAAGCTACCGCCGTGGCGACAGGCCACGTAGGTCGCCGTCTCCGGGCTGCGCATGCTCTCGTAGTAGAAGATGTCCGGGGCCTTGCCGGCGGCCTCCTCGTAAAGGAGCAGGGGGTCCAGGCTCAGGTACGCGTGCTCGCCCCGGCGCCGCCAGATGATCGCCTGGGAGTCCATGAAGCTCGCCAGGGTGGCGCGCTGTCCGGAGAAGTCCTCGGAGTGGCCGTCGATCGCCTTGAAGCGGTGGACGAACTGGGCCTGGCGATGGCGCCGGCGGCGCACCTCGATCTGGCTGACAAAGCTGAGCTCGTAGTCGAGCAGAAAGCGCAGCGCCTCGAGGACCTGCGCGAGGGCGGCATAGGTCTCGTCGCAGAGCACCCGGTACTCGGCCAGATGCATCGCCTTGACGCGCTCGTGACTCAAGTCGTTGCGGATCGTCAGGAGGCGCTCTAGCGCATGAGCCGGGGCGGCTTGCTGCGCCCCAGAGCCGACCAAGGTCAGGAGCTCCGGGCAGGTGATGCGCGCCTCGCTGCGCTCGAGCCACTGGCTGCCCTCGCGGGCGATGCGCAGCCAGATGCCCCAGCTCGGGCGTTTGAAGGCGGGCACGAAGTCTGAGGCGAGCGCCGGCGGCAGCGTGGCCGTCGCCTCGATGTGCTCGCGCAGGTCGCAGAGCACGAGGATGCCGAGGAAGCGGGCAACGGCCTCGCCGGTGGCAAGGGTGTGCTTCAAGCGCAGGGGGCCTGGATCCAGGCACTCGTCGGTGCGCAGACGCACGAAGGCGCTGGCGATCGGGTAGGGAAAGCGCCTGATCAGCTCGCGGGCGTAGCGGTCATCCATCGTTGGCTCGTATCGACGGCAAAAGCCTGCAACTGCAGCCGTTGCACAGGCTCGGGCACAGCCTAGGTAGGCGCCCGGCAACAGTGATCGGAACTCCTTGCTTTGTATCGTCTCCTGCGCCGGCCAAGCCTCCGTGGGAGCCATCTGCCGTAGCGATGCTCGGTCACTTGCAGGGCCTCGCAGACCTGGGCGCCTCTGAACGAGTGCTCGAGCCGTTTCTGCAAACTCAGCGCAAGAAACCCCCTTTTGGTCGTCCTGGTCCGGCTTTTCGGCTCTCCCAACTTTCCCACCTTCCCCAGACAAGTGTAACCCGCGCTCCGCACAGCTTACTAAGCTGGGATGTCACGGTCACGGCGACGGCAACAACGAGACGTTGGTCGACCGGTGCCACAGAATGATAATCTCCGCCATCAACTTACATCGGCAACAACCCCGCATCCACAACCGCCTCGGGGCTTGGCGTCTCAGCGCGGCGGACAAATAGCTCCATCTCCTTGTGCTCGCGATGGGTCAGGCTGGACCATCGCTGCGCCCACTGATTGCCGGAAAAGGCGCCGCCCGCGAGCCAGGTCGGAAGTATCTTCAGGTGGTCAAAGGCGAGGCGGCGCTGATGCTGGAGACGATCCAGGTACCTCTCGGTGGCCGGTTTGTCGCCCATCAGATAGCTGAGCGCGGTCAGCTCGAGCCAGTAACGATCCCGCTCCATCAGGACCTTCATCTTGATCCACTGCTCGCTCCCCGGCTCACCGCGGGCCAGGGCAAGAAGTGCGGCGGCGAACCCGAGGGGACCGGCGTCCTGCCGAAGACCGCGGTCGGTCAAGGTCTCAAGGTACCGGACCACGAGATCGAGCGCCTCACTGTCGTGCCCGCGCCAACCCCACAAGGCCAACGCGCGCAGCAGGTAGAGCCGTGTGTCATTCCCTGCACCGATGTCCGCGCTGACGCTTTGCCAATCAGCGAGGGCGGCCTTGACCTCCGCGGCATAGGAGGCCGTTCGAGCGCGGGTCGGACATCCCCAGGTCGCGGAATAGAGAATCCAGGCCAGCTCCCGGAACCCATCCTGGCCCGCTTCCAAAAGCTTCTGGCGCTTCGCCTCGAACAGTGTGAGCGCGCGAACGATCGGCTCATCCGTCTCGTCAGCGCTACGCCCCTTCCGCAGCGCAATCCGCGCCTGGCGGTCCTTTAGCGTGAAACGGTCGGTCTCAGCCGTGGGCCCCTCATAGCTCTCCAGGCAACGGTCAAGCTCACCGGCGAGCAAGCTCGCGTCCTCGGGCAGGCCAAGGTCGATGAGGTGGTTGATCAGGTTGCCGAGGAGCTTGATTCCCGCCTCCGTGCAGGGTGTTTCCCCCTTGATCTTGGAGATACCCGCAACCAATTTCTTGACGCCGGCGGCATACAGGCCATTGCGGTAGTCCGGTGTGGCGAGATAGTGAAAGAAGATGGGCGAGTCCGGAAGCCAGGCGCCCGCCTCCCCCGCTCTGATTCGCGCGCCGCGAAATCGCTGCATCTGGGGGTAGTCGTGAACCTGGGCGAGGTACCCAAGGAACGCGTGCAGCCAGCGCTGGGAGAGCGGCCAGACCGCATCGGCCACCGCTAGCAATCGGATTAGAGGCTCCGGGCCCTCGTTGGGATCGTCGTAGGCGAAACCAAAACGCCGGTAGAGCTCCGACACGGTGCGGCCCGCGTTGCCGTCGGCATGGTAGACCTCAAAGGTGATGCGATCGATCAGTGCCGTGAGGGCCTTCGCAACACCGATGGTGACGGCTTGACCAAGCGCCCTGTCGCACAACTCGTGGGTGAAGGGCTCCCCGGAGTGGAGATCCCCATCGCCCAGTAGGAGGAGCCGCCTTGCCCCGATGGCTCGTCGGTCTGCGGACTGGGTCGCGAGCAGGATCCGGGCGACAGGATCTCCTCGCTCCCAACCGGCGATGAAGTGGCTGAGAAACGCACCGGCTTCCGTGGCGCTGATCTGTCCCGCCGGTGCGAGCACCGTCCGCGCACCCGCGAGCAGGAGGTGTCGCCCATAGTCGATCAGGTTGCCTTCGAAGCTACCGCAGGCGAGCAGGATGACTAGCGGGGACAGACCCGACCGTAGCGGCAGGGCCCAAGGCGTGCCATCGGCTTGGCGAAATGGGTGCTGGGCCGATTGTTCGGTTCCGTGCGCCACGATACAGAGGAAGCCACTCTGCGACAGGTCCTTCTGCTCCAAGAGGTGTTGGATGAGGCTCTGGCTGTCCAGACAGGTACCGAGGGCGGACATGACGTGCGGGCTGCCCGCTGCCGCGTGGAAAACCTCGCGCTCGCTCTTAGGAAACTCCTCACTGGGAGTGTCGGGGAGCAGATCGAACAGCACGCCTCGTGGGGATACCGGCCCAACGCCCCGACGATCGGGAACCACACGGACGTATCGCTCCACGACGAGTCGACCGAACAACTCCTCGCCATCTTCTAGCAACAGCCGCTCGTAAGCACAGGTATGCCAAGGATCGGACAGCTCATCGCTCAGACGCAGGCGCAGCCTGCCGCCGTCGCCCAACTCGTTGGTCAGCAGGTTGGCTACCGGACGCTCGAGCAGTGTACTTAGGGCTTTCTCCCGCCCGCCTTCGAACAATGCCTCGCGCACCTCCGCACGACCGCATCGCTCCAGCTTGGGATCGTCGAGCAGACCGGTATCGCTCTGGGTCCACCAACGAATCCGATCGCTCTCTTCAGGCCAAAGCCAGAGCTCGTGCATCCGCCTACTCGGCAGCGCTGCGCGGCAACCAGGTCAAGCGTTGCGCGCCGCTCTCGTCCTCGATGTGGAGGGAGTGTTTGTCGAGCGCCAGGAAAAAGTCGGCCCTCGGATGCTCGAGACTGAGCTCCTCTGTAGTCCTTTCCAATCCAGAAATGAGCCTGAAGGGGGGGTGGTAGGTAAGCCCCTCAGGCGGCCGGTTTTTGGGCTTGATTGATGGAACGGAATAGTTCAGTCCTTGCCTGGTTGAGGCGAAGGGCGGC
>Ga0210085_1000354_pt1 | contig 19820 bp, 14 predicted proteins | sample China_Galinas_PW_5_FD_184866 | JGI IMG/M metagenome (GOLD analysis project Ga0210085, IMG submission 184866) | Wetland microbial communities from San Francisco Bay, California, USA, that impact long-term carbon sequestration - China_Galinas_PWC_D1... | ecosystem: Environmental > Aquatic > Marine... | reverse complement strand
GGCGGGCGAATTCGACACCGGTGGACTCGGTACCGGCGCGGGGCTGGGCAACCAGGGCGGAGTCATCATCGACCCGGCCAACCGCTGGCTGTTTGTCGTCAATGCCGGCAGCGACGACATATCGGTCTTTGCCATCGACGAGGATGGCCTGAGGCTGGTCGATCGGGAACCGTCGGGCGGGGAAAGCCCTGTCAGCCTGACGTATTCAGGCAAGCTGTTGTATGTGCTGAACGCGGGAGGCGCAGCGGGTGGAACTGACGAGATTACCGGCTTTAGCGTCGGCGCGGATGGCACGCTCACCCCGATCCCGGGTTCGACGCAATTGCTGAGTGCCGCGAACACCGGCCCGGCGCAGGTCAGCTTCAACGCGGATGGCGATGTGCTGGTCGTGACCGAGAAGGCCACCAGCCTGATCGATACCTTTACGGTCGACGCTGACGGCGTTGCCGGCCTGGTCAGCACCCACGTCTCGTCAGGCACGACGCCGTTCGGGTTCGCCATCGGCAAGCGCGACCAGGTCTTCGTGAGCGAGGCGGCCGGTGGCGCGCCCGACCTGAGTTCGGTGTCGTCATACCAGCTTGGCAAGGACGGCAGCCTGGCAGTGATCAGCCCGTCGGTCGGCACCACCGAAACGGCGGCCTGCTGGGCGATTGTCAGCCATGACGGGCGCTTCACCTACACCACCAACGCCGGCAGCGGTTCGATATCCGGCTACCGCATCGGCTTCGACGGTTCGCTTGCCCTGCTCGACGCCAATGGCCGAACCGGCAACACCGGCAAGAATACCGGACCGCTGGATATGGCATTCAGCAATGACGGGCGCAACCTCTACACGCTCAACGGGCAGAGTGACACGATCGGTGTCTTCAAGGTCAAGGACAAGGGGGGGCTGACCAGATTGAACTCGCATATCGACGTTCCGGCCTCGGCCAACGGACTCGCCGTGCGCTAACCCGCAGGGACGGGTGGCAGTCGTGCGTCGCGATTTGCCACCAGTTCACTGGATATCCGTATCGCCGGGAGGCACTAAGCCCTGGCTTTATGACTCCTTATCCGCTTGCTGTGGTAGCACGCCGAGTTCATCGGCATCCTGCCTGGCAATCCGGGCCCTGGCCGCGATGCGGGCGGCGCGGCGCCGGGTTTTTTCAGCCCGCAGTTCGATCTCATGCAACTGCGCAGTCAGTGTATCGATCGTCTCGCTATCCGCCGGCCGGGCGGTTGCCGCTTCCAGCTCCTCGCGCTTCTCCCGGGCCGCCGTATCGGCCTTTTCGACATCGCGGGCCGTCAACTCGGCGAGCCGATCGGCGTCGGCCAGTGCGTCCAGAACCCGGGCCGCCTCGGCCGCTGCCCCTTCTTCCGGCTCGGCGTCGAGATCGATATCTTCCGCCGCCAGCACCAGTGCAGTTACGGGCAGCGGCGCGAGCAGGTCCTCCAGCGCTCCGTCGAAGGGTCCCAGCGGCTGACTGCCCCGCAGGCGAAACGGCAGGAAGACCAGCGACGCATCGGCCGAGCGCGCTGCCACTTCCGCGGGTCCTGCGTCTTCCACCAGCACGGCCTCGGCCTCAATGCGCGCCTCGTCCAGAGTGCGTTGCAGCGCCTCGGCGGTTTCCGACGAGTCCCCTGCGCAGCAGATGCCGAGCATTCGAATACGAGCGCCTTCCCAGTCCTCCGTGCGGGTCATCAGGTACGCCAGCAGCAGCATCAGTCGACTGCTTTCATCGCCTCGCCACCATACGTCGATACGACGCGCATCGGGTGGAGCCTCCCGCAGCAGCGCCCACTCCGCATCCTCGGCGTCGAGCACCACCAGATTGCAGCCGAGGCGAAATGCGGTGCGCAAATTACGGCCGTAGATCAGCTCCCGATGATCATCGCCGGCGGCTTGCGGCGCGCGCTCCAGCCAGTTGAGCAGGATAATATTGGCCCGCAACTGCCCGATGCCGAAGCCTTGCAACAGGGTATGGATGCCAACGTTCAGCTCCGGCGCCACCATGACGAGAGGAAACACCTGCACCCCGGCCTGCCGGATGTCCTCTTCCATCTCTTCCTTGACCGCCTGCTTGCGCTTCAGCAGGGCAACGCCATCACCCTCGAGGATCTTGACCACGGTGGCGAATCCACTGTCCCCCTCCAGCCATGAGGAAAACTGCAGCAACTGTACGCGTCTGTGACTGTCGTTGGAAAACAGCAGCATGTTGGGCCGCCAGTCCCTTGGATGCCCGGCTTCCCTGGCCGCGGCCAGCAGATGGGTGCGCACCTGGCGGATATGGTAGGAGCGACGTCCATCCGCCCAGCGGGCCTGGGGGGCGGTACGGCGCAGATACTGGTAAATGGCGGACAACAGCGTCACCGCAACCAGTCCCGCCTCGAGATCGATGGCGAGCATGGCGCCCAGACAGGCCAGGGCGCCCAGCAGACTGAGGTGGCGGTGATAGAAGCGAAACCGTGGACGAAACGACGGACTGGCGGCACTGGCCTCGAACCAGGTTGCGTAATTGATCAGCCCGTAGGAAAGCAGGAAGAACATGGACACGACCGGCGCGATCAGGTCGAGCTGCCCCAGACTGATGGTCGCCAGCGCGATGGCGCCCGACAACACGATACCCCGGCGCGGGTTGTTCTGTGGCCCCACCCCCCGTGCGAACGGCAGCAACACCTTGAACAAACGGTCCCCGGCCAGCGATTGCAGGATGCGCGGAGCTCCCATGAATGAGGCCATGGCCGAAGACAGGGTGGCGGCAAAGACGCCGGCCACGATGGGCGGGTAGATCAGCGCCACCCGTCCCATGGCGTCGTAGTCGCGCACCAGCTCCTCCCGGGGCAGCGCGCCGGCAAAGACCACAGAGGCGAGCAGATAGACCAGAATCGAAAGCCCCACGGCAAGCAGGGTGCCCAGCGGCAGGCTGCGGCCCGGGTCCTTGAGGTCTCCGGACATACTCACGCCCTGCGTGAAGCCGGTCACCGCCGGGAAAAACAGGGCGAACAGCACCCAGAATCCTGTCATCGGCGTCGGCGCTGACCAGTTCTGCACCAGCAGCGCGCCGTCCCAGCGCCCCAGACCACCGGCAAAGAAGGAAGCCAGTGCGGCTGCCAGGATCGCCATGACCACGTATTGAAAACGGGTTGCCCAATCGGCCCCCAGCCAGGCGAAGACAAACAGCAAACATGCCGCCGCAGCCGCGATAAGGTGCGGATGAGCGGAAAATGGTGCGGGCAGCAGGCTCGCCATCACCTCGGCGAAGCCGATACAGTAGAATCCGATGGAGACTGCCTGTGCCAGGAACAGCACCAGGCCGATGGCGCCGCCGAACTCGTGGCCCAGGGTGCGCGAGATGAGATAGTAGTCACCGCCGCGCTTGACCCGAAGATTGGTGGCCACCGCCGACAGCGACAGGCTGGTCAGCACCGAGATACCATTCGCCAGCGCCAAAATCAGCAGCGCCAGCCCAAGACCCGCCTCGCCCACCACATAGCCCAGGCGCAGGAACAGAATGAGTCCCAGGATGGTCAGGATGCTGGGTGTGAAAACCCCGGCGAAGGTGCCCAGGGCGCCTTGGGGCGGGTTGGTGCGTGGGGCAGACATGGGATCGTTTCTCACCGGCTCAGTGTCGTGTGGAGTGGTCGTGTGCAACGCGGCTCCGCCTCTCCCGGGAAAGACCCGGAGGACTTCAAGTGCGGAACCGATTCATGATCCTGCGTAATGGTTCAAGCGCGAACGCGTGCCGTTGACCTGCAACCGGCTAGCGCACGACCCCGGAGGTGAGTCTCTGCGCATGCACCCGTGCACGAAGTCGCGCGGCGGGCTGCCGTGGCATCCGGAAGCAGTCACGTCGTCCGGGATCACGATTACGCAGGCATTGTAGTCGATCAGTGGCTTGTCGGTGAACCCGCACGCCAGACCTGCAGGAATGAAAAACAGTCATGACGCGCCGGGCAGACCAACGCGACGCCAACTGCAACCCGGAAGAATCGGGGTCGCTTCCTGGCCGACAAAACACGATCGCACCAACATGGAGCAATACGTTTCCATATCATTGTTACCCGGTGATTTATCGGACGTGAGAAGCGGAATAATTTTTATCCGCAGTCCAGGCGAAACTCCGGAAACGGCATTCTCTTCTGAAATCCTCATGCAGATCCTTTACTATTCTGCATACTCGAATACGCAAACCCTCCTGGCACTCGCTGGATACGGAGTTATAAATGTGTGGAATCTGCGGAGAAATCCGCTTCGATGGATCCCAGCCCCGAGTCGAAGTCCTGCAGGCCATGAATGCCATGCTGGAACCGCGCGGCCCGGACGCCGGCGGACTTTTCCAGATGAATCACCTGGCGGTCGCGCATCGACGCCTGAAGATCATCGATCTTTCCGAACATGCACAGCAGCCGCTGGTCGATAACGAACTCGGTATCGGTATCGTCTTCAATGGCTGTATTTACAACTACCGGGAGTTGCGCACCGAATTGCGTGCGCTCGGATACCGCTTTTTCTCCGACGGCGATACCGAAGTCATCCTGAAAAGCTATCACGCCTGGGGAACCGGCTGTGTCGAACGTTTCCACGGCATGTTCGCCTTCGCCATCTGGGAACGCGACTCGGGCCGTCTCGTGCTGGCGCGCGACCGCCTCGGCATCAAGCCGCTGTACCTTTCAGAGCGCAACAACGGACTGCGTTTTGCGTCCACGCTTCCCGCCCTGCTCGCCGGCGGCGACATCGATACGTCCATCGACCGGGTCGCGCTGCATCACTACATGAGCTTTCATGCCGTGGTACCCGCGCCGCACACGATGCTGAAGGGCGTACGCAAGCTGCCTCCTGCCACCATCCGTATCATCGAAGCGGACGGACGCCTTCGCGATCACCGTTACTGGTCACTGCGCTTCGAGACGTCGCGCGAAGAAGCGACTCTTGACTACGAGGACTGGCAGGAACGCACCCTGACGGCGCTGCGCACGGCCGTCGAGCGCCGTCTGGTGGCGGATGTCCCGGTCGGCGTGCTGCTCTCGGGCGGCCTGGATTCAAGCCTCATCGTCGGGCTGCTCGCCGAGCAGGGACAACAGGGACTGAACACCTTCTCGGTGGGTTTTGAGGCGGCGGGCGGTGAAAAAGGCGACGAATTCGAATACTCCGATATCGTCGCCCGGCATTTCGGCACCGACCACCACAGGATATTCGTCGATTCCGGACGTTTGCTGCCGGCGCTTCAGCAGTGCGTGCAGGCCATGAGCGAGCCCATGGTCAGCCACGATGCCATCGGTTTCTACCTGTTGTCCCAGGAGGTTTCGAAACACGTCAAGGTGGTGCAAAGCGGTCAGGGAGCCGACGAGGTGTTCGCCGGTTACCACTGGTATCCGCCGCTGCTCGAAGCGGATGATCCGTCAGACACCTATGCCGGCGTTTTCTTCGACCGCGATCACGCCGGTTTTGCCAGCGCGGTACATCCTGACCTGCTGGGTGACGATTACAGCCGCGCCTTTGTCGAACAGCACTTCGCCATGCCTGGAGCAAGACGCGGCATCGATCGCGCCTTGCGGCTGGATACCACGATCATGCTGGTCGACGATCCGGTGAAGCGCGTCGACAACATGACGATGGCCTGGGGACTCGAGGCGCGCGTGCCCTTCCTCGATCACGAACTGGTCGAACTGGCTGCACGCATTCCGGCAGAGTTCAAACTCGCATCGGAGGGAAAAGGCGTGCTGAAAGAGGCGGCGCGCAGCGTCATCCCGAGCGAGGTCATCGACCGGCCGAAAGGCTACTTCCCGGTGCCGGCGCTCAAGTATATCCAGGGTGAATATCTGGATTTCGTGCGTGGCGTCCTCGACAGCGATCGGGCGATGCAGCGCACGCTCTACCGGCGCGATTATGTCGACCGGTTGCTCGCGGAGCCCGGAGCACACATCACGCCATTGCGGGGATCCAAGCTATGGCAGATCACACTGCTCGAGTACTGGCTGCAACAGCACGGAGTCTAGGTCCTAAACGAGAGGATTCAGCATGAATATCAACGAACGTCTACGCCTGCGCCTTGAGCGGTGCCGTTCGGGCAGCGCCAACTTGCAGACGCCGGGTCAACCCTGTGAGGATGTCTGCGAAAATGCCATCGTCGATTGTGGCTGGGGTCGACTGATCTTCGCGCAGACCTTCGTCGATACGGCCGCGATGATCGCCACGCTGCGCAAGGAGCAGCCAAATCGACGCGACATTGCGCTGTACGTGTCGGATCCCCACGTCGCCGTCTCCCTGGCGCCGCAGGAGGTCTTCCTCGATCCCTCCCACACCTTTCGCCTGTGGCTGGATCGCTACCAGCCCGCGCACCTGCGCGCCAGAGGATTCGCCATCCGGTTGCTGAACAGTCCGGAAGACGCCGAAGCCGTGCACAACCTCTACATACGTCGCCACATGGTTCCGCCGAGCGCCGACTTTCTCTGGGAGCACCGTGCCTCGCGTCTGCTCACCTATCTGCTTGCGGTGGATGCCGACGACGGCCACGTTCTCGGTATCGTCACGGGTGTGGATCACAAAACGGCGTTTGGAGACCCCGAGCGCGGCTCCAGTCTGTGGGCTCTGGCCGTGGATCCGCAGGTCAGCGTACCGGGCATCGGCCAGGCCCTGGTGCGCCAGATCGCCGAACACTATCAGGCGCGCGGCTGTACCTACCTGGATCTATCGGTAATGCATGACAACACGCAGGCCATCAGGCTCTATCAGAAGCTCGGCTTCGAGCGCGTACCGGTTTTCGCACTGAAGCACAAGAACCCGCACAACGAGCCCTTGTTCACCGGCGACGACATCGGCGAGAGCCTGAATCCCTACGCGCGCATCATCATTCGCGAAGCCCAGAAAAGGGGTATCTATATCCAGGTAATCGACGCCGAGGGCGGCTACTTCGAATTGAGCTTCGGCGGCCGAAGCATCGTCTGCCGCGAGTCCCTGACCGAACTCACCACGGCGATCGCCATGAGCCGCTGCGATGACAAGACGACGACTCACCGCCTGCTGCGTGAAGCCGGCTTGCGGGTCCCAGCACAGCTCAGGGTCGATAATGAACAACAGGCGCTTGATTTCCTGAACGAGTGCGGTTCGGTCGTCGTCAAGCCGGCGCGCGGCGAGCAGGGCGCGGGCATCAGCGTCGATGTTCGCGACGCCGATTCCCTGCGCACGGCCATCAGTGAGGCAAGAACCATCTGCGACAAGGTGATTCTTGAGGAATATGTCAGCGGCGACGACCTGCGTATCATTGTCATCGGCGAGGAAGTGGTCGCCGCGGCGGTGCGCAAGCCGGCCCAAATCATCGGCAACGGCAAGGATTCGGTGAAAACACTTATTGAAAAACAGAGCCGCCGGCGTGCCGCCGTTACCGGTGGCGAAAGCCGGATCCCGCTCGATCGCGAGACGGAGCGTTGTATCAACGAGCACGGTTACAAGCTCGACAGCGTACTTCCGGAAAATGAATGTCTGAAAGTACGCAAGACCGCCAACCTGCACACGGGAGGCACCATTCACGACGTCACTCCCCGCCTGCACAAGACATTGCGCACGGCGGCCATCGATGCGGCCCGGGCGATTGACATCCCGGTCACGGGGCTCGATTTTATTGTCCCGGCGGTGGACGGTCCGGAGTATGCCATCATCGAGGCGAACGAGCGCCCCGGTCTGGCGAATCACGAACCCCAGCCAACCGCGGAACGCTTTATCGACCTGTTATTCCCCCAGACCGCGGTGCGCTGAACCGGCAAAGAGGAAGAATGGAAAAGCTGCCCATAGACCAGGCCTATGTCCTGAACACCCTGGTGAAACTGCTGCGCATCCCCAGCCCCAGCGGCTATACCGACCGTATTGTGCACTTCATGTGCGAACGCCTGGAGCAGCTGGGCGTGGATTTCGAACTCACCCGCCGCGGCGCCATACGCGCCACACTCAAGGGGAAGCGCAGCAGTCCCGACCGGGCGATCGTGGCCCATCTCGACACGCTGGGCGCCATGGTCAAGGGGCTGAAGCCCAACGGGCGCGTTCAGGTGGTGCCGGTAGGTCACTGGAACGCCCGTTTTGCCGAAGGGGCGCGCGTCACGCTGTTTGCCGATCTCGGTGCTTACCGCGGGACCCTGCTTCCCCTGAAAGCATCGGGGCACACCTTCGCCGCCGAAGTCGACAAGCAACCCTCGAGCTGGGAAAACCTTGAAATGCGCATCGACGAGCGTTGCCACTGCCTCGATGACCTGCTGCGGCTCGGCATCCACGTGGGAGATTTCATCGCGGTGGACCCGCAGCCGGACCTCATGGAAAACGGTTTTATTGTGTCGCGCCATCTCGACGACAAGGCGGGGGTGGCGGTGCTGCTGGGGGGCATCAAGGCCGTCATCGATGCCGGCGTTCCTTTGCCCTTGGACTGCCATCCGCTGTTCACCATCTCGGAGGAGGTCGGCTCCGGCGCTTCGGCCATCCTGCACGGTGATATCGCCGAGATGCTGACGCTGGACAATGGCACCACCGCGCCGGGCCAGAACTCCAGCGAATATGGCGTGACCATCTGTATGGCCGACATGGACGGCCCGTTTGACTACCACCTGACACACCGTTTGCTGCAGATCTGCCAGGAGTTCGAGCTTGCGCATCAGCGCGACGTGTTTCGTTATTACCGCTCCGACAGCGCCTCTGCCGTGGAGGCCGGAAACGATCTGCGCACGGCGCTGGCGACCTTCGGTGTGGACGGTTCCCACGGCTGGGAGCGCATCCACTGGAATGCGCTGGAATCGCTGGCGCAACTCGTATCGCTCTACATGCAGTCCCCCCCGCTCTACGAACGCGACCGCACCGCACGCGGTCCGCTACCCGGGTTCCCGACCATGCCCGGCTGATCCGGCCGGACAGGCTACCCGTCACGGGCTTGTTGCCACGCCCCCAGTCGAATCGTACGGTCTGGCCGTGCTCATCAGCGGTCTTCTGTCTTGCTGAGCACCAGTCCCATCGGGCCGATCAGGGTATCGTCCTCCTTGATCTGTAACACCATATTGCCGTTGTTGCCCCTGATGATGAGCTTGTCGTCGTCAATCTCGTATTCACCGGCGGACTGTATGCCCAGCGTGGTCACATAGACTTTGCCGTCGGACTTGAAATCATACTGCATGATGCCGGAGTTATCCGAGTACTGGCCTGACAGTCCTGAACCGCAGGCCGTCAGCAGCAGCACGAGTCCGGTCGTTATCGATGCCTGCATACCGGCAAACCACTGACCGTTTCGGGAATCCAGAGCGCGCTTTTTCATGACAAACCTCCCTTTGATGGACACGGGGAGCATAACCCATTTATTGTGGCTGGACTCTGGTTGCCTGCCATATACAAATCGCTTCATGCTGGTTATAGAAAGAAGGATCTTGTGCCGGAAAATGTAGCCGGCCCCATTCATCCGGGACAGGCATGCCGCAGCATTCGAAAAATTCCGGTTGGTGATAATCCCGGGCAAACAACGACAGGAGTGAACTATGGACTTGCAACTGCAGAACAAGCGTTCTCTGGTGACCGGCAGTACGGCAGGCATCGGTTTTGCCATCGCTGAAGCACTGACCAGGGAGGGCGCCAGCGTCATCATTAACGGCCGCTCGCAGCAGTCAGTGGACGATGCCATTGACAAACTACGGCCGAACGTGAGCGGCAAACTCACCGGTTTCGCCGGCGACCTTGCCAGGGATGACGTTCCCGAAAAGCTGGCCCGGGAGCATCCGGATGTCGAGATCCTGGTCAACAGTCTGGGTATATTCGAACCGGCGCCGTTCGAGCAAATCCCGGACGAGGACTGGCGGCGCTTCTTCGAGGTCAATGTCCTGAGCGGTGTACGCCTGAGCCGGCTCTATCTGCCCGGGATGAAGCAGCGCAACTGGGGCCGCATCCTCTTCATATCAAGTGAAAGCGGCGTACAGATACCCCCGGAGATGATCCACTACGGTATGACCAAAGCCGCGCAGATTGCCATCGCACGCGGGCTCGCAGAGTCCGTTGCCAGCACCGGAATTACCGTGAACAGCATTCTGCCCGGACCAACCCGCTCCCGTGGCGTAGTGGATTTCGTCAGCAGGATTGCGAAGGAAAAAGGCAAAACCTTCGACGAGTTCGAAGCCGGGTTTGTCGAAGAGATGCGACCGAGTTCGATTATCAAACGCTTCGCCACGACGGAAGAAGTGGCCTCACTGGTTGCCTACATTGCCAGCCCGCTGGCATCCGCAACAACCGGTGCGGCGCTGAGAGTCGATGGCGGCGTAATCAGGAGCGCATTCTGAATCTGTTCAACGCGCCCCCGACACGCACAAGGCGCTGGAAGCCAATTACCGCGAGAGCCTGCAGCAGTGCGCGCTGAGAATGCGGCGCCTGCAACGAGACGCGAGCGTCGACAATCTGTCGCCTTGACGGAAATACCGTGTTCGAACAACCGGATGCGGATACGGGAATATCCCTGACAGGACTTGAAGGGCGCCAAATCTGATGGCGGACAATCAAATACAGGGGCTGTTGATGCGATATCTCCTGATACGCAATTAACGATCAATATTACAGATTCATTACATGCAAATGTACTGAATGAGGGTTTTCCACAATAGCCAGGTTACTGCGTTTCAGATAAGGTACGTTCCCCCTATCAGGAACGACAAAATCGTTCCAGCTGCTGAACATCACAGTGTTTCAGGGCGCTGACGGCCATAACCGGTTTGCGTCATGGTGTCTGGCGATGAACTTATCTGCAACGGCCGCAGGGGGACGCTGCACTTTATATAAGGGCCCAAGCGGCACACGGCGACACTGGCCTGCTGGAGGTGACTGCAATGAAGTTGTCAACCATTCATACATCGACCGGAAGCGTGATCACCATCGAGACCGATGAAGAACTCGACCTGAAATCTCATGGCGTATTCGTGGACGCCTGCAGGCTGGCCAAGTATCCTGACCAAACCCACATCGATGTAAACCTCCGGAAAACCCGACACATCCGGGGTTCGGGGATGGCCATGTTGCTGATGCTGCGCGAGCTAACGGGCTGGGAATGCAATCGCATCCGGCTCGTCAATTGCAGTCCTGAAATTCGCGGCCAGCTGTCAACAAGCAAGGTTAAGAATCAGTTCCGGGTGGTGTAGCGCGCCGGCCGCCATGAGGCGCCGGAGCATCTGCCCGAATCAGCAACGCTGATACCGAAAGTCCGGCGCGCGCAAAAACCGCCCGCGCCTCCTGATGCAGGCTCATATCGCCCCCCGTTCGCTGCAAAACAGCGGTGATCAGTCAGGCCGGCGGGCAACAAAAACCCCACATTGGAAATGGAGCTCCCACATCAAACCGAACCATAGGCTAATCTGGATATATGCGTGCCGGCAAAATGCGTTTCACGGCGCGAAGGGTCGAAAATACGATCAGCAAACACCCGGTAGAAAACCCGGCGAAGGAGAGGAGATATGACTGACAATTCACGCGGTACCGTAACGGTTACGGTAGGACATATCGATTACGTAGCCGAGTATGCGGTCGAAAATGAGATGTTAACCGTGACGGCTGCCCACGGATCGAAATCAGTACCATTGAACGGCAACGCACCGGAAGAGAAGGCCCGAATACTTCTTGGCGAAATGATCAAGGAAGGCACCGCCTCTGACTGCGTTTAACAAGCGTCGATACGGTTTCGCAGCGGGAAAGCCATCACGACCCGGAGAGAATGGGTCAAGCCGGTTGCGGCAGCATGCCGCTTTGCAGGATCAGGAGGACTTATGACTCAAGCTGCTGATGACAAGGACCTGGAGACGGCGCGCCTTGATCCCGGTTCGGTATACACGAGTCCGGAGGAACTGTGCGAGTCTCCGGAATTGTCCAGGGAACAAAAGATCGACCTCCTGCAGCGCTGGGCTGAGGACGCCCGCGAGCTCGAGGTTGCAGAATCGGAGGGAATGGGTGGCGGTGAGACGTCCCTGCTTGCGCGGATTCTCTCCGCGCTGGACTCCCTGGGCGTCAGTCATGGCTCAGGATGAGTATCAGCCATAGAGCCGTCACGCCAGTCACGATCATTCTATCGGTACGACGTCACTGTCCGGCGCATCAAATCAGGTTCCCGGGAACACTTGGTCCGGCAGTGAACCGTGCCAGGGGATAGCGCCTTAGGTCAGGCTGCGTAGCAACAGGCGGTAAAAATTTCGCGCTGATCCCGGATCAGGAGTAATAATCAGCTTCCCGGAGTCAAATCAGATCAATAGCGGACGATTCGGCCGGGCGGGTGCAGGCCAGGACGATGCAGACGTAATCAGCGCCAGGCGCTTCAGCCTCGCTTCAGTTTCGATTCAGCCGAATGGCGCGGAAGACAGGAATCCGGAAACCAGGGATGACGGAGTTTGATACCCTGTACACTGTAACCTGCTACCCATGATGGAAATGCCTTGCCCTTTCGTTCTGGCTGAACAAAAACCTGTCCAATAATCCTGACGTCCCTAGTTTTTTTGGGCCACAGCGGTTTCCTTCTTCGAAGCTTGTCAGACGCCTGCCCGTTGAGCGCTTGCGTGCACTGAAAGTGCTTGCCGCTGGGGAGGCATCTGATAACCCTTAACCACAGAGGGCGCTCAGATTTCCAGGCCGCTCTCAGCGGCAACCACCAGCCGGTTACGTCCATTGTCCTTGGCGCCATAGAGTGCCCGATCCGCGCGAGCGAGGGCGTCGTAGATATCCGCTTCGTTCCCATCCACGGCAACGAGGCCGATACTCACCGTCATCCGGATGACCTGATCTTTCAACACGCAGGCCGTGTCTGCCACTTTCAGGCGCAGCCGCTCGGCGAACACCTGAGCCGAGGTCACGTCAGCGCCGGACAGAATGATGCCGAACTCTTCGCCGCCCAGACGACCCGCCGTATCGATCTTGCGCAATTCACAACGTATTAGCGCCGCAACGTGTTTGAGACAAGCGTCTCCCAATGCGTGGCCAAAGCGGTCATTTACCCGCTTGAAATGATCCAGATCGAGCATCAAGATGGCCGCGCGCTGGCCCTGGAGCCGTTGCATCCGCGAGTGTTCCTCTTCCAACCGCGCAAGGAAATAACGCCGGTTGGGTAGGCCCGTCAGATAATCAGTGGTAGCCATCTGCAACAATTCAGTCTCCATACGCTTGCGCTCGGTAATGTCACGCGAGACGACGAGCACCTTGGTGACCTTACCCCTGGCGTCGCATATGGCGCAACCATCCGATTCAATGTGTCGGACACTGCCGTCTTTAAGCACAAAACGGAACTCCCCCCGCTCACCCACGCCGGTCGCGACCGTTCTGCGAAACGCCGCCTTGATGCGCTCGCGGTCATCTGGATGTATTTCCATGAACGAGGTCGAGCCGACCTGAATGTCCTCCTCATGGAAAAGCGGTTGATAGGAGGGGCTGTTGTAGATACGCCGTCCCTCGGTATCGACCAACGCGACGAGGTCACAGACATTCTCGACGATCGCCTGGAAAATCGCCTGGCTTTCCTGCACCCTGTCCTCAGCGCGCTGGCGCTCACGGCTTGATTTCGCCTCACGCAACTCCCGTTCGATCACTGAACCCAGACGGACTAATTCGCTCGTTTGAACGTAGTCCTGCATCCCCGATTTCATCAGGGCAACGACCAGATTGAGATCAATGTTTTCGGACACTACGATGAAGGGCACATCCGGACGCACCGCCTTGGCAAGCGCCAGTGCCTCTGCTGCATCGAAGTTCGGCACCGAGTGGTCGGAGATGATGACATCCCATTCCTGCCGCTCCAGCTCGGTGCGCATGACGGCAGGATTGTTTACGGCCGAATAAGCGACTTGATAGCCCTGGCTGCGCAGCGCACTGACCACCAATGCTATGTCGTCTGCCGAATTATCTACGATCAAGACCTGAAGCGACTGGCTCATCGCTGCAGGCATCGGAATTTGCTCGCTGCGCGCCCCACCGGCGACATCAGCAGGCCCCAAAGCCCCTCCCCCGCCTGGTTGGCATGACCCCGATTCAACGCAACCACACTCTTGCCCTCCTAAATGATCCTTCATTCCCTGTCTGCAGTCCTCCCGACCCGCCCCAGCGTCCTTGCTTATTCTGCGACTCCAGGAGCCTGTCGGGTTTAGCCGCCGTATTTATTATACTCTAGGAGCCTGTCGGATTTAGGGATTGATCTACTCGGCAACTGCTCCATGCGTCGCCTATAGCGCCTACTTTTGGTGCTCTACCTCCTGCACGGCCCAGGCCGGTCTCTCGACCGCTACCCGGTCTCACCTTCTGGCCCAGGCCAGTCTCTCGACCGGTTCCCGGTCTCACCTTCTCCCTGCAGTCGTGCGCCGGCGGGAGAGCGGCCCATAGATCCCCGATATCTCGTTGCACAGAACCACTATGTACCTCGATATCGTGAAACTCTGTGCTCGCTCTCCCACCCTGCTCGCTACGATCACCTGAATCCGACAGGCTCCTGGCCAGCGGTCAATTGCGTAGAGTGGCTCGATTCCGGGTCGATGATTTACGTAACAGGGACTCCAGGGTCGTGTGGTTTACCACCAGGTCGGCCAAAGTATAGGTATCCAGCACAGCATAGAATGCCTGGACCGCTTTCTGGAATGCACCGCGCAGCAGGCAGGACCGCTGAATGCGGCATTCGGAGGTTTCCGGCGAATAACACTCCACCAGCACGCTGTCCGCCTCTGCCTTGCGCACGATGTCGCCAATACAGATACGTTCCGGATCCAGCCGCAGCCGCACCCCGCCTCCCTTACCGCGCGCCGTTATCACATAACCCTCATCCGCCAGAAACAGAATGACTTTCATCAAATGGTTTTTGGAAATGCCATAGGCAAGCGCAATCTCCCCGACTGCCGCCTGCTGATTGCCGTGCGTACCCAGATAGATCAGCACGCGCAGCGAATAGTCCGTAAATGTCGTCAATCGCATCAAGGAGTACCTCGATTCGCCATAACCGCTTCGGATTAACTCACTATTCCCGTCACTTTACGACATTGGCGACAATAAACAGTAATCACGGCGGGTTTTCTTTCACTCGAACCATTTGTAGTATATTTTATACTTATTTATAGCCTGGCGTAACCCGTCTCTGCACAGCCAGCCGCGAAGACAGTACAGGACTCGGATTGGGAGTTGCATTGACTGAATGCGTTGCAACACATGAAGGTATAAATCGGGGCATGCCCGAAATACAGCGACCACCGAATGGATGATGCCTTTATGAACAGTGAAACACCTGAACGCAGCACCGATCCCCGGATCGCCTTGTTTAATCTGGGCTTCAGACCGTTCTTTCTGCTTGCGGGCCTCACGGCTTTCCTGTTGATGCCGCTGTGGATTTACACCTACGCGGGAGGGCACGTTCCGTTCGGCTATTACAGTGCCGTGCTCTGGCATGGCCATGAAATGGTTTTCGGCTACACGGTTGCGGTGATCGCTGGATTTCTGCTGACCGCGGTGCGTAACTGGACCGGCATACCGACTCCCGACGGAAACGCGCTGGCAGGCCTGGTGATGCTCTGGCTGGCGGGGCGGATGGTACCGTTCCTGACCGGGATTTTGCCGCACGGGATGATTGCGGTGGTGGACACTGCATTTATTCCGGTGCTCGCTGTCATCCTGTCGGTACCGCTGCTGCGCAGCCGGCAGAAACACAATCTGGTCTTTCTGTTCATCCTCGCCGCCCTGACCGCGGCCAATGTCATGGTGCATTTGCAGGTGCTGGGATATACACAGTCCACGGCTCCGGGAGGAATCCATTTCGCCATTCACCTGATCGTGCTCTTGATCGCCATTCTTGGCGGACGAGTCATTCCGTTTTTCACCGAACGCGGCATCGCCGGCGCCACGACCCGGCGATGGACAGGCGTCGAGTACCTTTCATTCGGCGCCCTGATCGGCCTTATGGCGCTGAATCTGATGGATGCAACGCCAATGGCCGTGATCGTCATCGGGATACTGGCCGCGATCGGACACGCGGTTCGTCTGGCCGGCTGGTACCAGAGAACGGTTTGGTCAGTCCCTTTACTCTGGGTGCTGCATCTGGGCTACGCCTGGCTGGTGGCCGGTTTCGTGTTAACGGCACTGTCCGCGGCCGGATTGATCAATCCCATGCTGGCCCTGCATGCGTTCACCACGGCTGGCATTGGCACGATAACGCTCGGTATGATGGCGCGCGTGGCCCTCGGCCACACGGGTCGCGCCTTGCACGTTGGAGCCGCCATGACCTGGGCCTTCGTATTCGCCAACCTGGCCGGTATTTCCCGTGTCTTTCTACCGATACTGTCCCCCGGCAGATACAGCGAATGGGTTGCCCTGGCTGGGATGCTCTGGACTGCGGCCTTCACGCTATTCGTGATTTCCTATGCCCGTGTTTTAACCCGGCCCCGGGTTGATGGACGACCCGGCTGAAAAAAACAATTTTTTCCGGTCAACTGTCGGACCGGTCTGTTGTCTACAGTCGATTCGGCTCGAAGAATCTTCTGTGACAGTGACAAGGGATAGCTGCCATGACCCCGGACAATTCCAGACACAGTCACAGGCTTGAAGCGCTGACGCGGATCGTGCGCGAAGTGGACTCCGCCACGGACCTGGATAGCGCATTAAGTGTGATCGTGCGCCGAACCCGGGAGGTCATGGCCGCGGATGTGTGTAGCATCTACTTTACCGATCATGAACAACGCCGTCATGTGTTCGCCGCGACCGACGGGCTGTCGCCGGAACTGGTGGGACACCTGCAGGCCGGCTTTGGCCAGGGTCTGATCGGCCAGGTGGCAGACAGCAGCCTTCCCGTCAACCTGGCCCAGGTGCCGCAAGAACTGGATCGCGAGTTTCTTGCGCAATCGGGGACCGCTCGCTACCACGCGTTTCTCGGTGTCCCGGTAACCCACAAGCGTCGCGTGCAGGGGGTATTGCTGGTACGACAGCGCAAGGCACGGCGTTTCGACGATGCCGATGAAGCCTTTCTGACCACCCTGGCCGCCCAGCTTGGCAGCGCCATCGCCTTTGCCAAGGCGAATGGCGAGATGTGCAGCCTGTGCCGCAGGGATACCGGCGGAACACGGAGGCTCGATGGACTTCCCGGCGCTCCCGGGCTTGCCGTCGGGAAAGGCATCGTCGTGTTCGCGGCCGACCTTCAGGCCGTTCCCGACCGTATACCCGATGACCCCTTCGCGGAGGAAAGTCGCTTTCGCCGGGCGGTCTCGTCAGTTCGCGCGGAAATTACCCGGATCGCCGACGATCTCGAAGGCACGCTTTCCCCGGCGGATCGCGCGCTTTTTGATGCCTACGTGTTAATGCTGGATAGCCCGGAACTAAGGGATACTGTCGTGCAGTGTATTCATTTGGGGAACTGGGCACCCGGTGCGCTTCGACAGACGATCGAGACCCACGCGCAGCGCTTCGAACTGATGGACGATACCTATCTGCGTGAACGCGCCATGGATGTCCGGGAACTTGGCACCCGCCTGCTGCTGCGTCTGCAGGGCACATCGGCACGCCTCGAGGATTGCCCGCCGGACACCATCCTCATTGGCCGCAGGATCGGCGCTATTGACCTGGGACTGGTTCCTCCGGGCCGTATCCGGGGCATCATCTCGGCAGAGGGATCATCGCTTTCCCATGTCGCGATTATCGCCCGTGCGCTTGGACTTCCGGCCGTTGTGGGTGTCGTGGATCTGCCGCTCTCCACCCTGGACGGCCAGGAGATCATCGTAGACGGCAACAACGGTAAAATATACCTCAGACCGGACCCGGCATTGCGCCAGGCATTTACCTCACTGATCGAGGAAGAGCAGGCCTTGAGCGAATCCCTCGCCTCAATGTGCGGCCTTCCGGCACAAACCCTGGACGGCGTGGAGGTCGCACTTTATACCAATACCGGCCTCGCCGCCGAACTGTCACTGGCCACCGCCAGTGATTCCGCAGGCATCGGGCTGTTCCGCTCCGAACTGCCGTTCATGCGTTATGGCCGGTTTCCCAGCGAGCAGGAACAGATTGACCTCTATAGAGAGGTACTCGAGACAGCGGCGCCCCGGCCGGTCAACCTGCGCACCCTGGATGCAGGCGGGGATAAACCACTCGCCTACCTGGCGATAGCCGAAACGAACCCGGCACTCGGATGGCGCGGCATTCGACTCACGCTTGATCACCCGGAGATATTTCTAACCCAGTTGCGGGCCGCGCTGCGCGCGGATATCGGTATCGGCAATCTCCGCCTGCTGTTGCCGATGATCAGTGACGCGGGCGATGTGGAACAGGCGCTTTTGCTGCTGGATCAGGCGGAGCGACAGCTTCTCGAGGAAGGGTTTGCGGTGACCCGACCGAAAATCGGCGTCATGATTGAAGTGCCCGCGGCAATTTACCAGCTCGAACAGTTGGCCCGACATGCAGACTTTCTCTCCGTGGGCACCAATGATCTTTCCCAATACCTGCTCGCGACCGATCGCAATAATCCCCGGGTATCCAGGCGCCTGGATCCCGGCCATCCCGCCCTGCTGCGCGCGCTTCAGCTGATCGTGCAGACCTGCAAATCTGCTGGAAAGCCGGTCACGGTCTGCGGGGAGATGGCGAATGACCCGGGCTGCGCACTGCTGCTGCTGGGTATGGGCTTCGACGGGCTGAGTATCAGCGCAACGGCAATTCCACACGTCAAATGGGCCATTCGCAGCGTATCTACAATGCAAATGAAGACACTGGCCGAACAGGCACTACAACTCGACCGACCGGAACGTGTTCACCGCTTGCTGGAGCAGACAATACAGGATGCCGGGCTCGACCGGCTCAAGCGATAGTGACCATGAAGCGCATGCCATAACTATCCGATCCGGACGGAATGGCACTTATTTGGTGGTCATCCATAAACAGCGTTTTCACCGCAGAGACGCGGAGTACACAGAGATATTGAATTGATTCTGATGAGGAAGTTCTCTGCGTACTCGGCGTCTCTGCGGTGAGTTTATTAACAACGCTATCCCTTAACCAAGCGCCATTCCGTTTGGGTTGTGCCGGAAATCGCTCAGGTCGGCGCTGGCCCCTGGATCTCTGCTGCCAGCTCGCGCAGGCCGTGCAGGGACAGGCGCAGGACATCACTGTCGGCCTCGCGCGAGTCAATGGTGTCAGAGCATATTTTTTGCTTATATATGGAAAAATGTGCTCTGACACGCATTGATCGGTTACCGGTTTGACACCAGGGCTGCCTCTATGCGGAACTCCGCCCCCGGATCGCGGTTGATCACATCCACCTTGCAGTTCATGGCCCTGGCAAGCTGGTGCACCAGCGCCAGACCGATACCCGTACCGACTGTCTCGCGCGTGAGTTCGCTTTCCGGGCGATAGAACAATTTGAAGATCTTTTTTATCTGCCCACCGGCTATGCCGGGGCCGTAATCACGCACGCTGAACTGCACAACGCCGTCCTGCAGTCGCCGGCAGCCGATGTCGATGACTTTCTTTTCCGCAGCGGCGGAAAACTTGACGGCATTGTCAACCAGGTTGATGAAGATCTGGGCAAACCAGTCCGGATTGGCCTGGATAAGTGATTGTGCTACGTCCGCCTCACAGCGCATGTTGAGCTCAAATCCCGCGCGTTCGACCGGTGAGGAAATCCGCGCGCGGATATCCTCCATCAACGCGGCCACGGTCAGTGGTTTGGTGTCTGTGCGCAGATTATTACGGGTCAGACGCGCCAGTTGCAGGACATTCTCGATCAGCCGTGACAGGCGCTCGCTTTCAGCAAAAATATAATCGTAGTAGACCTTTTTCCTTTCCTCGGACATCCAGCCTTCGCGCAGCATTTCACCGTACATGCGGATGGAAGTGAGCGGTGTTTTCA
>Ga0210085_1000353_pt1 | contig 19871 bp, 15 predicted proteins | sample China_Galinas_PW_5_FD_184866 | JGI IMG/M metagenome (GOLD analysis project Ga0210085, IMG submission 184866) | Wetland microbial communities from San Francisco Bay, California, USA, that impact long-term carbon sequestration - China_Galinas_PWC_D1... | ecosystem: Environmental > Aquatic > Marine... | reverse complement strand
CGAAGTCAGAAATATCAGCGCCGCCTGAGTTGCAGCGGTAGTTCTTCCTGAAAATCGGCGAATGAGCAAAAAAACCATAAATGCCGAAAGACCTGTGGCCGCTGCTGATGGAAAACGAACGGCAAAAGCATTTTCTCCGAACAATTTGATGGATAATGCATTCAGCCAGTATCCCATCACAGGTTTTTCAAAATATCTCAGTCCGTTGAGCCTCGGAACAATCCAGTCGCCTGAAGCGATCATCTCACGGGGGATTTCAGCATAGCGCGATTCATCAGGGATAATAATGGGTCGAATCCCAAGCGGTAAGATATAAAGGAGTAAAAAAATCCCGATGATGACAATATACGATTTTCTCATATACTATTTCCTCAATTGAGCGAAAGTCTATGATGTCCCATATCCGCGGCATCAAGGGCGAAGCCGTAGTCGTCTACTGCGAGCCCTTGATAACAAAGACGCCGTAGGAGTCAGGCCGTAGGCCATGGGATATCATCGGCTTTCCCGCAGGGTAAACAAGATGATGAAATAAACATCCGATGATAACTCTTTTATATCCGTTTTATCGTAACCGGTTTAAAGCAGGGTAACATTCTGTATTTTTGGTTCTTTTTATATTGGTCAGCATTTTGTTTACGCTCCTTTGGGGTATTTTACACCTGAACGGAAATCCATCCTTCACGGCCACTAATCTTTCCGGGCACAATGGAAGAATTACCGACGGGAATGTTTTCCTTAAGAAATGAGCCCAGAGGAACAAAGGATATCCCTTTTGTACGAGCCTTTTTTAAAAACTGATCAAACATTTTCGCACAAGAGATGCCTTCAACCTCGGCGTGAATTGTCAAAACATTCAAGTCTTCCGGTTTCATTAGCGAAAAAATATAGTCGTTGTAATTTTCGGCAGAAACGCCTTTATGTCCGATGACTTCGTCATAGGTTGGCAATGTTACGGGAATCTGGGGTTGAGACAACGTTTCTCCGTCGACGACCGGGTAAAAAATGCTCCTTCCCCTGCAATCGCTGTTATAGTTAAAATGAAGGCCCTCTTTTTCCAAAAGGACCCTGTTGTTGCATTTCCATGCCGGCACCGCCGAACAAATCGGCGGTTTTCCCGTAATCCGGATCAGTTGATCATATCCTTTTTCTAAGGAACGTCTGATGGTCTGCCGATCCATGGTGTCGATATGGACTTGCCAGTGAAAATGATCCCAGGCATGCAAACCGATCTCATGTCCATGGTTTGGAACCCTGGCGATAACCTCGGCCAGCCTTTCGCCGATCAACGGCCCTTGAAAAAAGGTTCCCTTTAAAAGAATATCCCATCCATAAAGACTGGCTGCTTTTGAACGCAGCATTTTCATAAAAAAAGCGGGGCGCAACAGGCGCCACAGATGGCGCCCCATATTGTCGGGTCCTAGGGAAAAAAAGAATGAAGCATTCAAGTTGTGCTCTGCAAGTATTTTGCAAAGATTCGGCACACCGGTTTTTGTGCCTCTGAAGGTATCAACATCAATACGCAAGCCGATTATCATGGATTCATCGTCTCAGACTACATATCATGCGGTCGGCCAATGCCGCATTCTCCGGTTCTGACCGCTTCTTTTAGAAAAAAGTCGAGGGTTTCTGCAACCGATTGCTCGATATCGATTTTCGGTGTCCACTTTAAAAGACGCCGGGCATTTTCGATACTCGGTTTTCTGTGCTGAACGTCCTCATATCCGGACCCGTAAAAGGTCTTGCTTTCCACCTCTCGAATCCCGGCAAAGGGGGGAAATTGTTTGTATAGCGGATGCTGGTGGAATTTTTTGACGAGGATTTCGGCTAACTCTTTGATGCTGGCTTCACTGTCAGGATTACCGATATTGATAATTTTTCCGTCACAACAGCCTTGGTTATTTTCGATAATCCTGTAAAGGCATTCAACACCGTCTTTCACATCCGTAAAGCAGCGTTTCTGGTTGCCGCCGTCAACGAGCTGAATCGGCGTCCCTTCAGCCAGGTTGAGAATCAACTGGGTAATCGCCCGGGAACTGCCGATGCGTGCAGATTCCAGACTATCGAGCCGGGGACCGATCCAATTGAAAGGCCGAAACAAAGTGAACTGTAAACCTTCTTGTGCACCATAAGCCCAAATGACCCGGTCAAGCATCTGTTTGCAGCAAGAATAAATCCACCGCTGCTTTCGGATGGGCCCCAGAATCAACCGTGAGTTGTCTTCATTGAATTCCTGTTCATCACACATGCCGTAGACTTCCGAGGTGGATGGAAATATGATGCGCTTTCCATATTTAACACAGTATCGAACAATGCGAAGATTTTCTTCAAAATCGAGTTCAAAAACCTTTATAGGATTGCGGGTATATTCAATAGGTGTTGCAATGGCAACCAGCGGGATCACGATATCACACTTTCTGACATGATACTCAATCCATTCGCGATGAATCGAAATATCCCCTTCGGAAAAATGAAATCCAGACCGATCCCGTAGCCTTTGAATCGACGTTGACCCAAGGTCCATTCCATGGACCTCATACGTTCCACTGTTCAAAAGCCGTTCACTAAGATGGTTCCCGATGAACCCATCGACCCCCAGAATAAGTACCTGCTTCTTTCGCATGGGTTCAATACGGCATATGGACGGCTCGTCGAATCTCATCCCTGAAACAAAGTGCATTTCCGCTGCGAGCTGTCTTCCGCTCATATATAATTCACCTTCGGGTTGGCCAAAATCCACCCTTAAAGCGTTTTTACCACAGGCGATCACAAACGGATCAACTGAAAGAACAGAACCGGGTATGCCGCCGTTTTCATTCACAACGCTCACTGACCAGAAAATGCATTTGCGATGACCCATGTAGCTGAACGCTCCGGGATAGGGCCGGGAGACTGCTCTGACAAGATTTCTGATGTCATCTGCATCTTGACTCCAGTGAATTTTGCCATCTTCCGGACCACGAGCGCCAAAATAGGTAGCAAGGGAATGGTCTTGAGGTGTTCGGGGTGCCGTTCCTTCTCTAAGCTGCGGCAAAATCTCGCTTAGCATACCGGTCGCAGCTATAGCGGCTTTATCATGAAGCGTCCCGGCTGTATCTGCATCCGATATCAAAATTTTTTCCTGAATCACGATATCGCCGTCATCTGCTTTGGGCGTCATGTAATGCAGGGTAACGCCGGTTTCTGTCTCACCGTTGACCAGAACCCAGTTAATGGGACATCTCCCACGATATGTCGGCAAAAGAGAACCATGCAGGTTCAGACAACCCGACGGCGGAATATTTAGAATGTTTGAATTGACCATATTGCGATAATAAAAAGAAAAAAGAATATCCGGAGCAATTTTTTTAATTTTTTGCACCCAAATGGGATGATTAATATCTTCCGGCGAAAATACAGGAATCTCATGGCGTGATGCAAGTTCGGCCACAGAATCAAACCATACATTTTCATTCGGGTTGTCCTTATGTGTGAAAACCGCTGCGATCTCGAATCCGTTTTTCAGAAGGGCTTCAACTCCAACACATCCGATGTTGTGATAGGCCAATACGATTGCTTTCATTTTTGTCCTTTTGTATCTATTTCGCTATTAATTGTACGTTCCCCGGAAACCCGCTGTACGAAGTAACGGGGACGGGCTCTCACATCATGGTAAACCCTGCCAATATACTCTCCAAGAAGTCCCATTGCAATGAATTGGGCACCAACAAAGATAAATAAAATTGCAAAAAGGGTAAAAACACCTTCAGCCGCCCATTCAGCCCCGTAATAAATGCGCATCAGTAAAAGAAACAAACCAAAGCCGATACCGGCTGATGAGATCATCCCGCCGATGATGCTCAACAGCCGCAGCGGGAAGGTTGTCATGCTGGTTAACAGGTCAAAATGCAGTACCACAAGCTTCATTAAACTGTATTTCGACTGACCTTGTTTGCGCGCTTCATGCTTCACCGGAATCTCAGTGGTAATCCGGGCAAAACTGTTGGCAAGAATGGGAATAAAGGTACTGTGTTCCTTACACATCAGCATCGCCTCAACAACATGCCTTCGATAGGCGCGTAACATACAGCCATAGTCATGCATCTTGACACCGGTTGATTTTTGAACACCTTTATTGATAATGGCGGAGGCCGCCTTTCGAAAAAGCGTATCCTGTCGATGCGTCCTTACACTTCCCACCACATCATACCCTTTGTCCATGGCGTCGACCAGTCTTGGAATTTCTTCGGGGGGATTTTGCAGATCGGCATCCAATGTAATGATTATATCACCTATAGATTGCTTAAATCCGGCAAAAACCGCTGCATGCTGTCCGTAATTTCTGTTTAAAAAAACCCCCACCACTTTGCCGGAATTATGTTTTGCTGCAAGATCGATTTTTTCGGCAGAACTATCGGAGCTGCCGTCGTCAACCAGGATAATTTCAAAAAGACGTCCTGTTCGGTCACAAGCCGAGAGGCAACGCCGAATGAGTTCATCCAGATTCTCCTCCTCGTTAAATACCGGAATAACAACAGACAGTGATGTTTGGGTGCTCATGATTTCAAAATATCCTTTATGGCATCGACGACATCATCCACATCTTCGTTCGTCATTTCTGGGAAAAGCGGCAAAGAGCATATGCGCTTGGAATTCCATTCCGTATTGGGCAACATGCCTGATGGAATTTTCATTGTTTCCTGATAATATTTCTGCTGGTGCGCGGCTTGAAAATGAAGGCCGGTACCGATATTTCTCTTTTTGAGTTCTTCCATAAAATCGTTTCGGCTAAGTTTCGTTTTTTCAATATCCAGACGAACAATAAACAGGTGCCATGAATGTTTATGGGAATATGTTGGAACTGCCAGGGGCCGAAGTTCTTCAACTTCTGTCAATCTTTTTCGATAATACATGGCCAGTTCCATTCGTTTAACATTAAGTTTTTCAACTCTGGCCAGCTGCTGAATTCCGAGAACCGCCAGAATATCCGGCAGGTTATATTTAAAACCGGGTTCCAGTACCTGGGCCTGGGGAGATCTCCCCTGTGTCCGTCGATCAAAGGCATCGACGCCCAACCCATGAAATTTTAGCCGACGAATCCGATCTATTAGGTTTAGGTCATCTGAACAAAACATGCCGCCTTCACCCGAGGTAATATTTTTAATAGGGTGAAACGAAAATATCGAGGTGCCCTTGTTACCGATTTTTTCACCATGACATTCGGTGCCGACGGCATGGGCAGCATCTTCGATAATGTCAACATTACGGCTTTGACCAATCTTGCGCACAGAAGCCATGTCCACCGGAGCACCGGCAAAATGAACCGGAATGATAAGTCTGGTATTTACTGAAAGATGCTCTTGGATCAAATCCGCTGTAACCATCAAAGTGTCTCGGTCAATATCCACAAAAACAGGCGTTGCACCACTTAAAACAATGAGGTTCACTGTTGAAACCCATGTCATGGATGGGGTAATCACCTCATCGCCGGGGCCTATTCCCAATGCTTTTAAACCAAGATGCATTCCCGCGGTTGCCGAGGATAGGGCCACCGCTCTATCACAGCCGGTATACTGGCAGAATTTTTCTTCAAATTCGGCATTTTTCGGACCGGTGGTAATCCACCCGGAACGAAGTACCTCACCGACAGCGGCAATATCCGCCTCGGTAATACTCGGACGTGAAAATGGCAAAAATTCTTTTCTCATGGACATTGTCATACAGGTTCTATAATTTAATTTCAACCTCTTAGCTTCTATCCGACCCTATTTTTTTTGATACATTTCCTAAGCGATTGAATTAAATCATACAATGATATTCTGAAGAAAGCGTGAAGAAAAAATACGCCTGTAAATAGCGCTCAATACATTGGCGGCTCTTTGGATGCACATTTGGTTATTACCTCTGATCTCCGTTAAGCAATTATCGGTTACTATATTCAAATTGTGGGAGATCCCATGCGATTCCCAGCTTCCTCGCATTATTGCTTCTTCAACTTAAAAAGTCTGAGAAAAACGGGTAATATAATCAATACCAGCGGTAATTGTGCAACCAGACCGGAAATGATAGCAATCGCCAGTGGTTTTTGCATAGCGGAACCTTGTCCAATACCCATGGCAAGAGGAAGTAAAGCCAGTATTGCCGCAAAAGTTGTCATGGCGATAGGGCGCATGCGGTTCTTTCCCGCCTGGATTAGCGCTGTCTCTTTTTCCAACTCAGACGGAAGCGTGCGATATTCCGAAAAATAGAAAATGGCCACTTCTGTGACAATCCCTACAATCATGGTCATGCCCATCATGGATGAGATGTTAATTTCCGTGCCGGTCACATAAAGCCCTATAAACACCGCGGCCAAGGCAAGAAGTGTGTTTATCAGTATGGCGACGGCAACGCGAAAGCGTTCATATAAAAAGAGCAGGAGCAGAAACACCAGAATAACTGCGGAAACAAACACGGTGATGAGTCCTGTGAAGGCGATTCGCTGTTGTGCATAAAGGCCGCCGAGAGAAAAATATACCCCTTTTGGTATCAATCCCGGTCTTTTAAGGACCGACTTGACGTCCCGGATAACCGAACCCATGTCGCGACCGCTGATACGTCCTGTTACGGCAATCATCCTTTTCAGATCGTCGCGCATGATCTGAGGTTGACCGGTAACGGCCTTGAGCGTCGCGACGCGTTTGAGGGGAAAGAGATGTCCATCCGGAGCACGAAAACGAAGGTTCAGGATGTCTGAAACTCTGGCACGAACGTCAACGGGAATACGCACCCGCACCCCGATCATCTTAGGGCCCTGCTGTATCCGGGTAGTGACAGCACCGGTCAAAAAATCGGATAACGTCTGTGTTACCTCCTCCGGAGTCACCCCTTCCAGAGAGGCTTTATCCCGGTTCACCCGAATATCCAGTGCGTCTCCGGCCAGCACAATGCCATCTTTTACATCAACCACACCGGGAATTTTTCGGATGGCTGCAGCCACTTGTGGTCCCAGCTTCATGAGTAATCCGCCATCATCGGAAAAAAGCTTGATCTCGATGGGCTGAGGGACGGCTGTTAGATCCCCGATAAGGTCTTCCATCAAAAGGGCCATCTCGATTTGGAGCCCTGGAACCGAGTGTTCGATTCGATTTCGAACATCATCCATAACGGTCTCGATGGGCCGTCGGGGAAAAGATTTCAGCCGTACGAAAAAATCACCCTCATTCGCTTCGCTCAAGGTCCCGCCAAGCGCAAATCCTGTACGACGGGAGTAAGTTTGAACATCAGGGGTTTGCTGTAAAATGCTTTCAACCTGACGCAGCAAACGATCTGTTTCTTTGAGCGAGGTTCCTGGAAAAGAACGATAATCAAGGATGAATCCGCCTTCATCCATTTTGGGAATAAATCCTGATCCCAGGTGCCTGTATGAAAACCAGCCGATTATGATTAAAGGGACAACCATCAGCATAACCAGGCCTGGACGGGCCAGGACAGGTTTCATTATGGCTTCGTAAGATCGATGAAATATTTGGGTCAATGCGCCGTCTTCCTCGCGATCGGCATCCTTTTTATTAAGAAGATAATCTGCAAGCAGAGGTACGGCCAGCCAGGCTACGAAAAAGGAGATAATAAGACTGGACGCCATGGTCAAGGACAGGGACTTGAAAAAAGCTCCGGTGACCCCGGACAAAAATGCCATGGGGGTAAATATAATGATGGTGGAGGCGGATGAACCGGCCAGCGGTCGCGTGAACTCTTGCACGGCCTTCATTACACGCGCATGATGTTCACCGATACCACTGCGCAATCCGCGAACGATCTGTTCCTGCATCACAATCATATCGTCGATGATCAGCGCTATGGCAGCCGCCATACCCCCCAGGGTCATGATATTAAAACTCATATGCAGGGCATAGAGCAGCAGGATGGTGGCGGCCACTACACAGGGAACCGTTATGGCGGCAATGAAGGTCATTTTGATATCTCGCAAAAAAAGCCACAGAACAAAAACGGCAAACAATACCCCGATGATAATAGCATCGCGTACGCTGTTTGCTGAAGCAACAATTAATTGACTCTGGTCGTACCAGTTGGCAACCCTGATCCCTTTCGGCAAGTTGGGACGGAATCCGGCAAGTTTATTTTTTATCTCTCCGGCAATCTGCACTGTATTGCCGCCGGGTTGTTGATAGATCTGAAAAAGCACGGCATCGTGACCGTCGGCGGTCGCCCGGGTCCACTGCGGCACCGTGCCCCTGCTCACCGTGGCAATATCATCCAGACGCACCAGACCATTTGCCCCTGAGCGAAGGATAGTCTCCCGGATCTGATTTAGGTCGTGAAATCGCGTGTCGGAAATCGTCAGATAGAGTTTATAATGATCCTCAATTTTACCCACAGCCGTGATGACATTGGCGCCCGAAACAGCTTTTGCCACATCACTTAATGAAAGACCAAAGGAGGCAAGACGCGCAGGGTCCACAACAACCTGGTATTCTTCACGGGCACCTCCCTGTACACCGACTTTGGCGACTCCTTTTACGGTGGATAGCAAGGGCCTTAATTGGTACAATGCGATATCCTGCAACTCCACCAGTGAATGAATATCAGAGGTTATGCTATAAGCCAGAACCGGCATCACCGTCGGATCCATACGGCGCACCTGGAATGTGGTTCCCTGGGGCAACCCGGATGAAACCTGGCCAATGGCAGACTCCACCTGAAGTGCAGCAGCAACCATGTTGACGCCCCAGTCGAAATTTATAGAGATCTCAGCGCTTCCTCGACTGGTGATCGAGCGAACATTTCGAACCCCGGGCACAGCTCGAACCGCCTCTTCCACGGGCCAGGTGACCTCAATGGCCATCTGTTCTGCCGGACGATCACCGGCGTCCAGGTTCACCACCACCCGGGGAAAATTAACGTGGGGGAAAAGAGCTACTGGAAGCTTCAAACTGCTGGCCAGTCCGCCCATGGCCAGAACAACGATAAGAAACAGAATTGAGCGGCGGTGTCTTTGCATCCAGTCTGTGAAGCTCATTTAAGCGCCTCCGTCTGAACCGACATGCCATCCTTTAGCTCATAATTACCTTGAATTACAACTAAATCTCCCGGCTTCAGGTCTTTATCCGTAACTTCAACTCTGCGATGGTTTTCCAGCCCTGGCTTTACAATAAATTTCTGAGCCCGGCCATTTTTGATAGTGAAAAGAACGTAATGACCATCTTCCGGCAATACAGCATCCCTGGGTACAACCAGCGTTTGTTTGGAAGCGATAATTATTTCCCCGCGAACATACCCTCCCAGAAGGTATCCGCTGGAAATTGGCAAAGATACAAAAATGTTCACCAGGCGGGTGACCGGATTGACCGATTGAGAGATAGTGCGAATTTTGCCCGTGACCTCAGGAGATTGAGATATGTTCACAGACGACAGTAAGACGGGCTGTCCAAGCTTCAAGCGCTCAACATTCTCCTGTTCGACATTCAAATGCACCTCTATCCGGTCTTGTGGGACAATTTCTAAAAAAGGACTGTTGCCCGGTATCACAGATCCTTGATTCACATGCACCTTATAAACAATTTCCGAACCCGTAGAACGGATTTGTCTTACTTTTCCAACCCCACTCTGCTCAAGATCTTTCAATCGTTGCCGCGCTTGCTGTAAAACATCTTCGGCCGTCAGGAGTTCTCCTCTCGTTGCCAGCTTGAGATTAAATCGCTCCTGTACTTTTTTAAGCTTTTGTGAGGCCGACTTATAAACCCTTCTCGCCTCCTCCATTTGGAGTTTTGCATGAGGACTGGGATCGATTTCCAGGAGAACATCACCCTTTGAGATCCTCTGCCCCTCACTGACCGATATGTGGCGAACCCTGCTTTCAAACCGAATCGATACGGTCTTTACTGCTCCTGGAGCTGGAGCAACCGTTCCATAAGCGGTAATGGTTTCCGTTATCGTCTCTTGTTGAATGGGAGCCACTCGTACTTTTGCTACCGGACTCTGTTTTAAAAGATTACTTGCAGCCGGATGTTCGGCGGGCTTTACGAACAACAGAAAATATCCCACTGCCAGAACAATTATGCTCGTTGCAAAGATAAAAATGATGATCCATTTCGTTCGTTTCATTCTAATTTTTTCTCCTGTGCCATATTCCAGGATCTGATTTAATCATGATCCACATCCTTTCCGCCGACACTTGTTTGTCCGATGTATTCTCCGGCGACGATTTCAAGAGCAATCCCCATGTCCGATAAATCTCGCTTTAACTTGAGAATTTTCAGTTGCCAATTGTCCACCTCATTTCGTGTATCGTTGTAAACAAGGATATCTGCGTTGCCTTCTTCCAGGGCTTTTCTGTAAGTCTCGAGCAGGCGGGATGATATCTGAAGTGACTGTACAGCCGCTTCAATCTGCTTCTTTAGTGAATTCATATCACCCAAAATGGTTGCAACTTTTGAATGCGATTCGAAAATACGCGCAATATACTCATCAAAAAGTTGTTTCCGGCCGGCCCGCTCCACGGCAATCTGCCCCTGATTCCGGTCAAAGAAAGGCAAGTCAATTGTAGTGGCGAAACCGGTGGTGATCACATTTCCTGTATCTCTAATATGATTCAGGCTTATATTTATTTTAGGAAATTGTGAAAGTATTGCTGCTCTCACCTGTGCTTCCTGACTCTCATATCCTTTTTTTAACGCCAGAAGATCGAGCCTTCGATTATCGAATCCGTCCATAATTTTTTGGGTTGTCGGGAGGCTCTTCCAGATGGGAAGTCTGACATCTCGTTGGAGCATCACTTTGTTATCCGGCGGAATACCGAGGGTCTGATTCAGCGCATGTCGCTCGTTCTCGTGTCCCTGTTCAAGTATTAAAACGCTGTTCCGGGCCTGTTGGTAGGAGGCTTTTGCAGCGTTTAGATCCAAGACGGTTACCACTCCCATAGAGAACCCTCGCTGAATGACGGTAAGATTTGTTTCGCGTTGTTTCACAATGTTTCTTGCCAGGAGCAATTGCTTTTCGGTAAATATCAACCGGTATACGTTTAACCTTGCTGCCTGGGCCACTTGCCACTCCTTCCATGCGATATCAAGATCAACTGATTGGGCATGACTTCGGGCCATATCCAGTTTTGCGCCATGAGTAATCAGCGAAGTAATGTCCCAGCCCAGCCCAAAACCAAACGCATTGACAGTGTCTTGTGTATTTCCGCCTGTGGCCACATCCAGATTATAGGAAAGTTGCGGGTTGGGTAGAATGCCGGCCTGCAAAAGCTGTGCTGCGGCAGTTCCTTTGTGGTCCCGAATGGTCCGAAGGGTTGGATTGGCGAGTACGGCCAGAATCGCCGCCTCATCCGGTGACAGGCCGTCACGGATATCGAACTCGATCGGTTTCAAGATGGGATGCTGAATCGATTTCGCCTTGATACGAATGGTTTCAATGTTCGGAGGTTTGAGACTTTCAGAAACAGTACTCTGATTCAACGGCAATTTGTGGTAAGTTGCACATCCACTCATAACAATTGTTAAAACCGTTAGAAAAAAAAGGAGATTAGCATACTGATGTCGCATATGTTTACCTGACTCTCGCATCCTAATTACTGGCACCTGCAAACGGATATTTTAAAATCTATCCACCGAATTAATAGCCAACAATTCTTGAAGCCGATCGGCTATTTCCTGAGAAATGGCAGGCTCTCCGGCGATAGGCTTGATATTATCTTTGGCTGTAAGAAGGTCTTGGGGAGCTTTAACCACCCTGAACGAACTGCTCACGGTTTTACCAAAGAACTGATCCAGAAAGATGTCATTCACAATGGGCTTCGTCTCTTTGATAACATTTTCTACCACTGCTATCTTATTAATGGAATACCATCCGATTCGCACTAAAATAACTAATCTGCCATAAGGCGTCTGCTGGTAAATAGGAATAATGTCTCCTATCTTCCCATGATGCCTTCTTATTTCAGTGTAATATCTAAAATTTTTTGTATAATATTTCAATGGACGGCCCAGCAACTTTTGTATCTTTGCTTTGTCATCATGCGTTAGGACAAACTCTCTTTGTTCATAATAGTCTAAAGTCCATCCCATCTGCTTGAGTCCACCATAAGCAATCTCGTCTTTGGTGGTTGAATGAGATATCCCTGCACAACCTGCCGGCATCATGACGAGCAGCGAAAAAACAATTATGACCCTTTTCATATTTATAACTTCCTTTCATGTAAAAGTTCCTGGATCTGAACGTCCTTTATTAAACGTCGGGATCGGGTGTGTATCCAATGGAACAATCCGAAAAAGATCAGAAGCAATAGCGGTTCCCCAATGGCAACAGGCAAAATACGGCCTGAGGCAACCGTGGGCTTGGGCTGTATCTTAAAAGACACAAGATCGCTCACGATCGGCCGGTTCTCAAGAGGATCCACAATGGTCAAGGCCACACCAAACCGGCCTGCCTGGATCAGTCGCATGGGCCAGTCTTGGCGATTTGTTTCACCGGACACCAATTGATCGATACGAACAGCCTTCTGTGCAGACCAGTCTTCCAGATCCACAGGGTGCTCATGTCCGGGCTTCAAAGACACCAGAGACAGATAAACCACCAGGCCCTGTAAATTACGCTGTCCTGTGTTTTTCACAACTCCCTTGAAAACCGGTCTATCTCCCATTTTCAACGCGCCTGTCGGGGCTTGTATGGAAACCTGGATAAATGGAGTTCCTTCAGCATGGCTGTTCCCTGCTACAACAAATAGCATGGCCATCATAAAGCCAATACACAACGCAACATATTTCTTCATAATTCCACCCTCTTTGCCGCCATGGACAGAACCCATATGGCGGCAATGGTGTAGAAGACCAAGATGGCAAGGGGTATTATTTGAAACAAAACACCAAGGCTGTCCACAACCACACTGTCAAGCATGTTCAAAGCATTGGAAAAGGGATTGATCAGATCGACGAATCGGCCGACAGTGCTTTGCCGCAACGACGGTCCTAAAAGGATAGGACTCCCGGACAATAAAAAAGCGGAAAGTCCGATGGACAGAGTCCCTTTTAACGTTTTCATCCGGGCAGATAACGCCAGCGTAAAACCACCGAAAATTACGACGAGCAACGTCCCGGCAACGAAAAGATAGATAATTGCCGAAATGAGGTTTTGACCTGTGCTTCCCAGCGTCCACAAATAAGGAATAGAAAGAACAAACACGATTAACCACGAAAAAATTAGGCCCATTAATTTGGCAATGGCAACCTCATTAGAACTGACAGGTGTGATTAATAATGTTTCAAGAGTCTCGCGTTCACGTTCTCCGGCAAACCCGTCACTACCCCGGATAACGGCAATCAAGAGGGCCAAGGCAATGATTATCGCCGACATCATATAGACAGCCTGGGCATTATCTAAAAGACTCAATTCCGTATTGCTGACAAGCAAAAGCGAAAAGACACTCAGAACTCCGCACCCTACAATATAAAGTGCTGCGCCTCGAGATGAAATAATTTCTTCAATACACTCTTTCCCAACCAAAGTTTTAAAATATCTCATCACTCTTTTCCTTGTGCTGTAAAGTTTAAATACATGGATTCAAGTCCGCTATTAACCTGTATCGCTTCTGTAATCGGTATTTCCTTCTGTACCAATAAACTTAAGGCTTTATCCGGGTGAATGCCTTTTATCTCGCAGGTTACCCATTGCCCTTTTTTTTCCTGACATGAAATGCCCGGAACGTTCCATGTGGTGGGTATATTTTTACCATCCGCCAAATGAAGCCGATAGCGGATGGATTTTCCAACTACCGGTGCAAAAAGAGAGCCCTCATATTGGATCTTGGAATTATGCAAAATTGCGATACGATTACAAAGACGCTCCACATCATCCAGGATATGGGTGGAAATCATGATCGTCATTTCTTTTTCACGGTTGAACTTAAGCAAAAGATCATGGATTTCCCTTCTTCCCTTGGGATCAAGACCATTGGTCGGTTCGTCCAGAAAAAGGATTTCCGGATCATTGAGTAATGACCGGACAATCCCTAAGCGCTGTTTCATACCCCTGGAAAAGGTCCGGATCGGACGCCGGTCGGCAGGGTCCAGTCCCACCTGCTCGAGATGATTGCAACAATCTGCGGTGGTAAGTTGTAACCCATACAATTGCCCAAAAAATCGCAGATACTCCCCGGCCTGCATCCATCCGTAGAACCCGTGAGACTCCGGTAAGACATTTATACGTTGTCTCAATCGTTCTCCATCCAAAGAAGGGTCCATATTCAGGACAGCCACTTTTCCTCCATCAGGATATAGAATTCCTAATAATACCCGTAAGGTCGTCGTCTTGCCGGAACCGTTAGGACCTAGAAAGCCGTAAATGTCGCCATGGTATACCGTCATGGAGGTGCTTCCCAGAACCATCTTTCCGGCAAAGGACTTTTTCAAAGATTTAATTTCAACAACTTTCATCTTTTTTTTCCTAACAATATCTCCAATATTTAAGATTATACACCGGCTGCCTTCTATACATTGAAAAAGGCATGTGCAATTAACGAAATGATTTTGGAACCCCTTTCATCTTTTCGTTATGTTTAGATTATAAAGTGCCTTGGTGAAGAAATGGTGAAGAAAACGAATACGAGAGAAGTTTTTTTGAAATTATTTTCTTGAGGGAGAACTGACTATATTTGGCAGATGAATATTTACCCGGGTCCAGGCTTCGGGTTCACTTTCAATGGTGATATTGCCCCGGTGAAGTTCGATAATCCGTTTGACAATGGTTAGCCCGAGTCCTGAACCGCCATATTGAGCGGATCTCGACTTCTCCACTCTGTAGAACTGCTCAAACACCCGATCGATATCTTTTTCATAAATTCCACTGCCGGTGTTAAAGACAGACAGACAAACCTTATCGTTTTTTGCTTTGGCAGTTATGTCTATTTTGCCGCCGTCCAAGTTGTATTTAATGGCGTTGTCAACAAGATTAATCAGGACACGCTGCAGGGAATCTCTGCCTCCCACGATGCGAAGTCCCTCCACAATATGAATGACTAAATCAATATGCCTGGCCTCCAACACGTCGACAAAATCTTCGCGAACCGATTTTGCCAGTTCAAACAAATCAAGTTCTTCAAAATCCATACTCTCTTTAATTTTCAGTGCCGAAAGATCAAGCAGATTTTTTACAAGACGCCTCATCCTTTGTAAAATATCATTTTGTCGAATCAACCGAAGCCTGAATGTTTCCGGCAATTCTTTTAAATGGATGGCATCCTCCATAAACAGCGATAACAAAGTAATCGGACTTTTCAGCTCGTGGGAAGCATCGGCGATGAACTGTTTTTGCATGGCAAATGAATATTGCAAACGATCAAACATGTGGTTAAGAGATTCGGAAAGCTCATACAGTTCGTCTTTGCTTTTACCCAGCGGTATCCGCTGGTCTAAAGACCTGTCATTAATATTCCGGGCCATTCGGTTAATCGCCTTGATCGGTGTTAGAATCTTTCCCGCGATATAATAGCTTATAACGATCAGAAATAGCGTAGTTGCGCTCAATCCTATTGCAATGTCCCTGGCCAAATCAGTGATTTCCTCTTCCAGTTTTTCCACGGGTTTGCCTATCAGAACCTTACAGGGCTGATCCCGAAACCTGTTATTGAACGTTTCTATTCGAAAAGCCACCTCGTTTTTACTATCCTGGTCCAGATCGATACGTTCTCGGGGGATGATTCTTTCGACCATATAAGGCTGGTTTTTGTGTTTAAACGGAAGGTCCGTATATTGCGTCAGTTTTGACTGATATAAAACATCCATGCGGTCATCATATATCTTGATCCAGTATCGTCCTGTATCAAAGGGAAAATTTTTCTGAGTGTAGTCTTTAGGTTGGATTTTCGATGTTTCAACAAAACGGACAACGGTTCCTGCCATGGTTTCCAAATCCTGATCGATTAATCTGTAGGGCTGTTCCACCATTTCCCAGAGAACAAAGACAGAAAATACAAAGCTTGCCAGAACCCCGGCACCTGCAATCCACAAAGTTATTTTATAGCGGATCTTCATTCTGGTTCATCCTCTATGATAAACCCTATTCCGCGAATGGTCCGGATGATTTTTTTTTTGTCTGAATCGTCAATTTTTCGTCTCAAATTTTTAATATGAACGTCGATGAAATTTGACATGGTAAATGGATCGAATCCATCTCCCCAAACATGTTCTGCCAGGGTAAATCTGGAAACTACCCGGTTTTGGTTATATAAAAGAAATTCAAGAATTGAAAATTCCTTTGGCGTAAGCTCTAAACTTTTACCGCTTTTAATTACCTGACGGGTTTTAGTGTTCAGGGTAATATCACGAACGGTCAGCATCGGATCTCTGTGATCAGAAGCCCGCCTGAGCAGAGATCGAATCCTGGCCATAAGTTCCGCCATTGCAAAGGGTTTTGCAAGATAATCATCAGCGCCGTAATCAAGTCCTTTAATTTTATCTTCCACAGCTCCTTTAGTCGTCAGCATAAGAACAGGGGTCGCGATGTTTGCCTTTCGGATTTCTCTTAAAATCGTAAATCCGTCAACAAAGGGAAGCATAATATCAAGAATAATGAGATCATAAATATTGTCGAACAGTTTATCCAAGGCCGATTCTCCATCATCAGCCGTGTCCACATCATACTTTTGGCTTGTGAGCGTTTCCCGAAGCTGTTCAAGCAAATCGGGCTCGTCATCCACCACGAGAATTTTCATGTCAGCCTCTTGGATACCGGATACATAAGCTGAGCGTTTCAAATTTAATAAAATATAAATCAATACCGTTCATTAAAAATAAAAGAAATTTGATCCCCTATTAAAATTTGAAACGCTCAGCTTAGGGAACTATTAATATTTTACAAACACAAAACCGTCTTTTGGCATACTGTCGGATGTATTTTTAACGTTGGTTTCCAAAAATAATGGTTTGGGAAGTTTTCCCTTCAAAGATTGATATTTTTGAAAATTAAAAACAGCAACAATGCGACCGGGATATTTTTTAACCATCGTATTAAACCGGTCAATGGTTAAAAGACGCTTTTTTGAATCGTCATATTGTAGTCCGTACATCAATTCTCCCCCTTCGGAAAACAAATACACATCATTTCTCTTATAAAACCAACAGACAGCCCGCACCTGATCTTCATCCGACACTAAAATGGTGTCCGGGCGCACTATATTTGAATATTGGAGCAGAAACTTCCCCGGAGTTTTATGCTGTAACGTCACGTCAGGCATAACAAAGGGTGTACTAAAAACTAAGAAAATCGGAGAAACAGCATAAAGCACAATCTTTTTTTTGAATTCGGTCTTTCGACATGCAGCAAGTAATGGGTATGTAAATGCTATCAGTCCGGCAACTGACAGCACCCACTTCCAGTTTTGCGAATAGGGCTTGAAACCTTTAAAACCGATAATCTGAACCCCTATTAAAACAATAGCAATTCCGGCGATAAGCAGCGCCAGAGATTTACTTCCGGCGTTGAACGTCTTTTTCCCCCCTTTTTCAAAATATTGATCTAAACCGGTTGCTATAAGAATGGCCAGAGGAGGGAAACAGGGCAAGATGTAAGTGAGAAGTTTTCCATTAGACATCGAAAAAAACAAAAAAGGGAACAAGAACCAGCATACAGCATAACGGACCATTGAGTTTTTAAGACCTCTTCTTTTTAAACCTAAAAAGACTGCCGGGAAGAGAAACGACCAGGGCAACGCCGCCGCCGGTAATATAAGAATAAAATACCAGAATGATTGGCCGTGCTGGGCATTTTCAGACATAAATCTTTTAATATGTTCAGTCCAGATAAAATAATGCCAGAAACCAGGTTCCTTAAAATGGATCAAAACGACCCACGGTAATGCCACCAGCGCAGCACCGACAATCGGAATCCATGGTATGAAAAAAAGCTCTTTGAACCGGCGTTCCCAGATCATAAAAGGAACAATGACGAGCACAGGGATTACAAACGCCAAGAAACCTTTTGTAAGAAATGCCAGCCCGCAAAAAACACCGAACAGAAAAAGAAAACCTTGTTTGTTTTTGCTTGAGGTGTCGGCAGTGTAGGCAAAAAAGAATGACGTCATGGCAGCAGTCACGAACATGGCCAGCATACTGTCAAGAACATTAAAGGTGCCCACGCCATAAACTTCAAGACATGTGAGGAAGATAACTGCGGTGATGCTCCCCAGAAAATTTCTATTTAAAAATCGGCGAATCAGCAAAAAAATAAGAAGCGCCGAAAGACCGGTGGCCATAGCCGACGGAAAACGAACGGCAAAGGCATTTTCACCAAACATTTTGATGGATATGGCATTGAGCCAATACCCCACTACCGGCTTTTCAAAATATCGAAGTCCGTCGAGACGAGGAACGATCCAATCTCCTGAAGCGATCATCTCACGGGGAATTTCGGCATAGCGAGATTCATCGGGAATAAAAATCGGCCGGAACCCTAAAGGGAGGATATAGAACAATAAAAAGAAACCGAGTATCAATAAGTTGAATTTTCTTGATAATACATCTTCCATGATTTAATAATATCTCATCAGAACATGGGCAATATTGTGATAGAACGGATTTCCCGTCAAAGATATCGTACTTTAACATCACTTTTATGAAGGATTTATGAAGACATGTCAATGTTCTTAAGCGGTGAGACTGAACTTAAGCATAGGTAAAATTGCCAAAGAAGTGAAAATTTAATAACCGGAGGGATTATCATTATGACTCAACGGCCCATGCACATCGAAACCAAACTGATTCATGCCGGTGAACCGGAGCCCCGGATAGAAGGAGCAGTTACCCTGCCGATATTTCAATCATCAACCTTTCAATATGGCGGCCAAGACCATTATGACAAGCTCAAATACATCCGCATGAACAATACCCCGAACCATGTGGTCCTGCATCAAAAACTGGCGGCCCTTGAAAATGCCGACGCCGCTCTGGTCACTGCCAGCGGTATGGCCGCTATTTCAACCACTCTATTGGCCCTGTTGTCGCCGGGAGACCATTTTCTGGTCCAAGACTGCCTGTATGGCGGTACTTTAGACTTCATCAACTCGGACTTCAAAATCCTGGGAATAACGGTTGATTCTATTGATGGAAACAATCCCGATACATGGGCCAGACAATTAAAGCCCAACACACGGGCCATTTATGTGGAAACCATCACCAACCCGTTGATGGCGGTGGCGGATCTAGAAGCAGTGGTAGCGTTTGCCCGCAAACTCGGATTGATTTCAATAATCGACAACACCTTTGCCAGCCCCATCAACTTCCGCCCGGCAGAATGGGGATTCGACCTGTCATTGCATAGCTGTACCAAATATCTCAACGGCCATTCTGATATTGTGGCAGGCGCCGTTATCGGGCGTAAAGATTTAATTCAAAAAATTGCCCACAAACTCATCCACTTAGGCGGATCCCTGGACCCGCACGCCTGTTTCCTTCTCCATCGGGGGCTGAAAACACTGGCGGTTCGGATGAAACACCAGAATGAAAGTGCGTTGGCTGTCGCCAAATTTCTTTCCGCTCATCCGGCCGTGGAAACCGTCCATTATCCGGGACTGGATACCTGTACCGGACACCATCTGGCTCAAAAATTATTGGATGGTTTCAGCGGGATGCTCAGTTTCGAACTCAAGGGTGACGTATCAACTGCGGATGCGTTTATTGCACGGATACATCTTCCAATCAGTGCACCGAGTCTCGGCGGTGTTGAAACGCTGATCACCCGCCCGGTAACCACGTCTCATTCAGGCCTTTCTCCCACAGAATGTAAAGCCGCCGGCATCTCCGACCGTCTGATTCGACTTTCCGTAGGGCTGGAAACGACCGGGGATCTGATCGATGATTTTGATCAGGCGCTGACCTAAACTACGGGCAATCATATTGACATTG
>Ga0210085_1000352_pt1 | contig 19884 bp, 17 predicted proteins | sample China_Galinas_PW_5_FD_184866 | JGI IMG/M metagenome (GOLD analysis project Ga0210085, IMG submission 184866) | Wetland microbial communities from San Francisco Bay, California, USA, that impact long-term carbon sequestration - China_Galinas_PWC_D1... | ecosystem: Environmental > Aquatic > Marine... | reverse complement strand
GGTTGGAGACGTGGCCGCGGCCGACGTGGTCGGGGTGGGTCTCGGCGACCTCCTCGATGTCGATCCCGCCCATGTCGCTGAACAGCATCAGCGGCTTCTTCGCGGTGCCGTCCCAGACGACCCCGGCGTAGTACTCCTGCTTGACCTCGGCCTTGGGGTCGACCAGGACGCCGCGCGGCATGTGGCCGTTGATCTCCAGCTCGAGGATCGCGGCGGCGTGCTCGGCGGCCTCCTCCGGGGTGTCGGCGAACTTGACGCCGCCGGCCTTCATCCGGCCCCCGGTCAGCACCTGCGACTTGATCACGACCGGCCCGCCGATCTCCTCGGCGGCCCCGCGCGCCTCCTCGGGCGTCGTGCAGAAGCCGTACTTGGTGACGGGAATCCCCGCCAGCTCGACGATCCTCCGCGCCTCGAACTCGTAGAACCTCATCGCGGCGCGAGAGGCTATCGATCCCGGCCGGACGATGACCGCCGGCGGCGGCTCAGCCGAAGGGGCGCTGGTAGAAGTCGCGCACCGGCTTCATCGAGAAGCCGGGCGAGCGCTGGCTCCGGAACACGGCCCGCGCCGAGCCGCGCTCGTTGCGCCCGTAGCGCGTCCCGGCACGGCCGCGGAAGATGCCGGCCTTGCTCGCCTTGACGGTCTTCACGGTGCGCCACTTCTTGCCCCGCTTGACCTGGATCCGGACCTTGCCGCGGCCGCCGGTCGGCGTCCGCCCCCAGACCCGCAGCCCCTTCTTCCGGGGGTAGGCGACGAAGGGGAAGCGGTAGGCGCGCAGGATCGGCTTCGGCCGGTCGGAGGCGGCGCTCGCCGAGCGGAAGAAGAGGCCCGACTCGGTGGTTTCGCTGAAGGGGGTGTTGCCCGAGCGTTCCTCGTCGCGCAGGCCGTACCAGATGAAGTTGTCGACCCCGGCCGACCAGGCGGTGTGCAGCGCCTCGGCCACCCAGCGCACCGCGATCCGCATCTTCAGGCCGCCCGGATCGGGGGGCCTGGTGTCCCAGGAGAACTCGCCGACCCAGATCTTCGTCCGCTTCACCGTCCCCTGGATGTGCCCGGCGCGGTCGGCGGCCTTGATCAGCCGCTGCAGCCGCTTCATGTCGCCGAGCTCGACGTCGTCGGGTCCGCCGGTGTGGGTCGGCCCGCCGGTCGTGTAGGGGTGGATGTCGAAGACGTCGAAGTGGACGCCGCCCTCGCAGCCCCGCTTGGCCGGGCGGAACTTCTTGCTGCCGCGCATGCAGAGCAGTTCCCGGGTGAACTGCATCGGGCCGATCGTCCAGCCCTTGCGGGCGATCGGCCCGAGCCCGGCCGCGACCACGAGGTTGGACGGGTCGACGCCCTTGACCGCGCCGTAGAAGGCGTCGATCAGCGCCCGGTAGAGGCCGGCCGAGAGCGGCTTGCCGCCGGTGCTGAACTGGGGGTAGAAGAAGAGCGACAGGTTGGGCTCGTTCAGCCCCTGCCAGTACTTCACCCGCGGCAGGCCGCCGAAGGCGCCGCTGTAGCGCTGCGCGGCGGCGCTCGCGAAGTCGGCCAGCGCCGCCGGGGAGGGGTCGCAGACTTCCACCAGCATCAGCCCGGCGGGCGCGCTGCAGCGCTGCGCCCAGCGCGGCGCCCCTTCGAGCAGCAGGAACGGGGTGAGGCCGGCGGCGGCGACGGCGTTCACCTCGCGGTCGAGCCAGGACCAGTTGTAGTGCGGGTCGGCGGGATTGCGGGGGTCCCAGCTCGCCGGCAGCGATTTCGGCGCGACCCACTGCCAGCCGACCGGGATCCTGGCCATGGTCGAGCCGGTGCGCCGCACGTTGTGCAGGGTCTGCGGCGAGTAGTCCTCGATGCCGCCGATCCCGGTCGTCAGCGGCTGCGCGGCGGCGTCCGCCGGCCGCGCCAGGGCGGGGAGGACGAGCAGCGCCAGCGCCGCAAGCGCCGCCAGGCAGGCGAGCGTCCGTCGCCCGCGGGGGGCCGCTCCGGGCCCGGAGACCTGCCGCGCGGGCGCCATCTAGGCCGCCGGCCGCCTGCGCAGCTGGACCGCGTTGGCGAGCGCCCAGAGCAGCGCCGCGATCAGGACCAGAGGCACCAGCACGCCGAGCAGGCCCGTCGAGCCGAAGCCGAACGCCTTGGAGAGGACCGAGTCGAGCCAGGAGGAGCCGCCGTCCCCGCCGGCGCTCCCGCCCCCGCCGGCCGAGCCGCCGGTCGCGGCGCCGCCCTGCCGGTCTTCCTTCTCCTGCTCGTTCTTGTGGTGGCGCTTGCCGGGGGACGGCGCCTCGCGCGGCGCGGTCTGCGCCGCGACGTCGGCTGCCGCCGCGCCTTCTTCGCTGTGCTCGCTCAGCTTGCGCGCGTTTTCGGCGCCGAGCGTCTTCGCCGGGGCGGCCCGCCGTTCGCCGCCTTCTTCGGTGTCGCCGCGGTCGCCGCCGGCGCTGGGCAGGGATTCGGTGTACTGATTGACGGCCGAGTTGTCCGGCGGCACGTAGTATTCCGCCGCCGCGGCGGCCCCCGGGATCGCCAGCAGGGCCGCGCAGGCGGCCGCGGCGATCGTGGCTGTGAGGGCTGGAAGTCTCATTTCGGCTGGCCGGAAAGCCGGCTGCGAGGGGCTGATGGTCAGTCCGGCCCCCCGTCGTAGGATAGAACCAGATGGAGGCGAATTCGATGCGGCCGGCGGGGGGACGAATCGAACTCCTCCGCCGGGTCGACTGGGATGCCGTGGCCACCTGGGTGCTCGGCTTCGGGCTGATCGCGCTGCTCGGGATCGAAGGCGGCGGCTTCGACGTCCTCGTCTTCAGTCAGATCGGGATCGCGCTCTGGTGGATCCTCCTGCTCGGGGTGCTGGTGCGGGCGCTGCCCCGCGAGGCGCTGGGCGCCACCGCGCTGCTCGCCCTCGCGCTGCTCGCGGCCTTCGTCGTCTGGACCGGTCTCAGCCTCGCCTGGACCGAGAGCGTCGGGCGCACCGCGACCGACCTGGCCCGGGTGCTCACCTACCTCGGCGTCTTCGCCCTCGTCCTCTTCGCCCGCGCCTCGCGCGAAGGCCAGCGGCTGATCGGAGCGGTGGCGGCGGCGATCGTCCTGCTCGCGGCGCTCGGCCTGCTCTCGCGCTTCCATCCCGCCTGGTTCCCCTCCGCCGACCAGACCGGGCAGCTGCTCGTCGACAGCCGCGAACGGCTCTCCTATCCGCTCAACTACTGGAACGGGCTGGGGGCGCTGGTCGCGATTGGGATGCCGCTGCTGGTGCACCTCTCGGCCTCGGCCCGGGCGCTGGCGCTGCGCGCGCTCGCCGCCGCCGCGCTGCCGGCGCTGATGCTGACCGCCTTCTACACCCTCTCGCGCGGCGGGATCGCGGCCGGCGCGATCGCGCTGGCGCTGCTGCTGGCCCTGACCAGCGACCGGATCCCGAAGCTGATCACCCTGCTCGTCGCCGGGGCCGGGGCCGTTGTGCTGGTCGGGCTGGCGGACCGGCGCGACGCGCTGCGGGAAGGGCTGACCGACGCCGTCGCCCGCCACCAGGGCGACCAGATGCTGCTCCTCACCCTGCTCGTCTGCGCCGCGGTCGGGCTGGTCCAGCTCGGGATCGCGCTCGGTTTCGCGGAGCGCCGCCGGCCGCGCTGGACGCGCCCGACCCGCAACCAGTCGCTGGCGCTGCTCGGCGTCGCCGCGGTGGCGGCGATCGCGGTCGCGGCGGCCGCCGGCGCGCCCGGCCGCGCCGCCGACGCCTTCGACGAATTCAAGGGCGGCGGCAACGCCGGGGCCGGGACCTCGCGGCTCGGCAGCTTCGCCGGCGAGAGCCGCTACGCGCTGTGGGAGTCGGCGTTCGCCGAGTTCGAGGACAAGCCGCTCGCCGGGACCGGCTCCGGCACCTTCGTCTACTGGTGGAACCGGGACGCGAACGGCGCCGAGTCGGTCGAAGACGCGCACTCGCTGTACATGCAGACCCTGGGCGAGCTCGGCGCCGTCGGCCTGCTGCTGCTCGCCGGCTTCCTCCTGGTCGTCTTCGCTTCGGGGCTGCGCCGGGGACTGCGCGCCGGCCCCGGCGAGCGGGCCCGGATCGCCGCCGCGATCGCCGCCTGCGCGGCCTTCTGCCTCTCGGCCGGCGTCGACTGGAGCTGGCAGCTGCCGGTGCTGCCGGCGACGATGCTGCTGCTCGGCTCGACCCTGGTCGCGGGCGGTCCCGCGGCCCCCTGGGCGGCGCGGCTGGGGGGGTGGCCGGCGCGCGGGGCCTTCGCCGCCGGGGCCCTCGCGGCGATCGTCCTGATCGCGATCCCCTTCGCCGGCACGGACCTGCTCCGCCAGAGCGAGGCGGAGGCGCGCGGCGGCGACCTCGAAGCGGCGCTCGAGGATGCCCGCAGCGCCCAGAACGTCCAGCCCGGCGCCGCCGCGCCGCGGCTGCAGGAGGCGCTGGTCCTCGAACTGGAGGGCGAGCTCGACGCCGCCGCCACGGCGGCGCGGGCGGCGACCGAGCGCGAGTCGACCAACTGGCAGAACTGGCTGGTCCTCTCGCGGATCGAAGCCAAGCGCGGCCACCCGGCGGCCGCGGTCGCCGCCTACCGCCGCGCCAGGTCGCTGAAGCCGCTCTCGCCGCTCTTCGAGCGCGAAGCGACGGGATAGGCGCCGGCGCCGCCCACGCGCCGCCTGCGGGAATTCCGAAACCGGTTACGTGGTCGGCCACCGTCATCGCGGTGGCGGCACTGGAATACTCCCCGGGGTGATCCCCTCCGAGGGAGCAAGATGAGGCCCGTGTTGCGGGCCCTGCTGGTCGTTGCGTCTCTGTCCGCCGCGCTCGTGCTGAGCGGCTGCGGCGACACCGTGATCGACGACGCAAAGCTCGAAGACACCCTCCAGGCCAGCCTGGAAGAATCCGTCGAACGCAAGATCGCCGCAGTCGACTGTCCGTCCGACCAGAAGGTCGAAGCGGAAGCGACGTTCGACTGCTTGGTGCGCTTCCCCAACGGCGACAAGGCGACCGCGACCCTGGAAATCGTCAACAACGACGCCGACGTCAACATCGTCGGCCTCAAGGCAAACGAATAGAGAGAGGCGAATGAGCGACCTGACCACCGCCCCCGCGCTGACCACACACGCAAAGCTGCTGGACTGGGTGGGTGAGATCGCAGCGCTGACCCAGCCGGACACCGTGCACTGGTGCGACGGCTCCGCCGGCGAGTACGACGCCCTCGCCCAGGGCCTGATCGACGCCGGCACCTTCGAGCGCCTCTCCGACGCCAAGCGCCCCAACTCCTACATCGCCCTCTCCGACCCCGCCGACGTCGCCCGGGTCGAGGACCGCACCTACATCTGCTCCGAGCAGGAGGTCGACGCCGGCCCCAACAACAACTGGTGCGCCCCGGCCGAGATGCGGGAGACCCTGAACGGCCTGTTCAAGGGCTGCATGAAGGGCCGCACGATGTACGTCGTCCCCTTCTCGATGGGCCCGCTCGGCTCCCACATCTCCGAAATCGGGGTGCAGCTGACCGACTCGGCCTACGTCGCGGTCTCGATGCGGATCATGACCCGGATGGGCAAGGCGGCGCTCGAGGCGCTCGGCGAGGACGGCGACTTCGTCCCCTGCGTGCACTCGGTCGGGATGCCGCTCGCCGAGGGCGAGAAGGACGTCCCCTGGCCCTGCAACGAGGACAACAAGTACATCGTCCACTACCCGGAGACGCGTGAGATCTGGTCCTACGGCTCCGGCTACGGCGGCAACGCGCTGCTCGGCAAGAAGTGCTTCGCGCTGCGGATCGCCTCGGCGATGGCCCGCGACGAGGGCTGGATGGCCGAGCACATGCTGATCCTCAAGCTGACCTCGCCGGAGGGGGTCGTCAAGTACGTGACCGGGGCCTTCCCCTCGGCCTGCGGCAAGACCAACCTCTCGATGATGATCCCGACCCTGCCCGACTGGAAGGTCGAGACGATCGGCGACGACATCGCCTGGATGAAGTTCCACGAGGACGGCCGCCTCTACGCCGTCAACCCCGAGGCCGGCTTCTTCGGTGTCGCGCCGGGCACCGGGCACAAGACCAACCCGAACGCGATGGAGACGGTCGAGCACGACACGATCTTCACCAACTGCGCCAAGACCGACGACGGCGACGTCTGGTGGGAGGGGATGACCGGCGAGCCGCCCGCGCACGCGACCGACTGGCACGGCAACGAGTGGACGCCGGACTCCGACACCCCGGCCGCCCACCCGAACGCCCGCTTCACCGTCGGCGCCGCGCAGTGCCCGTCGATCGCGCCCGAGTGGGAGGACCCGGCCGGCGTGCCGATCGACGCCTTCCTCTTCGGCGGCCGCCGCGCCTCCGTGGTGCCGCTCGTCTCCGAGGCGTTCGACTGGGAGCACGGGGTCTTCCTCGGCGCCACGATGGCCTCCGAGAAGACGGCCGCGGCCGCCGGCAACGTCGGCGAACTGCGCTTCGACCCGATGGCGATGCTGCCCTTCTGCGGCTACAACATGGGCGACTACTTCCGCCACTGGCTGGAGGTCGGCAAGCGCGAGGGCGCGGTGCTGCCGCGGGTCTTCTACGTCAACTGGTTCCGCAAGGACGCCGACGGCGGCTTCCTCTGGCCCGGGTTCGGCGAGAACAGCCGCGTCCTGGAGTGGATCTTCCGCCGCTGCGAGGGCAGGGCCGAGGCGATCGAGTCGCCGATCGGCCTGCTGCCCGCCGAGGGCGCGATCGACATCGACGGGCTCGACATCTCCGAGGAAGCGATGCGCGAGCTGCACGACGTCGACGTGGAGCTGGTCAAATCCCAGCTGCCGCAGATGCGCGCCCACCTCGAGCAGTTCGGCGACCGGCTGCCGGCGGAGATCGCCGCTCAGCTGGACGCGCTCGAGCAGCGGCTGGGCTGAGTCAGGCGGCGCGCCGGGTCCCGCGAGCGACCGCGGGACCCGGCGCGCCGCAGGGCGCTACAGGCCGTAGGCCTCCGCCAGCTCGGGGTCCTTCTCGGCCAGCATTTCGGCCAGGCCGACCATCACCTTGCACTGCTTCCAGGTGGCGTCGTCCTGCATCTTGCCGTCGATCATGTGGACGCCGCGGCCGTCGGGGATCGCCTCCAGCACCTTCTTCGCGAACCTGACCTCGTCCGGCGGCGGGCTGAAGACCTTCTTGGCGATCTCGATCTGCACCGGGTGCAGCGACCAGGCGCCGACGCAGCCGAGCAGGAAGGCCGCCCGGAACTGGGTCTCGCAGCCGGCCGTGTCCTTGATGTCGCCGAAGGGGCCGTAGAAGGGCAGGATCCCGGTCGAGGCGCAGGCGTCGACCATGCGGGCGATCGAGTAGTGCCAGGGGTCCTGCTGGGCGGTGACGCGGTCGGCCTCGGGGTTCTCCGGGTCGGCCGGGTCCTCCATCGAGCGGTAGCCGGGGTGGCCGCCGCCGACCCGGGTCGTCTTCATCCGGCGCGAGGCGGCGAGGTCGGCGGGGCCGAAGCTCATCCCCTGCATGCGCGGGCTGGCGGCGGCGATCTCCTCGACGTTGACGACGCCCTGCGCGGTCTCGAGGATCGCGTGGATCAGGAGCGGGCGGTCGAGCTTCGCCTTCGCCTCCAGCTGGGCGAGCAGGCGGTCGACGTAGTGGATGTCCCAGGCGCCCTCGACCTTCGGCACCATGATCACCTCGAGCTTGTCGCCGATCTCGTCGACCAGGGTGGTGAGGTCGTCGAGCACCCAGGGGCTCTCCAGCGAGTTGACCCGGGTCCAGAGCGAGGTCTGGCCGAAGTCGGTCTCCTGGGCGGCCTTGATCAGCCCCTGGCGCGCCGCCTCCTTGCGGTCGAAGGGGATCGCGTCCTCGAGGTTGCCGAGCAGGATGTCGGTCTTCTCGGCGATCGCGCCCGCCTTGGCGACCATTTTCTCGTTCGAGAAGTCGAGGAAGTGGATCATCCGTGACGGCTTGACGGGAATCTCGCGCAGGGGCTCCGGCGCGCCCATCGCCATCGGTTGAAAGAAGTCTCTCGGGTTTCTCACGCTGCTCCTCGGTCAGGGTTCTTTCTCTGAGAGGCGAGAATCTATTGGTACCGCCGCTTTGCCGCCTGTGGCGACCCTAGATTTGGATCCTCATGCCGGGCGCCGAGCGCGACAGCACCGAGGAGTGGCTGGTACCCGCGGAGGCGCGCCCGCCTCTGCTCGGCGAGCTCGAGCTGAAGGTGGACGAGGCGCTGGCGATCGCCCGCTCCTCCGAAGCCGCGGTCAGCGTGGTCGGTGACGCCGCGCTGGAGGCGGCGGTGCAGGCGCGCCGCGCCGCCGAGCTGGCCGAGAGCGCCAGCGCGATCGCGCTGGAGGCGAGCCGCGCCGTGGCCGAGCGCGAGGAGCCCGGCGCGCCGAGTGGCGGCGGCACTCCCCGTGGGCGACCGGCCCGCCGCGCCGGAACCGGCGGCCCACGCCGGGCCGGCCGAGGACCGGGCGCTGCGCGCCTTCGTCGAGCGCGCCGACCGGGTCGCCGCCCGGCTGCGCGCGGTCGGCGACCCGGGCTGAGCGTCCGCCGCTGCGGTCGCTCCGCCGGCGCTACCGGACGCCGGAGGGGGACGCCGCCGTGCGCCAGCGCTCGCGCAGCGCCGCGCTGAGCGTCGCTCCGACCTCGCCGCGGCTCGGCAGCGGCGCGTCGCCGAGCGAGCGCGCCGCTTCGATGCCGCGCACCGAGTTGGTCAGCAGCACCTCGTCCGCCTCGCGCAGCTCGGCGAGCGGGAGCGGCCGCTCGCGCACCTCGATTCCCTCGGCCAGGGCCAGCTCGATCGCCCGCGCCCGGGTCACCCCGGGGAGGATGCGGCCGTCGAGCGGCGGTGTGTGCAGGACGCCGCCGCGGACCGCGAAGACGTTGGCCCAGCCCGCCTCGAGCACCTCGCCGTCGGCCTCGACCAGGAGTGGGGTCTCGGCTGCCGCGGGCTCGGGCAGGGCGGTGCGGTCGACCCACTTGTGGGGGCCGAGACCGCCCGGCAGGGGGTGCGGGCGCAGCGCCGCGCCGGTGCGCGGCGGCGGGAAGCTGAGGCGGGGGTCGAGGGGTCTCGCCGCGGCGTCGAGCGCCACCGCGTCGCGCCGCGGGGTCGCGGTGAGTCGCAGGCGGCCATGGCGCAGGTCGGCGGCGGCGTCGCGTGCCCGGCCGGCGGCGCCGGCCGGGAGCGCCGTCCCGTAGAGGGCGGCGAGGCTGGCCGCGAGCCGCTCCAGGTGCGCCTCCAGCTCGACCGGCTCGCCGTCGAGGACGAGCAGCGTCTCGAAGACGCCCCGAGCGCGGTCGGGGTGGGCGCGGGCGGCCATCGCGTGGATATGTTGACGGCTTCGGTGCGAGTGCTGCTGATCGACAACCACGACTCCTTCACATACAACCTCTTCCAGCTGCTCTGGGAGGTGAACGGGACCGAGCCGCTCGTCGTCCGCAACGACGAGGCGAGCTGGCCGGAGCTGGCCGCGCGGCGCTTCGACGCGGTGGTGATCTCGCCCGGCCCGGGCCGTCCCGATCGCGAGCGCGACTTCGGCGTCTGCGCCGAGGCGATCCGCCGCTGCGAGGCGCCGCTGCTCGGCGTCTGCCTCGGCCACCAGGGGATCGGCTGGGCGCACGGGGGAGAGGTGGTGCCCGCGCCGGAGCCGATGCACGGCCGCATCGATCTGGTCGGGCACGGCGGCGCCCCGCTCCTCGCCGGCATCCCGAGCGGCTTCGCCGCGGTTCGCTACCACTCGCTCTGCCTGGCCCGGCCGCTGCCCGGCTGCCTCGAGGAGATCGCCTGCAGCGCCGACGGCGTGCCGCTGGCCGTCGCCCACCGCGACCGCCCCCAGTGGGGCGTCCAGTTCCACCCCGAGTCGATTGCCACCGAGCACGGCCGCCGCCTGCTGGAGAACTTCCGCGACCTTGCCCTCCCGTCCCGCGGTTCCCCATGCACGCCCAGGGTGAGAAGGGAACCGCGCGATCAGGCCGGTTCACCCCGCGGTTCCCTTTCCACCTCCGACGTGCAAAGGGAACCGCGGGATGGGAGGGGGCGGCTGGAGGTGCGGCGGCTTGAGCTGCTGACGGACCCGGAGCTCGTGTTCGCGGCTCTGTACGGGGGGAGCCGGGACGCGTTCTGGCTCGACAGCGCCCGGCCGGGGAAGGGGGCGCGGTTCTCCTTCATGGGCGATGCCTCGGGGCCGCTGGGCGAGGTGCTGCGCTACGACGTCGGGGCGGGCGAGGCGACGATCGAGCGTCGGGGCGGGACTGGGCGCGGACGGAACGGCTCCGGCTCCCGAGGCTGTCGCGAGGTCGTGCGCGGGCCGCTGCTCGAGTTGCTCGAGGAGCGGCGGCGGCGCCTCGCGCCGGCCGAGCTCCCGGACCTCCCCTTCGAGTTCGACTGCGGCCACGTCGGCTACCTCGGCTACGAGATGCGCGCCGAGCTGCTGGGCGGGGAGGCGCCCCGCTCGCCGCATCCCGACGCCGCCTTCGTCTTCGCGGACCGCCTCGTCGCCTTCGACCGCGAGCGGGGCCACACCTACCTGCTCTGCCTCGCCGGGAGCGGCGAGGATCCCGAGGCGGACGCCTGGCTCGACGCGACCGCCGCCCGCCTCGAAGCACTCGCCGCCGCCGGCCCGGGCGACGACTGGTGCCTTGACCCCCCTGGAGCGGGGCAAAGGCACCAGTCGCTGCGCGAGCCGCGGCTCGCTCGCGGGCGGGGGCGCTATCTGGAGGACATCGAGGCCTGCCGGGAGGCGCTGCGCCGGGGCGAGAGCTACGAGCTCTGCCTCACGAACCGGGTCGAGGCGGAGGTCGACGCGGACCCGCTCGACCTCTACCGCCGCCTGCGCCGCGCCAACCCGGCGCCCTTCGGCGCCTACCTGCGCTTCGGCGACCTCGCCGTGCTCAGCTCCTCGCCGGAGCGCTTTCTCGCGGTCGACCGCGGGGGCCGGGCCGAGGCGAAGCCGATCAAGGGCACCTGCCGCCGCGATCCCGACCCCGAGGAGGACGCGCTGCTCGCCGCCCGGCTCGCCGCCGACGAGAAGAGCCGGGCCGAGAACCTGATGATCGCCGACCTGCTGCGCAACGACCTCGGCTCGGTCTGCGAGCCGGGCAGCGTCGAGGTCCCGGCTCTGATGGCGGTGGAGAGCTTCGAGACCGTTCACCAGCTGGTGACGACCGTGCGCGGCCGGCTGCGCCCCGGCCTCGGCGCCCTCGACGCGGTCGCCGCCTGCTTCCCGCCGGGCTCGATGACAGGGGCGCCGAAGCGTCGCGCGGTGGAGATCCTCGACCGCCTCGAGGGCGCCCCCCGCGGCGTCTACTCGGGCGCGATCGGGTACCTCGGCCTCGGCGGCGGCTGCGACCTCTCGGTCGCGATCCGCGCCATCGTCCTCGACCGCGGCCACGCCACCGTCGGCGCCGGCGGCGCGATCGTGCTGCAGTCCGACCCCGAGGCCGAGTTCGAGGAGATGCTGCTCAAGGCGGCGGCGCCGCTGCGCGCGGCGGCGCCGGATGCCGTCCCCGGCCCCGCCTTCGAGACCATGTCCTCGACGCCGGGCGGATAACCTAGGAACCCCTCGTAAACTGACCTGACCAGGTAGGAGACATGGCCGTAGACACCGCCGCATACCGCGAACAGACCGAGGACCAGCAGGCGATCACCGAAATGGTCCGGCAGTTCGCCGACGAGCAGATCATCCCCAACGCCGAGCGCTACGACCACGAGGACAGCTTCCCGGAGCCGATCGTCGAGCAGATGAAGGAGCTCGGCCTGTTCGGGGTGACGATCCCCGAAGAGTACGGCGGCATGGGGCTCGACCTGACCACCTACGCGATGATCGTCGAAGAGCTCTCGCGCGGCTGGATCTCGATCTCCGGCGTCGTCAACACCCACTTCATCGGCTCCTACCTGCTGATGAAGTTCGGCACCGAGGAGCAGAAACAGCACTTCCTGCCGAAGATGGCGACCGGCGAGATCCGCGCCGCCTTCTCGCTCTCGGAGCCCGAGGTCGGCTCCGACGTGCAGGGCATCAAGTCGACCGCCAAGCAGGACGCCGACGGCAGCTGGGAGCTCAACGGCCAGAAGATGTGGGTCACCAACGGGCTCGGCTCGGGCGTCGTCTTCGTGCTGATGAAGACCGACCCCAACGCCGAACCCGCCTACAGGGGGATGACCTGCTTCATCACCGAGAAGGAGCCCTGGAAGGAAGTCAACGAGGGCGACTTCGCCGGGCTGACGATCCCGCCCAAGATCAAGAAGATGGGCTACAAGGGCGTCGAGTCGACCGAGCTCGTCTACGACGGCTACAGGTGCTCCGACGACCGCGTGCTCGGCGGCTCCGAGGGGGTCGGCGAGGGCTTCGTGCAGATGATGGACGCGCTCGAGGTCGGCCGCGTCAACGTCGCCGCCCGCGGCGTCGGGATCGCCCAGCGCGCGCTCGAGCTCGCCCTCCGCTACAGCCAGGAGCGCAAGACCTTCGGCAAGCCGATCGCCAACCACCAGGCGATCCAGTTCAAGCTCGCCGACATGGCGACCAAGATCGAGGCGGCCCGCCTGGTCACTCGCAAAGCGGCCCGGATGAAGGACGCCGGCGAGCGCTCCGACCTGGAGGCGGGGATGGCGAAGCTGCTCGCCTCGGAGACCGGCAAGGAGTGCGTCGAGGAGTGCTTCCGCATCCACGGCGGCTACGGCTACTCGAAGGAGTACGAGATCGAGCGCCTCTACCGCGACGCGCCGCTGCTGCTGATCGGCGAGGGCACCTCCGAGATCCAGCGCATGGTGATCGGCAAAAAGCTCCTGCAGAGGAACAAGATCTAGATGGGGCGCGGGTAGCGGGATGGCTTCGACGCCGGACCTGATCAAGACCGCGGTCGAGCGGTTCCAGGCCGAAGTCCCTGCCCTGCAGAAACTGAAGCTGGTCTTCGGCCTCGAGCTGCGCGCCAAGCACGACATCCAGCTCTACCGGGTCGAGCTGCCGGGGCCGAAGATCAGCAAGGACCTCGCCCAGGACGAGCGGGTGCTGGTCGAGATCGACCGCGCCCAGTTCAACCAGCTGGCCGAGAAGGGGACGCTGAAGAGCTACCGCAAGGCGGTCGAGACCGGCCACATCAAGGCCAGCGGCGACTCCAACGTGGTCAAGCTGGTCGTCCAGGTGGTCGAGAAGCAGGAGGAACGCGCCCGCCTGCGCAAAGTGCGCTGACCCAATACGCTGGGAAATCCATCGCAAATAAGTCCAAGGCTTATAATTCTCGTGTAATTAGCTTTAGGCTTATGCAATGGCCGAGTCGGGAACGTTTGTCACGTTGATCGGCGATCTCGTCGCCTCGCGGCAGGTGGCAGGTCGCGCGACGTTGCAGCGGTCGGTGAACGAAGTGCTTGCCGAGGCAAATCGCCGGCTGCGGCCGTTGCAGCCGCTGGAAGCGACTGTGGGCGACGAATTCCAGGGAGCCTTCGCCGGTGTCGCGGAGGCGGCGCGGGCCAGCCTGCTGATCCGCCTTGCGCTCCTTATGGAGAGCGAAGTCGACTCGCGGTACGGACTCGGTCGCGGGACGGTGACGGTGTTCGAGGCGCGCAGGCCGATCTCACAGGACGGGCCCGGTTGGTGGGCGGCTCGGGGGGCCATCGACCGGGTGGCGGAGATGGCGGACGCGAATCGGGGCCGGACCGGGTTCGTGCGCACGCTGTTCGTCGACGACGCAAGCGAGTCTCCACGGGTGACGACCCCCGAAGCGGATGCGCTGAACTCCTTTTTCCTCTGCCGCGACGCGATCGTTGACCAGATGCGGCCGCGTAGTCGGCGGCTTCTCCTGGGGCTTCTCTTGGACCAATCGCAGTCCCGGCTCGCCGCGGAGGAGGGGATCTCGCAATCCGCTGTCTCGCAGGACCTTGCCGCGAGCGGCGCCTACGCGATCTCCGCTGCCGAACGAGAGCTCTGCGGGAAGTCCTCTTGATCCTTCTCGCGCTCGGCCTGATCGCATTCGGGGTAGGCGATCTGATCCGGTGGACACCGGATCGGGTGACGAGGCGGCGTGCCGGCCTCGCAGTCGTCGTATCCGTCGCCGGCGCCTTCGGTCTTGTGCTGCTCGCCGGTGAGGATGCGGCCCGCGCAGCTGTTGCCGCCGCCGGCACCTTCGTCGCGTTCGGCGTCTGGGTGGCCCTTGACTACGTGTCGAAGCCGGGATACCAACTCGCCTGGATCGTCGCCGTCTTCGGGTTGCTGCTCGGTCTCGCCGGCAGCGCCGACGTGATCGGCGGGCCGCTCGAGAGCTGGTACGCGGGTCTCGGCTTTGGATTCGTCGAGTCGGTCTCCGCCGATCGGTTCGTCATCGGCGTCGGCGGAGTGGTCTTCCTGACCGCCACGGTCAACAGAATCGTGCAGCTCGTCCTCGCGGCGGCGGTGGACGACTGGGAGGAGGGTGAGAGCGCGATCAAGGGTGGTCGGTTGCTCGGGCCGCTGGAGCGGCTGATCATCATGGGGGTCGTCCTGACCGGCGACCCCGCTGCGGCCGCGATCGTGATCACGGGCAAGGGTCTGCTGCGCTTTCCCGAGATCCGCGGCGCGGGCAACGGAGATGACGGACCGAGCCTGGCGGCTCGCACCGAGTACTTCCTGGTCGGGACCTTCACCAGCTTGTTGATCGCGGCCCTTGTTGCCGTGGCAGTATTAGCGGCAGGCTGATAACGGCAGTGTTATAAGTCCACCGCTTATCAAAGCCGGGTAACGTTGGCGGCCTCGATGCCGCGGGTGACGCCGCGGAAGTCGATCACCTGGCGGGCGCGGGCGACGACGTCGGCGTAGTCGGTGCCCGGGTGGGCGGTGACGATCGCCGTCAGGTCGGCCTCGGCGAGGCCGGGCTCGAGGTCGACCGAGGCGAGGCCGTGGCCGGGCAGCTCGGCGACGAAGGGGTCGTGGTAGGCGACGTCGCCGCCGAGGTCCTGGAGGCGGCCGATGATCTTCAGCGCCGGCGATTCGCGCACGTCGCCGACGCCGCCCTTGTAGCTGACCCCGAGGATCAGGATGCGGGAGCCGTTGACCGGTTTGCCGGCCTCGTTGAGGGCGCGCTCGATCCGCTCCACGCAGAAGGCGGGCTGGGCCTGGTTGACCTTGCCGGCGAGCTCGATGAACTCGGGGTAGAAGTCGAGCTGGCGGGCGCGGTAGGCGAGGTAGAAGGGGTCGATCGGCAGGCAGTGGCCGCCCATCCCCGGCCCCGGCTCGAAGCGCATGAAGCCGAACGGCTTGGTCGCGGCGGCGCCGATCACCTCCCAGACGTCGATGCCGAGCCGGTCGCAGAGCTGGGCAAGCTCGTTGACCAGGGCGATGTTGACCGAGCGGAAGATGTTCTCCAGCAGCTTCGCCAGCTCGGCCGCCTCCGGCGTCGAGAGGACCACCACCTCGTCGCAGATCTCCGCGTAGAGGTCGCGTGCCCGCTCGGTGCAGGCGTCGGTGATGCCGCCGACCAGCTTCGGCGTGGTGCGGATCGTGAAGTCGGTGCGGCCGGGGTCGATCCGCTCCGGCGAGAAGGCGAGGTGGAAGTCGGTGCCGGTCGCCAGGCCCGAGCCCTCGAGGATCGGCTGCAGGCGCTCGCGGGTCGTGCCGGGGTAGGAGGTCGACTCGAGCACGACCAGCTGGTCCGGGCGCAGGATCGCGGCCAGCGAGGAGGCCGCCTGCTCGAGGTAGGCGAGGTCGGGCTCGCGCGAGTCGGTGAGCGGCGTCGGCACGCAGACGATCGCCGCCTCGCAGGCGGCCAGATCGGCATAGGCGGTGGTCGCCCGCAGGCGCTCGCCGAGCGGCGCCAGCGCCGCGTCGGGGATGTCCTCGACGTGGCTGACGCCGGCGTTCAGCGCCTCCACCTTGGCCGCGTCGACATCGAGCCCGACCACCTGGTGACCGGCCTCCGCGAAGGCGACGGCGAGGGGCAGGCCGACGTAGCCGAGGCCGATGATCCCGATCCGCATCGGGCGAGTCTAGATCGACGCGCCGGACGGGAGGCGGCAGATAGCATCCCCCGCACAATTTCCAGAGGGAGACGATTCCGAGCATGAGTGAGACCTACGACCTGACCACCGACCAGGCCGAGCGCGAGGCGAGCGGCGCCCACAGCTACGGGCGCTACCTCGAGGAGTTCGAGGTCGGCGCGACCTACAAGCACTGGCCGGCGAAGACCGTGACCGAGGCGGACGACCACCTCTTCTGCCTGATCACGATGAACCACCACCCGCTGCACATCAACGACATCTACGCCGGCGCCTCCCAGCAGGGCCGCAACGTCGTCGTCGGGCCGCTGGTCTACTCGCTGGCCCTGGGCATGTCGGTCTCCGACATCTCGGGCAAGGCGATCGCCAACCTGGCGACCGAGGAGCTCAGCCACCCGAACCCGGTCTTCCACGGCGACACCCTCTTCTGCGAGACCGAGGTGCTCGACGTCAAGCCCTCCAAATCCAAGCCGGACCGGGGCATCGTCAAGGTCCACACCCGCGTGCTCAACCAGGACGGCGTCCTCGTCGCCGAGTTCAAGCGATTGGTGCTGGTGCCGAAGCGCGAACCGGGCGACGCCACGTAGGGCGGACAGAGCACGGGGCCAGAACGTGCACGGAATAGAGGAGATCAAGAAGCTGAAGGGCCGGGCCCGCCGCACGGCGGCCTACGGCGCCGCCCACGCCCGCGCCGAGGTGAGCCTGCGGCTCGCCCGCGCCCGCGGCAGCAACGTCACCTGGGGACCCAACGCGGAATTCTGGGCCAACTCCCGGTTCACCTTCAAGGTGCCGGGCGAGATGACGATCGGCGAACGCCTGATCCTGCGCGGCAAGCCGCTGGGCGTGCGCTTCATCACCGGCCCCGAGGGCAAGATCGTGATCGGCGACCACGCCGGCTTCAACTCCGGCGTGGAGGTCTACGCCGAGGAGCTGATCGAGATCGGCGACTACACGATGGCCGGCTCCAACGTGACGATCTACGACACCAACTTCCACCCGCTCGAGGAGGTCGTCGGGATCAAGCAGGCGCCGGTGAAGATCGGCTACAACGTCTGGCTGGCGCGCGGCGCCACGGTCCTGCCCGGGGCGACGATCGGCGACCAGGCGGTGGTCGGGGCCGGGGCCGTGGTCAGCGGCGACGTGCCGCCCCGCACGCTCGTCGCCGGCAACCCGGCCACCGTGGTCCGCGAGCTGACCGCCTCGGAGACCTGGAACCGCTGGTAGGGGTGGCGGCGGGCGGTCCGCTCCGGTCGCCGTCCGCGCCTCAGCGGCCGGCGCTCAGGCGCCGCCGGGCGCCGCGCAGCAACCGTCCGCCGGCCCGCAGCGACCTGCTCGTCCGCAGCGCGACCGCCCCGGCGTGCGCCTTCACCTTCTCGACCGCGCGGACCACGTCGAGCACGTCCTCGGGGTCGGCGAGCAGCATCGGGTGGTGCAGCCACACGGTGCTCTCGGCGGCGCGTTCGGCGTGGGGGAGGCGCAGCGCGCCGTAGTCGATCTTCGGCGCCGACCCGCGCAGCCGCGGGCCGAACCTGGCCTCGCGGAACAGCTCCAGGGTGTTGATCGCCGGGTAGGACTTGCCGACCAGGATGCCCTCGCGCGCCAGCGCCTGCTCGAAGCCGAACAGGGAGAGGCCGCCGAACTCGGCCGGGTCGTAGGAGAGGACGTAGGCGAAGCGGGCGCGGTCGTCGATCCGCGGGTCGCCGGGCTGCGGCGCGAGGCCGTCGATCGCCGCCAGCTCGGAGTCGAGCAGCCGCGCCCGCTCGGACCGGGTCGCGTTGTGCTCGGGCAGCCGCTCCAGCTGCGCTCGCAGCACCGCCGACTGCCACTCGCTGAGGCGCAGGTTGCTGCCGTAGCCGACATGGTTGAAGCCGGGCGCCTGCTCGGCCCGGCCGCAGTTGACGTAGCTCCAGGCGCGGTCGCGGCGCCCCGCGTCGGCGGTGATCAGGGCGCCCCCCTCGCCGGCGGTGACCAGCTTGCTCTCCTGGAAGGAGAAGCTGCCGAAGGCGCCGAAGCTGCCGACGCCGCGGCCGCGCCAGCGGCTGCCGTGGGCGTGCGCGCAGTCCTCGACCAGGCTGAGGCCGTGCCGCGCGCAGAGCTCGCCGAGCGCGTCGAGGTCGCAGGGGCGGCCCGCGAGGTGGACGGCGACGATCGCCCGGGTGCGCTCGCCGACCGCCGCCTCGGCGGCGGCGACGTCGATGCACAGCGAGTCGGGCTCGACGTCGACCAGGACCGGGGTCGCGTTGACCGCCAGCACCGCGGTCGCGCTCGCCACGTAGGTGAGCGCCGGGACGATCACCTCGTCGCCCTCGCCGACCTCGCAGGCGGCCAGCGCCGCCTCCAGGGTGTGGGTCCCGTTGGTCAGCGCCAGCCCGTGCCCGGCGTCGTGCAGCTCGGCCAGCTCGGCCGCCATCAGCGCTCCCTGGCCGCCGCCGAGCTCAGACCACTCGCCCGACTCCAGCGTCCCGCTCAGCAGCTCGCGCTCGCGCTCGCCCCATTGCGGCCAGCGCGGCCACTCCTTGCCGGCGCGCACCGCGGTGCCGCCGAGGATCGCCGGCCAGCCGCTCACGCGCGCACGCCGGATGCGCGCCAGGGCTCGCGCTTGCGCAGCTTCTCGAGATGGTGCTCGCAGGCGCGCACGGTCAGCGCCATCATCGTCAGGGTCGGGTTCTGGTACCCGCTGGAGGTGAAGCAGGAGCCGTCGGTGACGAACAGGTTCTCGACGTCCCAGCTGCGGTTGAACCGGTCCAGCACCGAGGTCTCGGGGTCGTCGCCCATGCGGGCCGTGCCGACCTCGTGGATCGAGATGCCGGGCGGCCCGAGCTCGCTGTGGGTCGTGCGGGGCTGCATCCCGGCCCGCTCGACGATCTCGCTCAGGGCCTCGAGTTGGTCGCGGGCCATGCGGCGCTCGTTCTCGCCGTAGCCGCAGTCGATGCTGGCGACCGGGATGCCCCAGGCGTCGACCTTCGCGGGGTCGACCGTGACCCGGTTGTCGCGGTCGGGCAGCACCTCGCCGAGGGCGCGCATCCAGAAGGGGCCGCCGGCGCGGCGGCCGCGGTTGCGCAGGCGGCGCAGCGGCCCCTTCGACCGGGGCCGGATCTGCAGGGCGACGCCGTAGCCGCGGACGAAGTCGGAGTCCTGCTCCTCGACGTTGCGGAAACTGGGGATGAAGCAGCCGAAGGAGAGCGGGTCGGGCTCGGCTCGCGGCGGCGGCTGGGCGACCCCGTCGAAGCCGATGCTGAAGGTGTGGTCCATCAGGTAGCGGCCGAGCGTGCCGGAGGAGTTGCCGACGCCGTCGGGGTGCTGCTCGTCGGCCGAGTTGAGCATCAGCCTGGTCGACTCGATGGTCGAGGCGCAGAGGAAGACCACCGGTGCCTCGACCACCCTTTCCTCGCCGGAGATCCGCTCCACGTAGGCGACGCCGGTGGCGCGGCTGCCATCGCCGTCCATCGCGATCCGGCGCGCCACCGAGTCGGCGAAGAGCGAGAGCCTGCCGGTGCGCATCGCCGCCTGCAGGGTCGCGTCCGGCGGCGCCAGCGCGGTGTGCGTCTTCTCCACGGTGCGCTCCGGCCAGCGGCTCTCGACCGCCCGCTTGAAGTGCCGCTCGCCGCCGGAGAGCGGCGGGGAGGCGATCGGGCTGCCGTCAGCCCCCGGCGGCGGCGCCTGGCCGGTGACGCTGAGGAAGCGCTCGACCCGCTCGTAGTAGGGCGCCAGGTCGCGCTCGGAGATCGGCCAGTCCTCGCCGACCCCGTCCCGGCTCGCCGCCTTCAGCTCGCGATCGGTCATCCGCAGGCAGACGCGGTCCCAGAGCAGCAGCCGGCCGCCGACCTGGCGGCTGCGGATCCAGTCGTACTGCCGGTCGTCAGGGTGGGTGTAGGGGTTCTCGACGTCGTCGACGAAGAACGGGGCGCTCGCCTCCGCGTAGGCGTAGCAGCGTTGCTGCACGGGCTGGCGCTCGGGGCCGGGGGCGAGCGGCACGCCGGTCTCCCGCAGCGGCACGCCGATGTCCTTGGTCGGCAGCATCGGAC
>Ga0210085_1000351_pt1 | contig 19886 bp, 16 predicted proteins | sample China_Galinas_PW_5_FD_184866 | JGI IMG/M metagenome (GOLD analysis project Ga0210085, IMG submission 184866) | Wetland microbial communities from San Francisco Bay, California, USA, that impact long-term carbon sequestration - China_Galinas_PWC_D1... | ecosystem: Environmental > Aquatic > Marine... | reverse complement strand
TCGCCGCTGCCGAGACGATCGTCAAGGTCAAGGAGCCGCAGCCGGCCGAGGTGGCGCTGCTGGAGCCGCGCCACGTCCTCTTCACCTACCTCCACCTCGCGCCGGATCCGGAGCTGACCCGCGGCCTGGTCGAGTCCGGCGCCACCTGCATCGCCTACGAGACGATCGCCGACCCGGCCGGCCGGCTGCCCCTGCTGGCGCCGATGAGCGAGGTCGCGGGCCGCCTCGCCGCCCAGGCCGGCGCCTTCATGCTCGCCCGGCCGCAGGGCGGGGAGGGCGTGCTGCTCGGCGGCGTGCCCGGCGTCGCCCCCGGGAGGGTGATGGTGGTCGGCGGGGGAGTGGTCGGCTACAACGCCGCCCGGGTCGCGGTCGGCCTCGGCGCTGAGGTCTTCCTCTATGACCGCTCGCTCGACCGGCTGCGTGAGCTCGACGCGCTCTTCGGCGGCCGGGTCTCGACCGCCTACGCCTCGACCCTCGAGATCGAGCAGCGCCTGCCCGAGGTCGACCTCGTGGTCGGCGCCGTGCTGGTCCGGGGCGCGCGGGCGCCCCGCGTGGTCTCGCGCGAGCAGCTCGGCCCGATGAAGCCGGGCGCCGTCCTCGTCGACGTCTCGATCGACCAGGGAGGCTGCTTCGAGACCTCGCGCCCGACGACCCACTCCGCGCCGACCTACGCGGTCGACGGGGTCAGCCACTACTGCGTCGCCAACATGCCGGGCGCGGTGCCGGTCACCTCGACCAAGGCGCTGACCAACGCGACCCTGCCCTACCTGCTGCGGCTCGCCGAGCAGGGCCCCGCCGCGGCGCTCGCCTCGGACCCCGGCTTCGCCGCCGGCCTCAACGTCGCCGCCGGCCGCGTCACCCACGAGGCGGTCGCCGGCGACCAGGGCCTCGACCACACCCCGCCGCTCGAGGCCCTCGCCGCCGACCCCGCCGCCGTACCGGTCGCCTAGCCCCGACCGAGGCGCGGTCGCATTTCCGCCCGCATACCGGGCGGAAATGCGACCTCAGCCCCGGGGGGAGCGCTCCGGCTCCGTGTGGCGGCGGGCTTTGAGCGCCAGGTGGAGGGAGAGCAGGGTCTCGCCGTCGGCGAGGTCGACGCCCAGGACCTGCTCGATCCGGGCGAGGCGGTTGTAGAGGGACTGGCGCTCGATGCCGAGGGCGCGGGCGGTCTCGGCCTTGCGGCCGCCGTGCTCGCAGAGGGCGGCGAGGGTGGGGAGGAGCTCGCCGCGCCCCCTGGCGTCGCGCTCGAGCAGCGGGCCGAGGCGGAGCGCGGCGAAGCGGCGCAGCTCGGGGTCCTCGCGCAGCGACCAGAGCAGGCGGTCGGTGTCCGCCGCGGCCACGTCGTGCCAGCGGCGGCGGTCGCCGTGCGCGGCGGCGGGGAGGGACTCGAGCGTGTCGCGGAGCCCGGCGCCGGCCTCGCTCCAGGTCTCCGCGGCGGGGCCGACGCAGAGGACGATCGCCTCGCGGTCGCCGAGGTGGCGGGCCGCGGCGGCCTCGGCGGCGTCGGCGGCGAGCCCGGCGAGACGCCCGCGGTCGCCGCGGTCGGCGAGCCCGGCGATCAGCAGCAGGCTCTGGTCGCCCGGGCGCAGGCCGGCGAGCAGCGGCAGCCGGCGCTCTTCCAGCTCGCGCTGGACCGCATGCCGGGCCGCCGCCCAGGCGGCGTCGGAGGCGAGGCGGTGGGCGCCCGGCCGCGGCGTCGCCGCCAGCGGCAGCAGCGCCGCGGGATCGCCGGCGAAGCCGAGCTCCCGGGCGCGGGCCCCGAGCAGGGCCTCGCCCTCGCGGCTCTCGGCCAGGCCGCCGAGGAAGTCGCCGCGCTCGCGCCAGGCGAGACCTTCCTCCTCGCGGTCGCGCATCAGGGCCAGCGCGATCAGCCCGACCGCGCGCTCGACCGCGACCCGGTCGGTCGGCTCGGGCGGCGACTCGATCGCCAGCACCACCACCCGGCCCCAGATTTCGTCTTCCCCCATCGGCACCGCCGCGGCGATCGCCGGCGGCGCCTCGAGGCCGCGGGCGAGGGAGGTCAAGGCGGCGAGCACGGTGGCGTCGTCGGTCTCGTGGCCGGCGTGGTAGGCGACCGCGCCGCCGGCCCGCTCGAGCACGACCGGGTTGGCGACGAAGCGGGCCAGCTCGGCGAGCACGTCGGGGACCTCGGCGCCGCGCAGCAGCAGCCCGGTGAAGCGCCGGTGCAGGGCCTCGCCGCGCCGCAGCAGCTCGCTGCCCCGGTCGACGATCTCGCGGTGGATCGCCTCGGTGATCTCGACGAAGCGGACCTCGCGGTGGAAGGCGATCAGCGGCAGGCCGCGCTGCTCGGCCGCCCTGACCAGCGGCGCCGGCACGGCCTTCATCTTCCCGCCCAGCTCGACCGCCAGGGCCGCCAGCCCGAGCTGGTCGAGCTCGGCGACGAAGCGGCGCTGCTCGGCGGCCCCGGGCCGGATCCCCATCCCGGTGGTCAGCAGCAGCTCGCCGCCCTGCAGCAGCGAGGCGATGTTGGCGACCTCGGCGGCGTGCGCCCAGCGGATCTCGCGGTCGAGCGAGTCGCGGCCGGCCAGCACCTCGGGGACCCCGCGGCGCATCGCCGGCAGCTCGAGCGCGCGGCGCACGGTCATCCCCGTGGGTGACGGAACGTCCAGTGAAGATGCCGGGATTACGGCTTTGTCAGGCGAAGCCACCATGACAGTCTGTCAAACCGCCGCGGCCGAATCGCGTCGTTCTGCCCCCTTGCGGGGGCGGCGCGGGCCCGCCAGCATCAACGGGCGTGCAGAACCTCACCGAGCCCGCCGAGGCCAAGCCCGCCGCCGAGCCGGCCACCCTGCCCAACTACGTGGGCGGGGTCTGGACGCCCGCCGGCGCGGCCGAGGCCCTCATCGACCTCGACCCGGCCAGCGGCGAGCGGCTGGCCGCGGTGCCGCTCAGCGACGCCGCCGACGTCGAGCGCGTCGTCGCCGCCGCGGCCGCCGCCCAGCCGGCATGGCGGGCGGTCTCCCCGCAGGCCCGGGCGCGGGCGCTGATGGCGCTGCGCCAGCTGCTCGACGCCCACCGCGAGGAGCTCGCCGCGATCGTCACCCGCGACATGGGCAAGACGCTCGCCGACGCCGCCGCCGAGGTCGGCCGCGGGATCGAGTCGATCGAGTCGGCGACCGCGATCCCGCACCTGCTCAAGGGGGAGACGCTGGAGGGCGTCGCCCGCGGCGTCGACGTCGAGACGGTGCGCCAGCCGGTCGGCGTGGTCGCGGCGATCACCCCCTTCAACTTCCCGGTGATGATCCCGCTCTGGTTCCTGCCCTACGCGCTGGCCTGCGGCAACACCTTCGTGCTCAAGCCCTCCGAGCAGGACCCGCTGGTCTCCCAGCGCGTCTTCGAGCTGATCGACGCGGCGGAGATCTTCCCGCCCGGCGTCGTCAACCTCGTCCACGGCGGCCGCGACGCGGTCACCGCGCTGCTCGACTCCGAGGGCGTCGACGCGATCTCCTTCGTCGGCTCGGCGAAGACCGCCCGCCACGTCTGCTCGACCGCCGTCGCCAACGGCAAGCGCGTGCAGGCGCTGGGCGGGGCGAAGAACGCGATGGTGGCGATGCCTGACGCCGACCCGAGGCTGCTCGCCGACGGCGTCACCTCCTCGGCGTTTGGCGCCGCCGGGCAGCGCTGCCTGGCCGGCTCGCTGCTGGTCCTGGTCGGCAGCGCCGCCGAGCAGGACCGTTCGCTGGCCCGCGTGGTCGAGGCGAGCGCGGCGCTGCGCACCGGCGCCGGCGACGCGCCGGACACCGACGTCTGCCCGCTGGTCTCGGTCGCCGCCCGCGAGCGGGTCGAGGGCGAGATCGACCGGGCGCTGGCAGAAGGCGCCAGCCTCGTGCTCGACGGCCGCATCGGCGGCGGCGAGTCGGGCGCCCGGCTCGGGCCGACGATCGTCGACGACGCCCGGCCCGGCTCGCCGGCCCTGACCGAGGAGCTGTTCGGCCCGGTGCTGACCGTGCTGCGGGCGCCGGACCTCGACGCCGCGCTGGAGCTGGTCAACGCCTCCCGCTACGGCAACGCCTCGGTGATCTTCACCTCCTCCGGCGCCGCCGCCCGCGAGTACCGCTACGGGGTCGAGGCCGGGATGATCGGCGTCAACGTCGGCGTCCCCGCGCCCGTCGCCTGGTTCCCGTTCGCCGGCTGGAAGGACTCGATCGACGGCGACCTGCATGCCAACGGCAGCGACGCGGTCCAGTTCTACACCCGCCAGAAGGTCATCACCTCGCGATGGGCGTAGACCCCGGCGCGCTGCTGCTCCACTTCGCCCGCAACGGCGACTTCGCCGGCGGTGCGGGGGAGCTGCTGGTGCTGGAGCGCGGCGAGGGTCCCTACGTCTTCGACAGCGCCGGCCGCCGCTACCTCGACGGCCTCTCCAGCCTCTTCTGCTGCCAGCTCGGCTACGACCACGGGGCCGAGTTCGCCGCCGTCGCCGCCGCCCAGACCGAGAAGCTCGCCTTCAACACCAACTGGGCGACCGCGCACCCGCCGGCGATCGAGCTGGCCGAGCGGCTCGCCGCGATCGCGCCGACCGGCCCCGGCAGCAAGGTCTTCTTCACCTGCGGCGGCTCGGAGGCGGTCGAGGCGGCCTGGAAGCTGGCCCGCCAGTTCCACCACGCGGGCGGCGAGCCCGGCCGGACCAAGGCGATCGCCCGCGACGTCGCCTACCACGGGGTCACCCTCGGCGCCCTCTCGCTGACCGGGGTCGAGCGCTTCAAGGAGCCGTTCGGCCCGGCGGCGATCCCGACCCGCCACGTCTCCAACACCAACTCCTACCGCGGCGAGGCCGACGAGGCGCGCCACTGCGACGCGCTGATCGCCGAGCTGGAGGCGGCGATCGAGGCGGAGGGGCCGGAGACGATCGCGGCGATCTTCGCCGAGCCGGTGCAGAACGCGGGCGGCTGCTTCGTGCCGCCGGAGGGCTACTGGCCGCGGCTCTGCGAGCTCGCCCACCGCCACGGCATCCTCGTCGTCGCCGACGAGGTGATCACCGGCTTCGGCCGGCTCGGCGAGTGGTTCGGCTCGACCCGGTTCGGCGCAGTCCCGGACATGGTCACCACCGCCAAGGGGATCACCTCGGCGCAGGCGCCGCTCGGCGCGGTGCTGCTCTCCGAGCGGGTCGCGGCGCCGCTCTACGAGGAGAGGGCGACGCTCCTGCACGGGGTCACCTTCGGCGGCCACCCGGTCGCGGCGGCGGTGGCGCTGCGCAACCTGGAGATTTTCGAGCGCGAGGGCGTGCTCGAGAACGTCCGCGCCCTGGAGCCGCACCTGCGCGAGCGGATGGAGGGACTGCTGGAGCTGCCGATCGTCGGCGACGTGCGCGGCGCCGGCTTCTTCTGGGCGGCCGAGCTGGTCGCCGACGCCGACGGCGGGCGCTTCGACGCCGAGCAGCGCGAGCGGCTGCTGCGCGGGTTCCTTCCGGGGCGCCTGCTCGAGGCGGGGCTGATCGCCCGCGCCGACGACCGCGGCGACTCGGTGATCCAGATCGCCCCGCCGCTGACCTGCGACCGCGCCCAGCTCGACGAGGCGGTCGACTCCCTGGCCGCGACCCTCGCGGATGCCGGACGCTTGATGGAGATCGACCAACCCACCACCGCGGAGGTAATGCGATGAGCGCCGCCGAACTGCCCTTCTTCGAGAACCTGGTCGGCGGTGAGCTGGTCGGCTCCGTCTCCGGCGAGCGCCGCGAGATCCTCAACCCGGCGACGGGCGAGCCGATCGCCGTGGTCCCCGAGGGTGGCCTCGCCGACGTCGAGCGCGCCGTCGCCGCCGCCTCCGACGCCTTCGCCGGCTGGCGGCTCGCCACCCCGGCCGAACGCTCGACCGCGCTGCTGAAGATGGCCGACCTGCTCGAGGCCAACAGCGAGGAGCTGGCGCGGCTGGAGTCGGCCAACGTCGGCAAGCCGCTCGACGGGGCGCTGGAGGAGAACGAGGTCTCGGCCGACAACCTGCGCTTCTTCGCCGGCGCCGCCCGGGCGCTGGAGGGTCGCGCCGCCGGCGAGTACATGGCCGGCTACACCTCGATGGTGCGGCGCGAGCCGCTCGGCGTGGTCGGCCAGATCGCGCCCTGGAACTACCCGCTGCAGATGGCGGTCTGGAAGATCGGCCCGGCGCTAGCCGCCGGCAACGCGATCGTGATGAAGCCCTCCGAGCTGACCCCGCTGACGATCCTCCGCCTCGCGGCGCTGGCCCACGAGGCCGGCGCCCTGCCGCCCGGCGTCCTCAACGTGATCAGCGGCGACGGCGAACCGGTCGGCGCCGGGATCGTCGAGCACCCCGAGGTGCGGATGGTCTCGCTGACCGGCGACGTCGGCACCGGTAAGAAGATCGCCCGGGCCGCCGCCGCGACCCTGAAGCGTGTCCACCTCGAGCTCGGCGGCAAGGCGCCGATGGTCGTCTTCGACGACGCCGACCTCGACGCGGTCGCGGCCGCCGCGCGGCTCGGCGGCTACTACAACTCGGGGCAGGACTGCACCGCGTCCTCGCGGATCATCGCCGCCCCGGCGGTCCACGACGAGCTGCTCGAACGGCTGGTCGGGGCGGTCGGCTCGATCGCCGTCGGCGACCCGCTCGGCGCCGCCGGGATCGAGATGGGCCCGGTGATCTCGGCCGGCCAGCAGGAGCGGGTCCTGGGCTTCCTCGACCGCGCCACCGCGGCCGGCGCCCGGGTGGCCCTCGGCGGCGGTGCCCCCGAGGGTCCCGGCTGCTTCGTCGAGCCGACCGTCGTCACCGCGGTCGAGCAGAGCGCGGAGATCGTCCAGGACGAGGTCTTCGGCCCGGTCGTCACCGTGCAGCGCTGCGGCTCGGACGCCGAGGCGATCGCCTGGGCCAACGACGTCCGCTACGGCCTCGCCGCCTCGGTCTGGACCAGCGATGTCGGCCGCGCGATGAGCGCCGTCCGCGACCTCGAATTCGGCACCGTCTGGGTCAACGACCACCTGCCCTACATCTCCGAGATGCCCCACGGCGGGATCAAGGAGTCCGGCTACGGCAAGGACATGTCGATCTACGCGGTCGAGGAGTACACGGCGATCAAGCACGCGATGGTGAAGCTGGGCTGAGCGCCCGGCTCCACCACCGCCCGCTCCTCACCCGGTCAGCGCCGACGCCGCCTCGGCCAGCGCCGCGGTGTGGGCGTCGACGTCGGCCTCGCCGGTCGCCGGGCACATCAGCGCCATCATGTGGAACGGGGTCAGCAGGACCCCGCGGTTGAGCATGTGGAGGTGGAGCAGGGCGTCGAGCGCCGGGTCGAAGGCGGCCGCCGCCGCGGCGCCGGTGCGTGGCCGCTCGGCGCCCAGCATGTACTCGGCGCGGCAGCCGAGCCGGGTCACCGTCCAGTCCAGGCCGGCCTCCTCGATCACCGACCCGACGCCGGCCTCGAAGCGCTCGCCCATCGCGATCATCCGCGCGAACGCCTCCTCGGTCAGGACCTCGGCGAGGGTCGCCCGGGTCGCCGCCAGCGAGAGCGCGTTGCCGGCCAGGGTGCCGCCGACGCCACCCACGTCGGCCGCCTCCCAGACGGTGTGCTCGAGCACCCGCGCGGCCATCTCGTCGCTCATCCCGTAGGCCCCGGTGGGGATGCCGCCGGCGATCGGCTTGCCGACCGTGATCAGGTCCGGCTCCAGCCCGTGAGCCCGGGTGTAGCCGCCGGGGCCGCAGCAGAAGGTGTGGGTCTCGTCGACGATAAGCAGCGTCCCGGTCTCCCGGGTCAGCCGCCGCAGCTCGTCGTGGAAGCCGGGGTCGGGGAGGACGATGCCGATGTTGGTCAGCGCCGGCTCGGTCAGCACGCAGGCGACGTCTTCGTCGGCGAGCGCGGCGGCGAGGGCGTCGAGGTCGTTGAACTCGACCACCCGGGTGGTCTCGGCGACCGGCACCGGCGGCCCGACGCTGCCCAGCCGCGAGGCGGGCTCGCCGTCGCGCAGGGTGGCGACCGTCTCGTCGACCGAGCCGTGGTAGCAGTGGTTGAAGACGAGGACCTTGGAGCGGCCGCTGACCTCGCGGCAGAGCCGGATCGAGAAGCGGTTGGCGTCGCTCGCCGAGAGCGAGAGCTGCCAGTGGCGCAGGCCGAAGCGGCGGCTCATCTCCTCGCCGACCGGCAGCGCGTCCTCGCTGGGCAGCATCGTCGTGATCCCGCGGCCGAGCCGCTCGCGGGCGGCGACGACGGTCGGGGCGGGGGAGTGGCCGGCCATCGCGCCGGTGTCGCCGAGGCAGAAGTCGATCAGCTCGTTGCCGTCGACGTCGCGCAGCCGGTTGCCCTCGGCCTCCGCGAAGAAGACCGGGTGCGAGCCCGGCCAGCGGGTCATCCAGTTCATCGGCACCCCCGCCAGCAGCGCCTCGCCGGCCTTCTCGTGGATCTCGCGGGAGCGCGGATGAGCCGCCTCGAAGGTCTGCAGCTCGCTCTCCATCAGGGATCGGACGCGGTCCGGCGCGATCCGGTTCGGGCTATGTGCGGTCAATCTGGCTCCTCTGTTAGATTGTGGAACGATTCAACAGACAGAGATTCAAGCAGACGATCAAGGAGAGCGAACGAAGATGAACCAGGCTTCACCCGTCATCACCGGCCTGGCGGCGCGCGAGGTGCTGGACTGCCGCGGGCTGCCGACCCTGCAGGTCGACATCGTGCTCGACGGCGAGCTGACCGGCACCGCCGACGTGCCGAGCGGCCGCTCGACCGGGCGCAACGAGGCCTTCGAGCTGCGCGACGGCGGCGAGCGCTTCGGCGGCTTCGGCGTCCTCACCGCGGCCGGCAACGTGACCGGTGAGATCGCCGCCGCTCTGCTCGGCCAGGAGCTGACCTCCCAGCGCGCCCTCGACCGCGCCCTGGTCGAGCTCGACGGCAGCGAGGACAAGAGCCGGCTCGGCGCCAACGCGCTGCTCGGCGTCTCCCTCGCCGCCTCGCGGGCGCTGGCCGCGCGCTCCGGCCTGCCGCTCTACCGCTCGGTCAACTCCAACGGCCACATCCTCCCGGTGCCGCTGGTCAACCTGATCAACGGCGGCAAGCACGCCTCCAACGACCTCGACTTCCAGGAGTTCATCGTGCTCCCGGTCGGTGCCGGCTCGATCCTCGAGGCGCTGCAGATCTCGACCGAGGTCAACCTCGCCCTGGCCGAGATCCTGCTCGGGCGCTACGGCAAGGTCGCCCTCAACACCGGCGACGAGGGCGGCTTCGCGCCGCCGATCAGCGACCCGCACGAGGCGCTCTCGCTGCTCCACGAGGCGGTCGCCGCGGCCGGCTACGAGGGCCGCTTCCGCTATGGGCTCGACTGCGCCGCCTCCCACTACTACGACTCCGCCAAGGGGACGTATCTGATCGACGGGGTCGAGCGCGACCGCGACGCGATGATCGAGATGTACCGGGAGCTGATCGAGAAGTACGACGTCGTCACGATCGAGGACCCGCTCGACGAGGAGGACTTCGAGGGCTTCGCCGCGCTCACCGAGGCGTCCGGGATCCAGATCGTCGGCGACGACCTGTTCACGACCAACCCGAAGCGTCTGCGGCAGGGCGTCGAGATCGGCGCCGCCAACTCGCTGCTGTGGAAGTTCAACCAGATCGGCACCCTCTCGGAGGCGATCGACGCCGCCGAGATGGCCCACAAGGCCGGCTACACGGTGGTCGTCTCCGAGCGCTCCGGCGAGACCGAGGACGCGATCATCGCCGACCTCAGCGTCGCCCTCGGCGCCGGCCAGATCAAGACCGGCGCCCCGGTCCGCGGCGAGCGGACCGCGAAGTACAACCGGCTGATCCGGATCTCCGAGGAGCTCGGCGAGACCGCGGTCTACCCGGGCGACGTGTTCGGCGCACCGCGCCAGGCGGTTGTCTAATTGTGGAATAGTTGCTCACTATGACTGACACCAACGCACAGAACTCAATCGAACGAATCACCCCCGTATCGACCGTCGAGGCTGCGGCGAACGCCCTGCGCGAGCTGATCCTCGACGGCAACCTCGAACCCGGCACGCGGCTGCGCGAGCACGAGTTCGCCGAGCGGCTCGGGATCGCCCGCCACTCCTTCCGGGCGGCGACCCAGATCCTGATCGGCGAGGGCCTGCTGCGGCGCGAGCCCAACCGCGGGGTCGAGGTGCCGATCCTCTCCGACGCCGACGTCGCCGACATCTTCAAGCTGCGGGCGGCGCTGGAGGTCGAGGCGGTGCGCCTGGTCACCGAAGCCGGGATCGTCCCGGTCGCCGCGCAGCGGGCGGTGACCGAACTCTCGGCGCTGGAAGACGACGCGCCCTGGCGCGACGTGGTCTGGCCCGACCAGCGCTTCCACCAGGCGATCATCGAGGCCTCCGGCAGCGAGCGGCTGAAGCGCGCCTACTCCGGCCTGCAGTCGGAGATCGTCCTCTGCCTGGCCCAGCTGCGACCCGCCTACGACCAGCCGGCGGAGGTCGCCGCCGAGCACGAGGAGCTGCTCGAGCCGATCGTCGCCGGCGACGTCGCCGTGGCCGAGCGGTTGATGCGCGCCCACCTCGACGAGGCGGTCGAGAACCTGGTCCAGCTCTACGACCGGCGCTCCGAGCCGGCCGAAGACGGGCAGGCGTGAGCCCAACCGCAGGCGCGCACCAGCTCCGGGTCGAGAACGCCGAGCGGCTCTGCTCGCACGGGATCTCGGCCCTGCGCCGCACCGCCCTCGAGGTCGCGGCCGCCGGCCTCGCCGCCTGCGACGGCTACGCGGCGACGGTCGCCGCGGTCGCGCCCAGCGAGCGGGGCGTCACGGTGGCCGGGGTCGAGCACGAGCTGGCGCCCGGCGCGCGGCTGTTCGTGCTCGGCGCGGGCAAGGCGACCCTGCCGATCGCGCTCGCCCTCGAAGACGTGCTCGGCGACCGCATCGACGGCGGCGCGATCGTCCTGCGCCGCGGGGTCGAGGCGGAGCTCGACCGGCTCGAGGTGATGATCGCCGACCACCCGCTGCCCAGCCCGGCCAGCGAGGCGGCGGCCCGGCGCCTGCTCGAGCTCGCCGACCAGGTCGGCCCCGACGACCTGGTCCTCTCCTGCTTCACGGGCGGCAGCTCCGCCCTCGCCTGCCTCGGGCCAGAGGGCGTGCCGCTCGCGCACAAGCGCGAGCTGCACGCCCAGCTTCTCGGATCGGGGATGCCGATCCGCCAGGTCAACGCGGTCCGCAAGCACGTCTCCGAGGTGAAGGGCGGCCGGCTGGCGGCGCGGATCGCCCCGGCGCGGACCGTCAACCTGACCGTCTCCGACGTCGCCGGCGACCACCTCGACGTGATCACCGACCTCACCGTGCCGGACACCTCCAGCACCGGGGACGCGATCTCGATCCTGCGCCGGCACGAGCTCTGGGACAGCGTCCCGGCCTCGGTCACCCGCCACCTCGGCGGCGAGGGTCCGCGCTCTCCCGAGTCGCCGCAGCTCGACCTGTCGCGGATCTGGACCGAGCTGCTGGTCACCGGCGAGACCGCCTGCGAGGCGATGGTCGCGCGCGGCGAGGAGCTCGGCCTGCGGACCGTGATCCTGACCACGACGATGGAGGGCGAGGCGCGCGAGCTGGGCCGCTTCGTCGCCGACCTCTGCCGCTCCAGCGCCGAGCGCGGCTACCCCTTCGAGCCCGGCGTCGTGCTGGTCGCCTGCGGCGGCGAGAGCTCGGTCCGGCTCGAGCCGGGCACCGCCTTCGGCGGCGGCGGCGGGCCGGGGCAGGAGGCGGCGGTGGCCGCGGCGCTGACCCTGGAGGGCGCCCCGGTGGCGGCGGTCTTCATGGACACCGACGGCTCCGACGGCGGCACCGACGCGGCCGGCGCGATCGCCGACGGCGCGACGGCGGCCCGCGCCCGGGAGCTCGACCTCGACCTCGAGTCGGCGCTGCACGCCCACCGGGTGCGGCTGCCGCTGATCGACCTCGAAGACCTGGTCTTCACCGGCCCGACCGGGACCAACGTCAACGACCTGATCGTGCTCGCGATTGGCGGAGAGGAGGCCTGAGCGATGGCGACGATCGAGCTCACCTCGCTGACCAAGACCTTCGGTGACGCCGTCGCGGTCGACTCGGTCGACCTCGAGATCGCCGCCGGCGAGTTCTTCTCGATGCTCGGCCCGAGCGGCTGCGGCAAGACGACGACCCTGCGCATGATCGCCGGCTTCGAGGAGCCGACCTCGGGCCGGATCACGCTCGCCGGCGAGGACGTCACCTGGCTCTCGCCGCGCAAGCGCAAGGTCAACATGTGCTTCCAGGACTACGCGCTCTTCCCCCACATGAGCGTCCGCGAGAACGTCGCCTTCGGCCTCAAGATCAAGAAGGTCAAGGCGGCGGAGGCGAAGCCGCGGATCGAGGCGATGCTCGCCGCGGTGCGGCTCGAGGGATACGAGGACCGGCTGCCGGCGCAGCTCTCCGGCGGCCAGCGCCAGCGCGTCGCCCTGGCCCGGGCGCTGGTCAACGAGCCCGAAGCGCTGCTGCTCGACGAGCCGCTCGGTGCCCTCGACCTGAAGCTGCGCAAGGAGATGCAGCTCGAACTGAAGTCGATCCAGCAGCGGACCGGCACGACCTTCGTCTACGTGACCCACGACCAGGAGGAGGCACTGACGATGTCCGACCGGGTGGCGGTGATGAACGGCGGCCGGGTGGAGCAGATCGCCGATCCCCGCAGCCTCTACGAGGAGCCGCGGACCGTCTTCGTCGCCGGCTTCATCGGCACCTCCAACCTGCTGACGATCGCTGTCGAGCACCGCGGCGGCGGCGTTGCCGGCGCCGACCTCGGCGAGGGGATGCGGCTGACCTGCCCCGACTCCGGCGGCGACAGCGTCACCGTCACCGTGCGGCCGGAGAAGATCCGGCTGGTCGAGGAGTCCTCCGAGCAGGGCTGCAAGGTGCGCGGCCGGGTGGTCGAGAACGTCTACCTCGGCTCGCTGACCCAGCTGATCGTCGAGATCCAGACCGGCGAGCGACTGATCGTCCACCAGCTCAACGACGAGAGCGGCCGCGAGCCGCTGGCGCCCGGATCGCCGGTCGTGCTCGGCTGGTCGACCGAGCACAGCTTCGTGATCGAGGGCGGGGAGGCGCCGGTATGAGGGCCAAGGGAACCAGCAAGCAAACGAGACATCACTCTGAGGTGATTCGAATGAGACAGATAAAGACGGGGGCGCCGCTCGGCGCTCTCCTCCTCGCCGCCGTTCTGGTGCTTGCCGCCTGCGGGGGCGGTGGCGGCGGGACGACCGCCGAGGCTCCCGCCCCGAGCGCGGCGGAAGCCGAAGAACCGGCGACCGGGACGCTGCGGGTCTTCGCCTACGACGACACCGTGACGAAGGAACAGCTCGCGCCCTTCCGCAAGGAGAACCCGGACCTCAACCTGAAGATCGCGACCTTCAACTCCGACGAGGAGGCGGCGGCGAAACTGGCCGGCGGCTTCTCCGCCGACGTGGTCGAGGTCTGCCTCGACGAGGCCCAGCCGCTGCTCGAACGCGACCAGCTGCGCCCGATCGACACGGCCGGCATCGCCGAATGGGACCAGCTCTCCTTCCGCGACGAGCCGCAGGTGCGCCAGAACGGGGAAGTGATCATGGTGCCGCTCTCGGCCGGTCCCTACGGGATCATCTACAACACCGAAGAGGTGCCCGGCGGCGTCTCCTCCTACGAGGAGATGTTCGGCGACGAGTACGCCGGCCGGATGGCGGTCGAGGGCTCCAGCCCGATGCCGCCGCTGGCGGTCGCCGCGCTCACGCTCGGCTTCGAAGAACCGTTCGACATGGACGAAGAGGAACTGGCGGAAGCCAAGGACTTCCTGATCGAAAACGCCGACAAGATCAGGAGCTACCCCTCGTCGGACTCGGACATGGTCAACCTCTTCAAGACCGGCGAGGTGGTGGTCGCCAACGGCGGTCGCGGCACCGCGCAGGAAATGGAAGAAGAGGGGATCCCGGTCGAATGGGTCGCCCCGACCGAGGGCATGTGGTCCTGGGTCTGCGGCCTCGGCATCACGGCGAAGGCGAACAACGTCGATGCCGCCTACAAGCTGCTCAACTTCTACGCCAGCCCGGAAGCGCAGGCGATCTCGGCCGAGAACGGCTTCGTGATCACCAATCCGGCGGCCGAGGAGCAGATCCCCGCCGAATACCGGGAAACGGCCGATCCGGCCAGCATCGAAGGAGCGATCCCGCAGACCGAACCCGAAGACATCGAGGCGTACACGCGCGCCTGGCAGGAAGTCCGCTCGGGCTGAGTCGAGATGCCGCTCGATCGCCGCATAGCCAACGCGCTCCCGGACGCCCTCAGCATCGCCCTGGTCGGGGCGGCGCTGCTGATCCTGTTCGGGCCGGTGCTGCTGCTGGCGCTGTTCTCCTTCAACGACTCGACCGTGATCTCCCTCCCCTGGGAGGGGTTCACGACCAGGTGGTACACGGAGGCGTTCAGCGAAGAAGCGGCGGTCACGGCGATCCTCAACTCGGTCAAGGTCGCCGCGGTGGTGATGGTGGCCTCGCTCGTCCTCGGCACCCTGGCCGCCTGGGGCCTGACCCGGATCAACTTCCACGGTCGGGCCCTGGTGGCCGGGGTGCACGGGGCGGTGCTCGTCGTCCCCTGGCTGATCATCGGCGTCGCCGGGCTGATCTTCTTCAGCCAGATCGAATACGCGCTCTCGCTGCAGACGATCGTCCTCATGCACATCGTCGTCACCTTCCCGCTGGTGGTGGCGATCGTCTCCGCCGGCCTGGTGCGGTTCAACCGCTCGGTCGAGGAGGCGGCGATCGACCTCGGCGCCTCGCAGTGGCAGATGCTGCGCTACGTCGTCCTGCCGCAGATCGCGCCCTCGCTGGCGGCCTCGGCGATCTTCGCCTTCGCCTGGTCGTTCAACAACTTCGAGATCAGCTTCTTCACCGGCGGCTTCGAACAGACCTTCCCGGTCTGGGTCTACGGCGTCCTGCGCCACTCCTCGAACCTGCCGATCGTCAACGCCGCCTCGACCGTGATCTCGGCGGTCCAGGTCGTGGTCGTGTTCGGCCTCTGGTACGGGATGAAGCTGGTCACCAGGCGCCGCGGCGGCGGCGACCGTGAGATGACCGAGATGATGACCGGGGCGGTGCGCTGATGGAGGCCACCACCGCCGGGACCGCGGCGCTGCCGAGCGTCGCCGGGGAGCGCCCCTCGCGGCTGCGCCGCGTGCTGCGCCCGCTCGCCTTCATCTCGCTGCCGACCGCCTTCCTGGTCCTCCTCTTCCTGGTGCCGATGGGGATCCTCGCCTACTTCAGCTTCGAGTACGGCGACCTGACCGGCCAGTCGGGCTTCACCGTCACCAATTTCACCGACATCCTCACCGACCCGCTCTACCGCAAGATCGCCCTCACCACCTTCGAGATCGCGACGATCGCGATGCTCGCCCAGCTCGTGGTCGGCGTGCCGCTCGCCTACGTCCTCGCCTACCGGGCCGGGAAGTTCGAGCTGCCGCTGCTGCTCGCCCTGGTGCTGGCCGACGAGCTCAACCCGATGGTGAAGATCTACGCCTGGCGGATGCTGCTCGGCCGCGAGGGGCTGATCAACGAGGCGCTCACCTCGATCGGCCTGATCGGCCACCCGATCGACGCCCTGCTGTTCAACAAGTTCGCCGTGATCGTGGTGCTCTCGACCAGCTACCTGACCTACACCGTGATCCCGATCTACGCCTCGATGAAGGCGGTCGACGCGGGCCTGTTCGAGGCCGCCCGCGACCTCGGCGCCGGCTGGTTCACCTCCTTCCGCCGGGTGCTGCTGCCGCTGATCGCGCCCGGCATCTTCATCGCCCTGCTGCTCGTCTACGTGCCGCTGTTCACCGACTTCGCCGCCCCGACCCTGGTCGGCGGCACCAGCGGCTACATGCTCGGCAACGTGGTCAGCGACCTGGTCCTGGAGAACGGCAACCTCAACGCCGGCGCCGCGATGAGCTTCCTGATGCTGCTCGGCGCCGCGCTCTTCTCGCTCCTCGCCTACCAGCTCTCGCGGATCAAGGCGGGCGGCAGATGAGCGCGGCGGAGTACGACGTCGCGATCGTCGGCGGCGGGCACAACGGGCTGGTCGCCGCCTTCTACCTGGCCCGCGCCGGGCTGCGCACGGTCGTCTGCGAGCGCCGCGAGATCGTCGGCGGCTGCTGCGTCACCGAGGAATTCGCGCCCGGCTACCGGGCCTCGACCGGGGCCTACGTGCTCAGCATGCTGCGCGAGCAGATCTGGGCCGACATGCGCCTGGTCGAGCGCGGGATCGTCGTCGACCCGGCCGGGCCCTCCCTGCACCTGTTCGCCGACGGCACCCGGCTGGAGCTCTCCGAGGACCTCGCCGAGGCGCAGGCGGCGGTGCGCGAGCTCTCGGCGGCCGACGCCGAGGCGCTGGCGCGGTTCGAGGCCGACCTCGCCGAGCTGGCCCAGCTGGTCGCGCCGCTGATCGACGTCACCCCGCCCGGCGCCCACCCGCGCCGGCCCGGCGACATCGCCTCGCTGCTGCGGCTGGGCGGCCTCGCCGCCCGCAAGCGCGACCTGATCGACGAGGCGCTGTTCCTCTTCGGCACCTCGGTCACCCAGTTCCTCGACGAGCGCTTCGAGAGCGACCACGTCAAGGCGGCGATCGGGTGGCACGCGATCAACGACTCGATCTCGGGCCCCTCGACCCCCGGCACCGCCTACATCCTGCTCCACGACCACGCCTCCGAGGACCCCGGCGGCGGCGCCCGCTCCTGGGGCTTCGTGCGCGGCGGCATCGGCCGGGTGACCGAGGCGATGGCCGACGCGGCGCGCGAGGCCGGGGCGGAGATCCGCACCGGGGCCGAGGTCGAGCGGATCCTGACCGCGGGCGGGCGGGCGACCGGACTGGCGCTCGCCGACGGCTCCGAGCTGCGGGCCACCCGGGTGCTCTCCAACGCCGACCCGAAGCGGACCTTCCTCGGGCTGCTCGACCCGGGCGAGCTGCCGGCCGGGTTCCGCGCCTCGGTCGGCGCCTACCGCTGCCAGGGGACGAGCATGAAGATCAACCTCGCCGCCGACCGGCTGCCGGTCGCGACCGGGATGCCGGGGGAGGGGGTGCAGCCCTACCACCTGGGGATCATGGAGGTGAGCCAGCCGCTCGCCGAGATGGACCGCGCCCAGGCCGAAGCGCGGGAGGGCCGGCCGGCCGCCGACCCCCACGTCGAGCTCTGCATCCCGACCGTGCACGACCCCTCGCTGGCACCGGAGGGCCACCACGTGCTGACGATCGACGTCAACTCCCAGCCCTACGAGCTGGCCGAGGGCGAGTGGGACGCGATCAAGGACGAAGTCGCCGACCGGGCGATCGCCAAGCTCGGCGAGTACTTCCCCGGCCTGCCCGAGTCGGTCCTCCACCGCCAGGTGCTCAGCCCGCTCGACCTCGAGCGCCTGCTGGGGATCAGCGGCGGCCACGCGCTGCACGGCGACATGGCCTTCGACCAGCTCTTCACCCTGCGCCCGGTGCGCGGCCACGCCGACTACCGCACCCCGGTCGAGGGCCTCTACCTCTGCGGCGCCGGCACCCATCCCGGCGGCGGCGTCACCGGCGCCAACGGCCGCAACTGCGCCCGCGAGGTGCTGCGCGACCGCGGCGGCGGCCTGCGCCGGGCGCTGGGGCGGGCCGGCGGGTGAGCGACCACCCGGTGCTCGGCGAGCTCGAGCCCGACCCGCTCGACCCCGCGCAGATCGTCGCCGGCGAGGCGGCGACCGCCGACCTGACGCTGACCGAGTCCGCCGCCGGCGAGACGGCCGGCCTCTGGAGCTGCACCCCCGGCACCTTCACCGACACCGAGGTCGAGGAGTCCTTCATGGTGATCGCCGGCCGCGCCACCATCCGCCACGAGGACGGCACCGTCCACGAGCTGCGCCCCGGCACCGTCCACCGCTTCGAGGGCGGCGAGCGGACGGTCTGGACCGTCGAGGAAAAGCTGCTCAAGGCGTACTGGCTCGCGGAGTAGGGGGGAGAGTCCGACCGGTCCCGCGCCTTGGCGTGGGGCTGGCCCCGAAACGAGACATCAAGCAGTTCAGTCAGGCGTGCCGCCAAGTCGGGCTCGAGCGCAGGGAGCGCCGCGTGGCGAGCGATGCGCTGCATGCAGAGAAGGAGGCGGGGACATCCAGGTCGACATGACGTACCAGGAGCTCCTGGAGTGGCTGCAAGAATGGAAACGCGAGTGGCTACCGAGATAGGCCTTGACACGTCCCCGCTGAATCTGCTCAGCGCGATGCGCGGCGAGATCGTCGATGCGCGTACGGCCTATCCGGAAGTGCTCCACGTCGAGGTCCGCGATTCGCGTGGCGACCTCTGGCTCTTCGCGACCCAGTACGCCGACTGGTCGCCGACCGACCCGGGCCGGTTGATCGGCCGCTCGGTGGAGGACGTCGAGATCGACGGGGGGACCGGTGCGCTGCGCTGGCGTCTCTCCGATGGAACGACCTTCGAGGTCATTCCCGGTCCGGACGCAGAGAGCGACGACCCTCCCTGCTGGGAGCTGATCACCCCGACGGATCTCGCCCTCGAGTTCGGCCCCGGCGTGCGCTGGCAGATCCTCAGGGCCGACGAGCCGCGCTACAGCTAGGCCGCGACCGCGTCGACGGCGCGCCTCAGGGTCGCGACGGCGCGCTCCAGGTGGTGGGACTCCAGCGCCGCCGACATCTGGGCGCGGATGCGGGCGGTGCCCTCGGGGACGACGGGGAAGCCGAAGCCGGTGACGAAGATCCCCTCCTCGAGCATGCGGCGGGAGATCTCGATCGCCCGCGAGGTCTCGCCGACCACGACCGGGACGATCGCGCTCTCGCCGGGCAGGGGGTCGAGGCCGGCCGCGGTGAGGCGGGAGCGGAACTCTGCCGTGTTGGCGCGCAGGCGGCCGACCAGCTCGGGGCGCCGGCGCAGCTCGGTCAGTGCCTGGCGGGCGCTGGCGGCGACGGTGGGGGGCAGGCCGTTGGAGAAGAGCTGCGGGCGGGAGCGTTGCTCGAGCACCTCGCAGAGCGCCCGGTCGCCGGCGACGAAGCCGCCCGCCGCGCCGCCCAGCGCCTTGCCGAGCGTGCCGGTGACGACATCGACCTCCTCCAGCAGGCCGAAGTGCTCGGCGGTGCCGCGCCCGGTCTCGCCCATCACGCCGAGGCCGTGGGAGTCGTCGAGGATGAGCACCGCGTCGTGGCGCCGCGCCAGCTCGACCAGCTCGGGCAGCGGCGCCAGGTCGCCCTCCATGCTGAAGACGCCGTCGCTGACGATCAGGCGGCGCTTCGCGTCGCCGGCCTCGGCCAGGGCGGCGTCCAGCGCCGCGGCGTCGGAGTGCGGGTAGATCGTCTTCGCCCCGGGCCGGGCGAGGCGCAGGCCGTCGATGATCGAGGCGTGGTTGAGCGCGTCGGAGAAGACGTGGGTGCCGGCGTCGCAGAGGGCGTCGAGGATCGCGTGGTTGGCGTTCCAGCAGGAGACGTAGGTGAGGGTGGACTCGGTGCCGAGGAAGCCGGCGAGGTCGCGCTCCAGCTCCAGGTGGGGCTCGAACAGGCCGCAGATGAAACGCACCGAGGCGGTGCCGGCGCCGTAGGCGGCGAGCGCCTCGATCCCGGCCTCGACCACGCGCGGGTGGGCGGCGAGGCCGAGGTAGTCGTTGGAGGAGAGGACGAGGACGTCGCCGATCCCGCGCAGGCGCACCTCGGGGCCCTGCGGGGACTCGTAGACCCGCAGGCTCTTCAGCGTGCCCGCCTCGCGCATCTCGTCGAGCTCGGCGGTGAGCTCCGCGGCGAGGGCGGCGCCGGCCGGCGAGCGGCTCACCGGCCCAGCTCCTCGATCGCGGCGGCGACGGCGGTCTCGATCCGGTCGAGGGCGGCGAGGAACTCCCGCGGCGGCATCAGCAGCGAGGGCTGGATGTTGAGCGAGGTCGAGCTGGAGTCCGTCAGCACCCCCAGGTCGATCGCCTTCTCCGCGACGAGGTGCTGCAGC